>JABLTT010078726.1_pt1 | contig 60943 bp, 57 predicted proteins | sample 7160061 | NCBI WGS metagenome assembly JABLTT01 (sample SAMN14651232, study PRJNA627086) | human gut metagenome | isolation source: feces | host: Homo sapiens
CTTGACAGTACCCCCCCCATAATATAATCTTAATGATTTTTTAAAGCTTTCACGGCTTTATATTTAATAAAGATTTTCCCATAATGAAACACGACGATAACACACAGAGATAAACAGAGGCAATAAGGAGGAGGCAACATGAAAAACATCCTTGAATACCTTGAAAACACTGCAAAAAAGTATCCTGATAAGATCGGTTTCACCGACAGCAAAAGAAAAGTATCCTTTGCATCATTGACAGAAAATGCAAAAAGAATAGCAGTTTCACTTAAAAACATTGAAAAAAACAGTCCTGTGATCATTGCAACAGAACGCAGCGTCAAATGCATAGAAGCAATGTTTGCAGCTGTTTACGCAGGCTGCTTCTATACCATAGCTGATATAAATTCTCCAAAAAGCAGACTTGAGATCATATCCAAGCAGCTTTCCCCAAAGGCTGTAATAACCGACTCAAAAGCAGAAGAACACATCAGCGGTATCTTCCAAAATGCTGAGATCATCAGATACGATGATGCTGTGACAAATGATATTGATGAAAATTTCATAACCCAAAGACGTAAAAGCATGGTTGATACTGACACTTTATATGTACTCTTTACAAGCGGCTCGTCAGGAATCCCTAAAGGAGCTGTTCTTTCACACAGAAGCGTCATCAATTATATACAATGGGCAACGACAGAGTTTTCATTCAATGAAAAAAATTCTTTCGGTGCACAGACGCCTCTTCATTTTTCAATGTCAGTAACCGATCTTTTTTCTACCGTGAAATGCGGCGGCACATACAACATCATACCTAAGGAATATTTTTCATTTCCAGTGAAACTGATCGAATACATCAACGACAGAAAAATCAACACTCTTTACTGGGTTCCTTCCGCACTTGGCATAGCTTTCAACTGGAATCTATTCGAATACATCGCTCCGCAATACATCCAGACCGTACTTTTTGCAGGAGAAGTGATGCCATCAAAATACCTTAACTACTGGAAAAAATATCTGCCGCACTGCACTTTCGCCAATCTTTTCGGCCCGACAGAGACCACAGACATATGCACATTCTATGTGGTAGACAGAGATTTTTCCGACGATGAAGCAATACCTATCGGAAGATCATGCGACAACTGCGATGTAATGCTTATAAAAGATGACGGCACCCCTGCCCTTCCAGGTGAAGAAGGAGAAATGATGGTCAGAGGATCGTTTCTCGCAGACGGGTACTATAACGATGACAAAAAAACCGTATCCGCATTTATTCAAAATCCATTGAACGATAAATACCCTGAAAAAGTTTATCGTACAGGCGATATAGCAAGGCTGAATGAAAAAGGGGAATTCATATATATAAACCGCAGAGATTTTCAAATCAAAAGAATGGGCTACCGTATCGAACTCGGAGAAATCGAAACGGCAGCCAATTCCCTCTGTGGCGTTATATCCGCCGCTGCTGTATATGAGCAGAAAAAAGAAAAGATAATCCTGATATATGAAGGACGCGAAAAAGATGAAAGCAAGATCAAATCAGCCGCATGCAAAAAACTGCCGGAATATATGTATCCCGACAAGGTGATAAGAGTGGATTTTATGCCTCTTAACTCCAACGGAAAAATAGATCGCTCTATGCTGGGGCGCGTATCCTGGATATAACGCAAACAATAAAATCAAAATTCAAAATCAAAAAATAAAGTGAGGTAACAAAATGAAAGAACTTATGGATATACTTAACAAGATAAAACCAGGCGCTGTCTTTGAAGGAAGAGATGATATTTTCGATTCGGGACTTCTTTCTTCCATGGACATAGTCATGCTCGCTTCCGAAATAAGTGATGAATTCGATGTAGACATAAAAGTCACCGATATCATCCCTGAAAATTTCAATTCTCTCAATGGTATGATGAAAATGATAGAAAGACTTCAGGACGAAGATATATAGACGTTTCTTCCGCATAACTTACAAGGAGACAAATCGACATGAACTATCCAACCATAACATTCCTTGTCTTCACCATGTTCACGGGAATCGTATATTTTATCGTGCCGAAAAAATTACAGTGGACAGTGCTTTTAGCAGCATCTGCCGCCTTTTTTACACTGGCGTGCGGCTCCAGGATCATATTCCTGCTGGCTGCATGCGCCATAATATACATCGCAGCTTTAATGCTTCAGCATTTTGATGATTCATTTGCCGCAGTCAAAAAAAACATTGAGAAAAGCAAAAGAAAAGCTCTAAAGAAAAAAGTCAGGCGCAGAAAAAAAGCTGTTCTCACTATTGCTGTAATATGTGTGCTTTCGATGCTTCTGGGCATAAAATATTTTAATTTTTTCGGCTCATTGATAAATGATATTACAGGACTTTTCGGTCAGCATCAAACTATTCCTTTCATGAAAATGTTAATGCCGTTAGGTATTTCATATTACACTCTTATGGGAATAGGATATATGACCGATGTTTTCAGGGGTACGGTAAAAGCTGAAAAAAATCCATTTATGCTCCTGCTGTATCTCTGTTATTTCCCGCACATAACAGAAGGGCCTTTCGATAATTACAAAAAACTGTGCTCACAGTTCAGAGAGCCTCATTACATAAACTATGAAATGATCAAAAACGGCGGTATACGCTTCACATGGGGACTCTTCAAAAAATTCGTAATCGCGGACAGAGCAGGTCTCATAGTAAATACCATATTCGCAGACCACGGATCATTTGGCGGCAGTGCACTTGCTTTTGCCGTTATACTTTATACCATTCAGCTATACGCCGAATTTTCAGGATGTATGGATATGGTATGCGGTGTGTCAAATATGTTCGGCATACGCATCTCAGAAAATTTCAAAAGGCCCTTTTTCTCAGTATCAATCACGGATTTCTGGCAAAGATGGCATATAACTTTAGGACAATGGCTGAAAAACTATGTTTTTTATCCCGTAAGTCTCTCAGAACACTTCAAACGTATCAACGAATCTGTAAGAAAAAAGGGATGGAACGAACATATAACAGTTTTTCTGCCCGGAGCATATGCACTGTTTTTCGTATGGTTCATAAACGGTATGTGGCATGGAGCAAGCTGGAAATTCATATTTTACGGTCTATATTACTATATACTGATGATGGGAGGAAGAATTGCAGCTCCGCTGTCCGATAGAGTAATAACATCACTGAACATAAACCGCAGCTCACGGCCGTATCACATATTTTCAATACTCAGGACATGTATTGCAGTATGCTTCGGTATGCTTATATTCCGCGCAGAAAGTCTTACGAAAGCATGGGACATATTCACTTCGATACTGACAAAGCAGAAAATTTCCGAACTCTTTGACGGTTCTATCCTGAATGGAAGCACACATCTGCGTGATATCGTTATCCTTGCTGCCGCAGTTTTTCTTCTTCTTGCCGTGTCCTTTGTGCAGGAAAAAGGCATATCGATAAAAGCTATGCTGGGCAAACAAAAACTCCCGGTAAGATGGCTGCTTTATCTGTGTCTGCTGTTTTCTGTAATAATCTTAGGCGCCTACGGAGGTGCATATGACAATATGTCGCTTATATACGGAGAATTTTAATTTGATCCAAGAGGTGAACATATATGCAAAAACCATATGATAAACTAAAAAAAATATTAAGAGCAACTGTTTTCACAGTCATCTTTGCTCTCCTCTTCGCTTTTCTCTCCCAGGGATTCATACCCTCAGGAAGTGAAAACGAAGACGGTATGGAATCACGCATTTCCAAAGCATACAGAGGAGAGCCAAAAGGTACGATCGACGTTATGTTCATAGGAAACAGCGACATATACAGAGGTGTCTCTCCCGTGGACCTGTACCATTCCACCGGCATCACCTCTGCAATAGCAGGAGAGCCGGGGAAAAAATTCAGCAAAGTAAACAAAGATATAAAAGATATCCTAAAATACCAGAAGCCAAAAATCATAGCCCTGGAAACCGACTGTATGTTTTCAGAAAAGAATCCTGTTCTGAGTAAAGCTTCCGCAGCAATCTCGCATATGGATAGCAGCACTCATAAAGCAGATATGTCACCACACGGAAGAAGGATACAAAACAGATCAACAGACAATTCCGCTACTTTTTCCTTTGCTGATAAGATAAACTCCCTATTTTCCAAATGCTCAGATATGTTCAATAAAATACAACATTACGCAAAGCATGGAGACAACGCTCTGATAGCTGCTGTGAACTACAAATATCCGCTCATCAAATATCATGACAATTACTGCAATCTCAAGCTTTCAAACTTCTTTGACCCACTGAGAAAATATACGTTTTTCAACAAAGGAATGGCATATTCCGATAAGGTCAAGGCGTATGAAGGAGGAAAAAGTTATATGAAAAAAGATCGCGAGATCCCGACAGCAATAGATACGCAAACGGAACGTCAATTTAAAGTGATAGCCGATACCTGTAAACAGAACGATATACGTCTCGTTCTTATGACCGTTCCTTCTGCAAACACATGGAGCAGCGGAAAACATAAAGCAATACAGGATCTGGCCGACAAATATGATCTGACTTATTACGATTACAACACTGATTTTCCAAAAGGATTCAACTGGAAAACCGATTCTACCGACGGCGGCAATCATCTTAACTATTCCGGCGCGAAAAAGGTAACTGACGATATAGCAAACAAGCTGACAAGCGAAATAGGAATGACTCCTTCTAAAATATCGGCAAAAGACAAAGAACGATGGAACAGCGACTACAATAACTTTCACAATAAAATAGCAAGTCAAAGTCAAAAAAGCAAATAATGTAAAAATGCCTCGATCCCTACCTGAAAAAGATCGAGGCATCTTTTAATACTAAATATCAGAGTTTGCGATAAACTATCTTTCCGTCTGTCATCGTCAGTACAGGTTCAACATTCCGTATATCTTCCGCAGGGATTTTCATAATATCCTCCGAAAGCATTATTATATCCGCCAGTTTTCCTTCCTCGATACTTCCTCGTGATTTTTCATCAAAACACGCATAAGCACCATTGTAAGTATACATCTTTACTGCTTCCAGAAGAGATATTTTCTGACACTCACCTACCGCCTCACCTGTAAATCCGTCCTTTCTCGTCAAGGCTCCGTAAAGACCATTCATCGGATTTTCAGGGACTACGGGTGCATCGGAACCTATCGCCGTAACGATCCCTTTATCCAAAAACCTCCTGAGAGGGAACATATAATCAACTCTCTCTCCGTAAAATCTGTTGTAGTCCTTCCCGTTTCTTTCTATGAAGCCCGGATTTGCAACAGGTATCATCTCAAGCCGCTTCAACCTTTCTATCAGCTCTTCATCCACTATCCCGCAGTGTTCTATACGATGTCTTGCACCTTCCCTTGGATGGGCTCTCTGAGCTTTTTCAATAGCATTCAAGATCATTTCGACGGCTTTATCTCCTACGGCATGAGCAGTCATCTGGAATCCCGCATTATGCACTTTTTCAACCACTTCATCTATTTCATCCTGTTCCCATACAAGTATCCCTTTGAGATCCTTATCGTGAGAATACGGCTGTCTTGTGGCAGAAGACGGTCCGCTGCTGCTGCCATCTATCATTATTTTTACCGCTCTTGCACCAAAAGAATTGCTTTCGCCAAAGGTCTCATATCCCCCGCTAAGAAAATCATCTATCGCTTTTTTGTTGCCTTCTTTTCCCGCAAGGTCAAATATCATGCACCTTATCCTGGTGTTTATCTCTCCCGAGTCCGCCATCTTTCTCATGACAGGCCATGCATCAACACCATCGCCTCCGGCATCACAGACCGATGTTATGCCATATCTTGCCATATCTTCATCAGCAAGACGTATACCTTCCTTAAGTTCTTCCTCTGTAAACTTCACAAAGCTTCCCATATACATATGAGCATTCTCTTTCAACAATCCGGTAAGTTTGTCGTTTTCGCTCACTACTTCTCCTTCTCCGTATTCCAGAGGGTCCGATATACCACCGATCTTAAGCGCAGCTGAATTGTATACACCCATATGGGCGCAGCACCTGATACATCTTACCGGATTATCCGGCGCTGCTTCGTCAAGTTCTTCAATAGAAGGATGTCTTTTTTCGTCCAGCTTGTTATGATCATATCCGGAAAGAACTATCCATTCTCCCGGCTTTTTACGCGCCGCAGCTTTTCTTATCATCTCCGTTATCCCCTTGACGGATCTGACATTTTCATAGTTTATATCTATTATCGGTCCCTTTTTAAGCCCAAGCGAGCAGAAATGTATATGACTGTCTGTGAATCCAGGCATTATTGTACGGCCTTCGGCATCTATTATCTCTGTATCTTTGCCGGCCAGTTCACGCGCACCGTTTTCCTCCCCGCAGTAAACTATAACATTGTCCTTTACCGCTACAGCCTGTGCGGTTTCATTGTTTTCATTCGCCGTGATGACATTTCCGTTCAAAAATATCACATCAGCATGATCCTTTATCTTCAAAACGACAGCCTCCTTTTCCGATCACGATATTTCTCTCAAAGACATCGCAGCTATATCTTCAGCACACGGGAGTCCTCCTTTTCCTCTGGCACATGACACCGCGCTGGCGATCGCCTGCTCAACAGCTTTTACCGTCATGACTTCAAGCACCAAAAGCTCTGCTTCGACTTTGCCCGCCGCAACGGTGAATATAGTATCTCCATCGCTCATGGTATGGACGGGACGTATCATCCGCGCAAGGCCATCGTGAGCCAGCGATGATATCTTCGCAGCCTGCGCTTTGCTTATCTTTGCATTGGTCAGCACAGTTCCTATAGTCGTATTTCCTCCGTCGTTTTGGATACCTGCTTTTTCCGTATCCGCATAATTTCTTATTATTATGTCTTCAATATCAACGAAATCCCTCTTATCTTCACTAAGTGAGCCTGCAAGTATTCTTCCGCTGTAGGGATCAACTATATTTCCTACCGCATTAACGGCAACTACAGCTCCCACATAAAGATCCCCTGCTTTTATGCAGCATGAACCAAGCCCTCCTTTTACAGCTCTCTCCATGCCTGCCAGCTTTCCTACGCTTGCACCCATACCTGCGCCTGTATTACCATCCTTCCAAGGCAGCTTATTCTCTGCATTTAAACACGCTCTGTATCCCATCTCAGCATCCGGCCGGCTTTTGGAATCTCCCAGCGCGAGATCGAATATGATCGCCTCAGCTACAGCCGGGATCCTTATCCCGCGCACTTCCGCGCCCATATCACGCTCTTCCAGATATTTTTCTACTCCTGAGGCCGCTTCCATCCCGTAATAACTGCCTCCGGACAAAAGTATGGCGTCGCAGCACTGAGGATCGTTCATAGGAGACATAAGGTCGGTATTTCTCGTTCCCGGAAGACCTCCCCGCACATCCATGCCTGATACGAAGTTATCGTTCTTGTTGCATATTATCACCGTACAGCCGGTCAGCCCTTTCTCATCATGAGCATGACCTATGGAAAAATCATCTATTTCCGATATATCTATTCTTTTTATCGCTTCATTGCCTGAAATTTGAAAGTCTTTCATGTCCTTTTCCCTTCGCTTATCTAAGCTTCTTTATACAAGTTATCCATTATCTTCTTATCGTAGAATATCTCAAGAGTCTCTTTCTTCGCAGGTTTTGTGAACAGACTTACGATAATAAATATAGGGATATTGAAGAAGAATCCCCAGATACCTGCATGTATGCCCAGAGGATTTGCCCAGACGAAGTTGCAGAGACATACAACGATTATTCCTGCTATAAGACCGGCCATGGCTCCTGCTTTAGTGCCTCTCGGCCACATAAACAGACCTATTATCATAGGTGCAAGCTGACTTACAAAGCCGTATGCTACGAGATATAAGTAAACAAGGTTGGAAGGATTGATTATCGCAAGAGGTAAAACTATGAGGAACATTATTGGTATAAGAAGCATTCTCTGCGTCTTTCCTTCTTTCTCAGGAGTATTATTTTTCCTTAGAGGAGCGATAACATCATGGGACAACGTAAGCGCCGTCGTATGAAAATGCATTTCACTGGATGACTGCGCCGCAGCTAATACTCCTGCTCCGAGAAGTCCCGACAGCCACCAAGGCAATTCTTCAAGAGCAAAGTTTATAGCGATCTTATCCATTTCACCGGTATATTCAGGATAAGCATATATGCATACGAATCCAACAATTATCATCGGCACCATTACCAGATAATAAACAGGTACGAATAAAACAGTCTTTCTTACTTCTTTAACAGATTTTCCGCCTGATGCCGAAGTCCAGTAAGACGGCCAGAATGCAAACACGCTTATGAGTATCGATGTGGACCAGAATACAGGAGACATGGTATCTCCCATGCCAGGAAGCGTCAGATAATCAGAGCTTATCTCTCTCACATGCATAAATACTTCTTCAAGATTAAGTCCGCCCGTCGTCTTATATATGAGTACTCCGCCCACTCCAAAGGACAGCACAAACATGAGTATTCCCTGAAATACGTTGGTCCAGCCTATCGCTTTAAGTCCGCTTGTAAAGATATATGAGAATATGGCAACTGTAATTATCAGCTCACCTATCTCAACCGGTATATGTCCACCACTCATTATATTGAGAATATATCCGCATCCGATTATCTGTACCATAGCGAGATATACGAGTGAAAATGCTCCTACAAATCCGGCGGCGACTCTTACCCATTTACTTTCATACCTCACGCCTATGCCTTCAGCCTGAGTTATCATCTTATGATACTGCGAAAGCTTCGCCACTCTCGGATTAAACAGATAAGCGGTAAATGCCATGAGGGTAAGATATACTACAACGTAAAACGCCGGAACGCCGTAAGCCCAGCCCCATCCCGGCGAGCCCATGAAGGTATACGCGCTGACGTTGCCCGCTCCTATGAGAAATATCATTACAAATACGCCAAGAGTGTTTCCTGTAACAGACCAGTTTTCAACTTTGTTCATATCCATTTTTCCCTTGGCGCGAATACCCATTATTACCGTTATCACGGTATATGTAATGGTAATCGCAAAAGGTAAGATCCAATTAGCCATCAGTGCACCTCCCATTTATATGCTAAGATAAGTATCAACGTAACGATCGGGATTATCATTATCGACCAGAACATCAGCACCGGCATTCCCAGTATCAGTGTAGAAACATTCAAAACATTCACAAAGGGTACGATCACACTTAAAATAACCAGTATCATTAAAATAAAAATAATAACTTCTTTCGGCTTTCTCGGTCTTGCCATGACTGTAGCCTTCATTTTCAGCTCTTTATTTTCGGTCTTTTCAACGGATTTAACTTCTTCATTCATGTTTTTACCTCCTTAAAAATTTTTTCGCCTATATAAATAGCAATTACCGTGCCAATTCAAAAAATATTGAAATTTCTCCGTTTTTGTATTTTTTTGAGTTATCTGATATTTTAATCGGCACTTTCCTGTTGCTTTTTATCCACGCACTCTTTAGATATTGTCTTTTTACTGGTTTTCAAGCCGTGGAATATTGTCCAGATCGTGGATGCTTTTCCACGCCAGTCTCTTATCTGCTTTGAAAACATATCAAAGACCGTATTTTTTTATTTTCTTTGAAACAGTCGAATGGTCTATTTTCAATACTTCCGCTGCTTTTCTGGCACTTCCGTATTTTTTAATGCATGAAGCCAGTATCTCCTTTTCGTATTCTTCCATAGCAAGTTTCAATCCCATGCTCTCCACATCTGCCATATTCCCCTTTACACCATCGATGGTATCGATCCCCAGCATTTCAATATCTTTCAGAGTTATTTCATTGTCTTTTGCAAACAATACAAGTCGTTCTACGAGATTTTCCAGTTCTCTTATATTGCCGTAGAAAGGCATATTGACCATGCACGCAACAGCTTCCTTGGATATTTTTCGGTTCAGCCTGTATTTCCTGTTATACCTGTCTACAAAATAATTTGCTAAGATAGGAATATCTTCTTTACGCTGTCTTAAAGGCGGGACGGTGATGGATACAACGTTGAGCCTGTAATAAAGATCTCTCCTGAACTTCCCCTCCTCCACCATTTTTTTAAGATCCTGATTAGTTGCTGCTATAAATCTTATATCTATCTTGATCGGCTCATTCCTGCCAATCTTCTGTATTTCTTTTTCCTGCAGCACTCTCAGCATTTTTGCCTGAAGATCGAGGGGCATATCCCCTACTTCATCAAGCAGCACCGTACCATGGTCGGCATGTTCCAACAGTCCTTTCTTTCCTTTCACACTGCCTCCTGTAAAACTGCCTGCTTCATAGCCGAACATCTCTGATTCCATCAGGGATTCAGGGATTGCGCTGCAATTGATCTTAACCAGCTTTTCATCCTTTCTGCCGCTCTGCTCATGTATCATCTTCGCGATAAGTTCTTTGCCGGTCCCTGACTCACCGAGAAGCAGCACCGTCGCATCTGAGTCTTTTATCTGGAATATCTTTTCCACGATGCTTTTCACTGAATAACTGTGGTATATGAACTTATCTTCATTTTCTTCCAGCATATCTTTTACAGCGATCTTAAGCTCCTCGCTTACAGCACGAGTTTCTTTCCTCATCATATTGCGCATTTCTATGAGTTTTTCAATATCAACTATGCTCGATATAACATATTTTATATCGCCCTTTTCATCTCTCCAGGGTACTCCTTTCGTTATAAACTGCTTGCTTGTGGGGATCATATTCTGCTCAAATATCACTTCTTTCCCGTCCTTTAAAACCATCGCCGTCGAAGATAAACCCTCTTTCTCCATGCGTTCCAGATCGTAGGCGGTAAATGACTCCAGCATATCGTTCGTATATCCTGATATATCTTCGTGCATCTTGTTGTGATGTACAAAATGTCCCTCTTGATCGTAGATACAAACCCCTGCAAGGGAAGTTTCAAATGCAGTTTCTATAACGGAACAATACTCTTCTTCAGAGTCAAATCCGTTGAACGAGCTGCCTCTGACGCTCTTTTCTTTCCCGTCTTTGTTTTCAGTCTTTGGTCGTTTTTTTGTCATATTCCATCTCCTTTCTTTTAAAATCATCTACCTGTATGTCATGTCCGCTGCCGCCTGAAAATATATATTTACTAATGTAAGCCTGCTTTTATACAAATACAATGCAATAATTATGCCGAAAACAGAAATAAAATAACGATGCACACAAAAAAACACCTCGATCTCCATATGAATATGGAAATCAAGGTGTTTGCTGCGAGTCTACAGGCTACCGCAGCGGCGTTCCTTTGCCCTGTCTATATGTATTTCCATAGCCAGCGCTCCGGTTTTCACATCTTTGTCTTTAAATGCCTTGAATATAGCTCTATGTTCTTCAAGCACAGTAGAAAGATAATTATCGTCGTATACCGATTCCTGCCCTTTATACTTGAGAAATGTCTGATACGATGACAACATCTTTTTTAGCATCCTGTTGTGGGACGCATCATATATTACCTGATGAAATCCCGTGTTTATGGTGAGCATTTTGTCTATATCATTTCTGAGCGTATAGAATTCCATAAACTCAAAAGTCTCTTCAAGCCGGTCCATTTCTTCTTCGTCTATTCTCTCTATCGCCCATTTAGTTGCCTGAACCTCATAAATCTTACGAAGTTCAAACATATCCTCATAGTCCTGACGGCTCATGCCTATGACAAAAGCGCCTCTGTTGAGGATATTCTCTACAAGCCCATCGGTTTCAAGCTGTCTGAGAGCTTCCCTTACCGGTGTCCTGCTCACCTTGTATTCCCTGCACAGTTCCTGCTCGACAAGTTTCTGTCCCGGTTTGAGCTTCCCGGTCAGTATATCCTTTTGGATCTTGCCGAGCACTCCAGTGGAAATGGGAGCGTTGGTGTTCGGGTCATCAGAATGCTTGTACAGTACCATAACCTGCTCCTTTTACCTGATATCGTCCGATATATGTCTTTGATCTATTTAAGATGTTCTATAACAAACTTCGTAAAGTCATCTGTCGAATTGCCCTGGCTGTTTGAAGTCATGTTAAGGCCGTCCAGTGCCTCGTCAAGGGCTTTATCAAGGGCTGCCGCCTGATCTGCATATCCTATATGTCTAAGCATCATGGCAGCTGCTCTCGTTATGCTGGACGGATTTGCATACTGTCCTCTGCCTTCTGTGATCATCCTCGGAGCAGATCCGTGGATAGCTTCAAACATAGCATATCTTCCGCCCTGGTTGATGCTTCCTGCTGTACCCACACCGCCCTGCATCTGAGCGGCTTCGTCTGTAATTATATCTCCGTAAAGGTTAGGCAGGATGAATACATTGAACTTGCTGTTTGCCGGCTCTTTTATAAGGTTTGCCGCAGTGATGTCAACGTAGTAATCATCAACTTCGATCTCAGGATAATCTTTCGCTACTTCATAGCACAGCGAGAGGAATTTACCGTCAGTTTTTTTCATGATATTAGCTTTAGTAACTATGGTAACTCTCTGATTACCGTTTGCTTTTGCAAATTCAAATGCCGCTCTTGCAAGACGAGTCGTTCCTATGGTCGTAGTCACTTTGAAATCCATGGAAATATCGTCGTTAATATCCACGCCCTGGCTTCCAAGTGCATACTCGCCTTCAGTGTTTTCTCTAAAGAATGTCCAGTTGATATTCTTTTCAGGTATCGATACAGGTCTTACGTTGGCGAAAAGATCCAGTTCCTTTCTGAGTTTTACATTTGCGCTTTCCAGATTAGGCATATTATCGCCTTTTCCAGGAGTCATCGTAGGTCCTTTGAGCAGTACATGACATTCCTTGACTGCCGCAAGCACATCTGCCGGTACTGTTTCCATCTTTTCAACACGGTTTTCTATAGTCAGTCCTTCTATGTCGCGAAGCTCGATCTTTCCTGCCGCGATCTCATCGGCGAGAAGATGTTCGAGGATCTTTTTGCATGACTGAGTGATGATAGGGCCTATGCCGTCTCCGTCTATGATACCTACTATGATCTTATCGAGGCTCTTATAATCAGTCGACTGAGGAGCGTTTTTCATTCTCTCCACTCTCTCAAGCTGTTCTTTTACTATAGTTTCAAATGCTTTCAAGTACTCCATTTCAATTCACCTAACCTTTCATGTAATTTATCTTTCCGCCTTTAAGTATCAGCGCGATCTCAAGTTCTGAGAAATTAGTCTTTGTTTTATAGGTCTTACCTGTCGTCGTGTTTTTCACTTCCACGCTGCCGGATTTTACCTGTTCAGGCGCATTTTCGATCACGAGAGTATCTCCTATGCTGAAATCGTCGTAATCCGCAGGATCTTCGAATACGAGAGGCATGATGCCGCTGTTTATCAGGTTTGATCTGTGTATCCTCGCAAATGATTTCGCCATTACGAATTTCACTCCGAGATAAAGCGGTGCGAGCGCCGCGTGCTCACGGCTGCTTCCCTGTCCGTAGTTTTCGCCGCCTACGATGGCGCATTTGCCTGCTTCCTTACATCTTGCCGAGAATCCGCTGTCGATTTTTTCGAAGCAGTAATTTGCAAGATGAGGTATATTGGATCTGTACGGCAGAAGTCTTGAATCTGAAGGCATAATGTCGTCAGTCGTGATGTTGTCTCCGGCATGGAGAACGACTTTTGCTTCAACTGTTTCAGGCAGAGCTGTATTTCTCGGGAACGGCTTGATATTCGGTCCCATTGCAACTTCAGTGTTTTTCTTATCGTATCCCTTTGGATAAACTATGAAATTATCGTTAGGGGTAAAATCAGTTGCCTGTATATCAGGAAGTTCCTCTCCCGAAGCCATACCGTCGGTGAGAACGCCTTTTACTGCCGATATCGCTGCTGTTTCAGGGCTTACCAGGTAAACATCTGCGTCCAGGGTGCCGCTCCTTCCTTTAAAGTTTCTGTTGAATGTTCTGAGGGAAACTGCTCCTGATTTAGGCGACTGTCCCATTCCTATACATGGTCCGCAGGCATTTTCTATGATCCTTGCTCCTGAATTTATGATGTCTGCAAGCGCTCCGTTCTGCGCCATCTTAGCGAGGATCTTGCTTGATCCCGGCGATATAACGAGGCTTACGTCAGGATGAACTTTCTTGCCTTTGAGGATCGCTGCGACTTTCATCAGGTCTGTGTAGGATGAGTTGGTGCAGCTTCCGATCGCAACCTGATCCACCTTTATTCCTCCTATGTGTTCAACGCTGTCAACGTTGTCAGGGCTGTGAGGCATTGCAGCCAGCGGAGTCAGGGCGTCGAGATCTACGATCAGCTCTTCATCGTATACGGCGTCTTCGTCTGCGCTCATTGGCGTGTAATCTTCTTCTCTGCCTTCCTGTCTCAGATATTCCCTTGTGTTTTCATCGCTTGGGAATACGGAAGTGGTCGCACCGAGCTCTGCTCCCATATTGGTTATGGTTGCTCTGTCAGTAACGGAAAGGCTCTTAACTCCTTCGCCTGTGTATTCAATTATCTTCCCTACGCCGCCTTTTACTGTAAGCTGCTTGAGTACATAGAGGATTATATCTTTAGCGGATACCCATGGTCTGAGAGCGCCTTTGAGCTCTACCTTCACTACTTTCGGCGCTATAAGGCTGTAAGTGCCCTTTGCCATTGCAACCGCAACGTCAAGTCCGCCTGCTCCTATAGCGATCATGCCGAGGCCGCCGCCTGTAGGTGTATGGCTGTCGGAGCCGAGAAGAGTTTTTCCGGGTTTTCCGTAATTTTCAAGATGAAGCTGATGACAGATACCATTGCCTGGCTTCGAAAAGAGCACTCCGTGTCTTTTCGCTACGCTCTTTATGAATTCGTGGTCGTCTGCATTTTCGAATCCTGTCTGAAGCGTGTTGTGGTCTATGTATGCAACTGAAAGCTCAGTTTTTACTCTGTCCACTTCCATGGCTTCAAGCTGCAGGTAAACCATCGTTCCTGTCGAGTCCTGTGTCAGTGTCTGGTCTATCTTTATCGTTATTTCCTCGCCGGGTTTCAGCTCACCCTCGATAAGATGATTTTCCAGGATCTTGTAAGCAAGTGTTTTTCCCATTGTTGTTATACCTCCTCATTTTTTTCTGTGTTTTATGGTTGATTGCGGCCTGTTACGGTCCGTTGTATCTGATTTAAATCCATCGCCGTCGATCTTGGCTGCTTTTGGCCCTTGCGGGCTTGTGAGTTTGTGAGTTTGCGGGCTTGCAGGTTTGCAGGTTTGCAGGTTTGCGAGCGGCTGCGCCCGATTATGGGTTGACTGCGGAGCGATTGAGCTCAATTGCGGGTTTGCAAACTGACGAACTGGCAGGCTGGCGACCGATTGTATTTTGGTATTTCTGTATACGATTATACGATTTTCAAAGACTCACGTCAACAAATAATACTTATTTATAAATGCAAAATATATTATTTCATATATACCTTTGTTTATGGAATTAGTGCGCCGCGATTTTCAGTTTTCACCACATCGAACGCATAATTCATCTCATAAAAGTCTATACCTGTTTTGAGCGTGTGCCTTTTCATCTAAAAGGGTTGAAAACGGCCTAAAATCTATTTCCGCGCCTTAGGGCGGAAAGTTTAATACATTCATAAAGGTGATTTTAAGATATTGAAAATTTTCAGATCTAAACTACCAAAGACTTTCAGAAATTTAGAAACAGAGGAGCTTGTCCGGGTTGAGTTTTGTGCAAGGTAGATACCAATGTCATAGAACGGAGGAACTTGGCTGGATTGAGCTGAGAGTTCGAGCTTGAGAGAGCTTGGCTGACGCTGGATGGATTAGATTTGTATTGGAATTGAGACTGAAAGTCCTATCTTTTAATACCGAATCATCTATCTTTGTTCAGATATATTAATTGTACGAGTGCACGGGCTTTTTCAATACCTTTTCAATATACCGGTATAGGGGTATTTTTTGATTTTTTTATCAAATCAGGCAAAAAAAGGTGTTTTTTCATAAAATTATACGTTATGTAAACCAAAATTTTCATATAATAATTTATTTACAACATGTATTGCATTGTTTCACTCTTTTTCAGCAAATATATTATAATAGTATATATTTTATGCGCAAACAAATATTTAACATAATTTTCTGACTAAATAAAGTCTGAAAATATCGCTTAAAATATATGTTTTTGATAAAAATACGGTTTACATAATATTTAGTGCTCTTTTAAAGCTTGACTATACCTATTTACATTATTTTAAAACGCTGACATTGAAAATATCTTTCAAAAAATAAAACAGCGGATGATCATCAACAGTCTTCTGTCTCAATCTATCCGCTGTTTCTATTTATTTTAGTATCGCTATGATGTCGATATGCATTTCATCATTTTGCGTTCCGTACTTAGTTGTTATGTCTTCTTCTGCCATAAACCAATGTTCCTGCCGCCGCTGCTGCTGCGATTCCCATGATCGCGAACATAAGTCCGAGATTAGTGTCATCCCCTGTCTGCGGAGTTGCATCAGTTTTGTCTCCTGACGGAGTGTCCGTTCCCGGTGTAGTGGAAGGATCAGTAGGGTCTGTACCAGCTATAGAATAACTTCCATCTGCATTCTCTACAAGTCCTGCTTTATCAGCACCATTAATCACTGCTTCTTCTGTATCATTTTCATCTTGATATATAACTGACTGATCTCCTCTTATACCTTCTGCTACTACTTTAGATCCATCTAAGAAATTAACTTCTGCATCTCCATTAGTAGTATCTACGTTGATTCCGCCCCAGCTCTTTTCACCTAATATTACTTTGAACTGACCAGCGATATCTACCGTTGATCCGTTTACTATAAGACCTGCACCACCAACAGTCTTAGTATTATCAAGAGTGATATTATTCAATGTAACATTTTCCGACTTATACACATGAAGAGCACTCTTGTTGTCTTCAGTAGTTTCTATTTTGAGATCATTAAGAGTTACGTCACTCTTTTTAATAGTTACAGCATTCTCTTCGATTCCAACAGGACCTGTGATAGTGTATCCATTGCCGTTTACAGTCATTTCTTCGTTAAGATACAGCGGAGCTGACAGATTTACATTCTTATCAAGATCTATCTCTGTTATATCTTTGTTACCTTCTGTCTTCTTAGCTACAAATTCAGCAAGATTTGAATCAGCTACGTATGCAGTCTGCGGCTGATTATTTCCACCGTCTTTGTTTGTTTTTACAACAGTATATCCAGGACATGTCACGTCAGCATTATTCTCTGCACAAACTACCGACTGAGTACCTGTAGTTCCATTGGTTGTAACTCCACTGAATGTCGCCTCTGAGCCATCTACATTAACTCCATACCATGAGTTTGCTCCAAGCTCTAAGTTAAGACCTGTAAAATCAGCTGTGGAGCCGTTGTTTACGAGTATTGGTGCTCCTGTGCTTCCGCCATGAACAACTGTAAGGTTTTCAGCTGTAAGAGTCGATCCATATACATGTATCACAGATTTACCATCAGTATTGGCGATCTTTATATTATTTAAATCAACTTCTGCACCATCAACTATAGTCATGCTGTTTACACCCGGGGTATTGAAAGTAATGCTTCCGCCAGTGATAGTAATATTATCATCAATATTAACTGCAGTATCACATTCAATATTTCCACTTACTGTAATTACGTCACCATTTGCGGCGTTATTTATTGCTTCTAATAATCCCGCCTTATCTGTTACCGGTTTTTCCGCCGCGCTTACACTCATAGGAACTGCCATGACTAAAGCCATCATGAGCGACATTACGCAGCAGATAAAAATCTTTCTTTTGCTTTTCATCATTCTCTCCTTTTCACACTATCATAGATTTACTAAAATAGACTTTATATTTAAAGTATATCTATTATGTCATACCCCCCGTAATGTCAAGGACTCTTATGCGAACTTTATCTGTGCTTTACATTATTGAAGCTAAATTCTTTTATGATTTAATATGCATATTTTCAACATCTATTCAGTTTTGCCATAAAGTTTTTTCTCTGATATAATAATATAAAAATTCGTACATAAATTATACCTGTACACAGGCTGACAATCCCGCAAACATCATCAAATACAGCAGATCACATATATTTCGAATATATTTTTCATATACTCTCAGATATCCACCTCAACGAAAGGGGCTATAAATGGTAGATATTTTCCAGAAAAAAGTTCTGATGCTGGCGTGCTACGCCGGAGAAATAATGATGAAAAACGGCGCGGAAATATACCGTGTAGAAGACACTATCATACGCATATGCAAAGCATGCCGCATGGATAATACCGAAGTTTTCGCCACCCCTACGGGGATCTTCATTTCCCTCGACAAAGGCGGCAAAGACGACGATCCCCTCACATATATAAAAAGAATAAAAGGGATCGACACTAATTTAGAAAAAATATCGATGATAAATCGTTTTTCACGGGAGTTCACTACTACTGATCTGTCCGTCGAAGATGGCATGAAAAGACTTGAAGAAATAGACAACGCAAAACCGTATCCTTATTTTATGAGACTTATCGGCGCCGCCATGATCGCCGCGTTTTTCTGTCTCATATTCGGAGGATCAGCCGTAGACTTTTTCTCAGCCTTCATAACCGGTATGATAGCCTATATGTTTTCAGGCTTCCTTCAAAAATATGAAACTAACTTTTTTATAAGAGGTTTCTGTTCCTGCGCTCTGGCAACATTCATAGCGATGACCATATCTTCATCAGTAGACTCCGCTTCATATGAGCCGATAATCATAGGCTCTATAATGATATTCGTTCCCGGAGTTGCGATCACCAATTCCATAAGGGACTTCCTTTCCGGCGACATGCTGTCGGGAGTTGCCCGTATGACGGAGGCCGTACTGATCGCCGTCTCTTTAGCGGCGGGAACAGGTCTTATACTCAATCTCTGGTCTGTGATAGGAGGTCTCTTCGTATGAACGATCTGATACTTCAGCTGATATACGCATTGTTCGCCACATGCGGATTTTCCATACTTTTCAAGGTGCCTGCGAAACAGATACCTTTCTGTATGATGACCGGAGCTCTGAGCTGGGGATGCTACCAGTTCAGCATATATTACGAAATGTCCCCTGTAATGTCCTGCTTCCTGGCTTCATGCTTCGTAGGTGTTTTGAGTGAAATCTTCGCAAGGTTTCGAAAGGAAGCTTCCACTGTATTCACTATACCCGGCATCATATGCCTGGTTCCCGGATCGAACATATACTATACGATGGCAGCGATACTTGAGCAGAATTTCAATCAGGCCGCTTCAGTGGGAACGGAGACCCTCATGATGGCAGGCGCCATAGCAGCAGGACTTCTGATAGTAGGCTCTCTGATAAGAATCCTGCGCTCCGTTATCAGGCGAACGGTGAATCTTAAAGAAAAACTGTAAAAAATCATGCTGCGTCCGGGCAGCAACAAAAACTAAAAAACCGCCGATATCGGACGCATATGAGATGACCCAAAAAGTCCAACTTTTTGGGATCGGCTCAATATACGCTTCCCCGTCGGCGGTATTTTTTACTTTATTTTTTTGTTTCTTCTATTTCATTTCTTCCAGCTTCTTGGCTGCTTTTTCCAGCCAGTCACCCTCGAAGGATTCTATCATTCCCTGGTCGCACAGGGAGGCTAACTGCGGATTTATAGGCAGTCTGCCGAGCACTTCAAGATCATGCTCCTCAGCGATCTTATCTATGTTGCTGTCACCAAATATCTTTATTTCCTTACCGCAGTCCGGACATTTGAAATAGGACATGTTCTCCACTATTCCAAGTACCGGTATATCCATCATTTCCGCCATCTTCACAGCCTTTGCAACTATCATTGAAACCAGTTCCTGCGGTGAAGTAACTACGATTATGCCGTCAACAGGCAGCGACTGGAACACCGTAAGCGGTACATCGCCTGTGCCCGGAGGCATATCTACGAACAGATAATCCACTTCTCCCCACAGCACATCCGTCCAGAACTGTTTTACTGCGCCTGCTATTACAGGGCCTCTCCAGATAACAGGATCCGTATCGTTTTCGAGCAGGTTGTTCACAGACATAGTTCCTATATCCGTTTTTGTCCTTACAGGAAATATGCCGAGATCGTTTGCGGAAGCTTTTTCAGTTATTCCGAAAGCCTTCGGAATAGACGGACCTGTAACATCCGCGTCCAGTATCGAAGTTTTGTATCCGAGCCTTTTCATAGTTACCGCCATGAGTGAAGTAACCATGGATTTGCCTACTCCGCCTTTGCCGCTCACTACTGCAATGACTTTCTTTATATCGTTAAAATCATTTGTTTTTTCTATCATATCCTGCGGCTGGCTGCTGCAGTTTCCAGCGTGAGCACAGGTGCTGCAATTGGAATCACAGCTTTCAGGCGTCTGGTTTACCTTATCCTTTTCTTCCATTTTAATACCTCATTTCGTAATATTTTATCATATAATATTTATATTATACTCGTTTGAGGTAATTAAAACAAGTTCATATGATATGTGTCGTAAATTAGTCCCAGCGTCATATAAGCCTGTCGCTGTATATATCTTCAAGTCCGTATCTTCTGACTCTCGCCCTTATGGCATCTTTGTCTGTAGTGTAATATCCCTTCTCCTTCATACGTTCAAAATATTCCGCTCCTGAAAAGGTATATCTCGTCATGAGGCCGTCTTCGGATCTCAGATTTTCGTTGGCATAAGATATCAGATCCCCTATGGCGAGACCTGCCGGAAGCTTAAGCAGTTTCATCCCCGCCGCATATCTGACCGCATTATGACCCGCCAGACTGCCTGTAGATATCGCTTCCGTATGCCCTACGAACAAGCCTGATTTCTCTCCTCCGCAAAAGAGATTTGCAACATTTTTTACCTTCATATGATCATCTCTTTCTGCGACTGAAAGATATCTCACCGAATTACCTTTTCCTCCTGCATACGGGTCTGCATATCTCGCATTTTCAAAACCTGGGATCTGCCGCAGTGTTTCCAGATCAAAATAAGGAGTCATTATTTTCGCATACCCTGTATCCAGCAGCACTATATTTTCTGCAAATTCATCAAGCGCGTACTGCCTGCATACCTTCAGATCGAGTTTTTCTTTTTTCACCGCTTTCCGAGGAAGAGGCACGACTGCCACCCCCTTATCATCAAGCTGTTTTTGCAGTTCTTCGGATAGGGAACGTTTTTCCAGTTTCCCGCTTCCGCTGAAAGCTCCAAAGGAGCCGTCCTTTCTCTTACCCATGATATCACGGCTCCCGGCCTTTTCACTGATGCTCACCCTCGGTCCGAAAGCCGGGCACCTCAGGATACACATACAGCACCCGTTGCCGTATGTAAGGCAGTTGCCCATAGGCCCTGTGGAGCCGGTGGTTTCCACGAACACATCGCCTTCTATCTCGCCGCCGCCTGCGAGAAGCAGTTTTTCGATGACAGCTTCGTCCGCATACTCATGATCCTTTTTATCTCCCTGCTCCTTCAAAACAACATCGACAGCCCTGGTCATAAATCTGATCTCGATCCCCATCTTATAAAGAAGTCTCCTGACTTCAGGCTCCACTTTCAGTACATCATACAGGCTGGCATGGCTGTGTCCGGGAAAATCTATACCTGTGTGCCTTGAGCACCTGTCGGTTATTTCAAACAGTTCTCCGGCGCCAAGCGCTATATTTTCCTCAGCAGCAGTGAATCTCCCGTTGTTCCTCATGATTCCGCCTACATTGCCTAACCCGAGCAGCAGATCTGTTTTTTCCAGCAAAGTGACTTCCGCTCCCGCCTTTCGCGCCGAGATCGCCGCGGCGCAGCCGGACCAGCCTCCGCCTGTTATAACAACTTTATACACAAAAATCCCTCCTAACTGTATCCTTATTAGGATATGTCAAGGAGGGATATACCGTTCTTGCCCTAAATTATCTGTTCAGCGCTTTTTCCACGACTGTCTTCATTTCAGTGTTTGACGCACGCTTACCGTAATTGTCGATCTCTTTTCTGTCTGCCATACCATGGTTGATACATGCGGCGCCGCCTATACAGCCTTCTTCACAGACCATTCCTTCTATGAAATTGTTAGGCAGCACTCCCTTTGCGGCGCGTGACAAAGCCGATTTACATTTATCTATACCGGCACAGGACAGCGGATCGAATTTGAAATCTTCAGCTCCCTGTTCCTTTACCGCCTCTGCAACAGCTTCGGTTATACCTCCGCTTCTTGCAAAAACACGTCCGTAATAGGTGGCGCTGTCAAGCTCAGTATCAGGAAGCCCTGTCACATCTATATCTTTGCTGTCTATCATAGCCTGAAGCTCTTCAAAGGTCATGACATAGTCTACATACTTATGGACTCTTTCATCCTTTACTTCACTTTTTTTGGCGGTACACGGTCCTATAAACACTACCTTAGCGTTGGGATCGCGCTCCTTTATGAATTTTCCCGTTTCAGCCATAGGTGAAAGATTTTCGGAAATATCTTCTGCAAGCGTCGGGAACTTGATCTTTATATATTTTACAAAGGCAGGACAGCATGAGGATGTTAAAAATCCTTTTTCTCTGAGCTCCCGGGCTTCTTTGTATGCAACTATATCTGCTCCGAAAGCAACTTCTTCAACGCCGTAAAATCCCAGTTCTTTAATGGCAGATATTATCTGCCCCTGTCTCGCATATCTGAACTGACCTGCGATAGCCGGCGCAACTATAGCGTAGACCTTATATTTCTCGTTGTTGTCGCTTGCCATTATCGTCTTTATTATATCCGTTATGCTGGATATATCCAAGGTAGCGCCAAAAGGACACTGATACACGCACGCTCCGCAGGCTATGCACTTTTCTTCATCTATCGTCGCTACTCCGTCTCCGGCCATATGTATGGCATTTACCTTGCACGCCTTTTCACACGGACGCTTGATATTTGCGATAGCATTGTACGGACACGCTTTGGCGCATTTGCCGCATTCGACACACTTGCTCTTATCTATATGCGCTTTCTGCTCATTGTCTATGGTGATAGCATCAAGACGGCATGAATCAACGCATCTGTGCGCCACACATCCTCTGCAAAGATCCGTCACCACATGACCTGCCTCAGGACATTCGTCACAGGCTATATCTATTACCTGTATTACATTTGAGTCATCTTTATTACCGCCTAAAGCTATCCTTATCCTCTCTGCGACTATGGCTCTGTCCTTGTATATGCAGCAGCTCATCGTCGGCTCGCCCTTTTTAACTATTTCGTTAGCTATATCGTTGAACACGGAAAAGGCATCATTACCTTTCCATGTCTGACGCGACAGCTCTGTAAGTACCTTATACTTAATTTCCTGAACATGCGTATCAAAAATCCTCATATTCTGCAATTCTCCATAAATCCATAAGCTCTTATCTTCTCAACCCTTCATATCATAAAGCATTCCAACATAAAAGTAAATATTTATCGCAAATATGTAATATACGCCGAATATTCAGAAATCTATCAATAAAAGTATGAAGAAAACGGCAGCCGCTCCATGTTTATTCAGGAAAACGACTGCCGTATCTTTATCCACTGATTTTTATCGATAACCAGTTTTTATCGATATATCGATATATAGTATGTTTCGTATGACTGCTTCTTATCGCCTATTTTGCTTTTTTCTTTTCGAGGAATTCATCAAGATTCTTCTGCCACGTCTCAACGTCCATCTCTTCTATAGCTCTCTTACCTATAGGTTCACCCATGATTTCAGCTACATTGGCATCATACTCATCTGCATTGCCCGGAGCTATTCCCAGGTCTTTGTAAAGCGGCGCTTTTCTGAAATCATCTGCATACGGCATAGGGAAATTGTACTCGAACAAATGCTTCATGTAATGATCCATAAATATAGTTCCGTACTTTCTGCATCTTTCTACAAGATCCAGGTCGAGAGTGACCGTGCATATAGTCGGGGTCTCTCCCGCCTCCCATACGCAATTTCCCTCAGGTGTGATGACCTGTGAGTGTCCGTAAAGGTGATTGCTTCCGAAAAAGCCCGTACCGTTAGTGCAGACCATATATGCCTGGTTTTCAAGCGCCCTTACGTAATGATAATGTTCGTTAAGCTTGAAAAGCTCCTGAGGGTCCATCGTAAGTTTTACAAGGACTTCAGCTCCCATGAGAGTCTCGTTTCTCGATATTTCAGGGAAGTTCATATCGTAGCATATCTGCACGCCGACTTTCGTCTTCTTCTCAGGTATATCAAACACGAGATATTCTCTTCCCGGAACAGCTGCATCCTCTCCCGGTCTCCATGGAGCCATCTTTCTGTATTTGCCTATGAGTTCACCGTCAGGATTGTAAACAGGCGCCGTGTTGTAAAATTTGCCTTCAGGAAGGCTTTCGTCTATTTCGTACATCGTACCCGGAATGAAATAAATGTGATGTTTTTTAGCTATGGATGCGAAATAATCGGACATAGCCCCCGGTATGGTATCAGGTGTAAACGCCTCCATACATTCAACTCCCACCACAAGATCAGGCTTGTGATAATCCTGCATGAGCCTTTCAGTCATTTCCTCGATCCATTCCAGACTTTTTACAGTGTCATGGTCACATGGCATCTGTATAACTCCAACATTTAAAAATCTTCCCATCGTTATAACCTCTCTTTTTATAATCTACAGTAATTTTTCAAAGCCGTCAGTTGTATATTCTTTACCTTCTCTCTTAGCCTTAAGCGCTACCATAAGAGCATCGAATCTCTTTCCTGTTATAGGGTAAGCTATCGCTATAACAGCTGCTATAATAGCCAAAGATGCCGGAATAAGAGTTACAATATAATTTATCATATTTAGAGCACTTTCACTCTGAACAGCTGCAGTTCCATCATAGCCTCCTGCACTCAAAAGCAGTCCCATTACCCATGTAGCAAGAGCTGCTCCCAGTTTCTGGAAGAATGACATCATTGCAGAAATAACGCCTTCTCTTCTGTTTCCCGATTTGAATTCATCAACCTCACTGATATCGTACATCATCGAATAGTACAAAGTCCAGAATGCACAGTTTCCGAATGCAAATATGGATACATAAACAAGCCATACAGGGAAACTTGCAAAACCTGTAAATGTGAATATGAACATCAGCACGCCGGTTACAAGCATCATTGACCAGTAAGCAAATTTTTTATCGAGTTTAGCAGCCAGGAAGTTTACTACAGGTATCCAAACGATACCCATACCGCACTGTACTACGAAAGCTGTGGACTGCTGCCCGGAAGAAGCACCGAGAATATTTACAAGCGCATATACGGCTCCGCTGCTCATGAAAGTTACAGCTATATTGAAAAGGAATACAGTTGCTGCCAATATAAATGCAGGCTTAAGCTTCAATATATCTATGAAGTTCTTGAAAAGGTTTACCTTTTCCTGTCCTTCTATATTTTCCTTTTCAGTCTCATTTTTATCTACCAGTTCGCCGCCTCTTGTACAAGTCCAGCAAATGAACGAACATATTATTATAATAAGTCCGAATATAACACCTACTGCGTTCCAGCCTCTTGCTCCCTGAAGTCCCGCTTTTCCTGCGATCTCCAGTATCATCGGAGGTGCTGCTGACGCAAGCATTACAGCAAGCTGCAGGAATACGCTTGCCCACGCACGAAGAGATGTTCTTTCATTGAAATCATCTGTAAGCTCTGCTCCAAGAGCAAAGAATGGAATAACATAAGTTTTATAACATGACCAGAACAATATAGCAAGTACTACGAAATACGCAAATTTAGCGTTTGTTCCAAAGTCAACGTTATTGAAAAGCAGGAACGTGCATATAGCATACGGTATCGTTGCTCCTATCATAAGAGGTCTTCTTCTGCCGTAAGGTGATTTCAGGTTGTCCGAAATATTTCCCACGATAGGGTCAGTCACTGCATCCCACATGATAGCTATAAGGGATATAGTACCTGCTATGCCTGCCGGCACTCCCGCAAAATCCGTCAGGAAAAACAGGAAGAAGAAATAGTATACATTATAGCCTGTCGAATCTACCATCTGACCTATGGCATATCCGAATTTCTTTTTGAAGCCTAATTTGTTTGAGTTTAATTCATTACCCATTTTGAGCCTCCTCTCCTAAAACGTTCCCGGCATACTATACCGGTATAAAAGTCCGAATAAACATTGCTTAAGTTTGCGCGCATTTCTTAAACCGCCACCATAAAAAGCAAATTATGTGCCAAATCAGAAAAATGCGTGAAATGAGTATACCCTTTTTCACGCATTTTTTTCAATTTTCATCTAAAATCCATTGGAATTTCAACATATTACATTTTTCGATAATTTTTTGAAATTTTTTAATTATTACATTTCAGCAAAAGGATTTTACACGAATTGTCTCTCTTTTTCACACAAAATATCGTGATTTGTCTGAAAACATTATATTTTTTGTAAACTTTTATTTACTATCGTGCAATTTTCTATGAAGCATCTGCCTGGATATCCCCAGTTCATCGGCAGCTCTCGTTATATTGCCTCCGTTTCTCGAAAGAGCCGCCTTAACAGCACATTTTTCCGCCTCAGATTTTATTTCCTTTAAGGTCTTTCCTGCTCCTATGCTGAACATCTGCGAACGGCTCTCTTTATCGATCCTGCGTCTGAAATCAACGAAATGCTCTGTCTTCAACGTTCTTTCATAACATCTGTTTACCGCACGTTCTACAATATTGCTAAGCTCTCTTATATTTCCCGGCCAGTCGTATTCCATCAAAAGCTCATAAACCCTTTCGTCTATTTTCTCTATGGTCTTCACTCCTCTTTCAGGAGCGCTGCTCAAAGTCTTTACAAGGCTTTCCGTTATTTCCGGAATATCTTCTATTCGCTCTCTGAGCGGAGGAACTTTTATTTCAACAACATTTAACCTGTAATACAGATCTTTTCTCATCTTGTTTTTATTGACCAGCTCTTCCGGGTCCTGATTCGTGGCTGCAATGACTCTCGTGTTTATAGGTATCGCAAAGTCGCCTCCCACGTGGTATATCTCCTTTTCCTGCAAAAATCTCAGTATCTTGGCCTGCATACTAAATGTCAGATTGTCTATTTCATCGAGAAAAAGCGTGCCGTTGTTGGCAATCTCAACTTTACCGAATTTTCCGCCTTTCTTTGCCCCTGTGAAACTCCCCTCCTCATATCCGAAGAGCTCTGATTCAAACAATTCATTGGGAATGGCTGCACAGTTCAGGCTTACAAAGTTGAAAAGACTCCGCTGACTCAGCTTATGTATGGAATGGGCTACGAGCTCTTTTCCCGAGCCTGTCTCCCCTGTTATCATGACCGTTGAAGGGCTCTTCGCAGCGATCCTTATATCTTTTTTCATGTTTTTTATTACTGCACTTGATCCTTTGATATCATCAATGGAATATTTTGCTTTAATGTGTTCGCTGTAAGTTCTTTTAAGATGCGGAGGATTCGTATTTCCAAGAGTATCAACATGCTCAAGAAACTCTTCGACAAATCCTATATCCGCAAACACATCGTATTCAAAAGCTCCTATCAGATTTCCGTCTTTATATATAGGATATCCATTGCTCACTATGGTATATCCTTCAACGAAATACATCTCTCCTATCTGTTTCTCTCCTGTCCTGAGTATTTTATATGCGTTATTTGTGGGAATAATATCCCTTATACTCTTTCCTACAACATCATCCAGACTCTTATGGTTCATCTGCTTGATAAGATTATCCGCCATATATACAATCTTTTCATCCGTATCTATTATAAAAAAACCATCTATATTATCAAAAATATTCACATAATCTTTTGATAGATCCAGCATGATTTATATCTTCCTTTCAAATATTTTTTAATCTTTACCATACACAATATTATCAACTTTTATTTACAATTGATTATATTTTATGTAAATAAAAATTTCCACACTTTTTTCGTATTTTTTCTGTGAAACGAAAGATATTCATTATATCAGTTGAGGAATACAAAACATTCTGCATTTTTTTTGCTCCGCAGCACTGTATTTTACAAGTTTGCGCAATATCATAGTTCTGACAGCACATACTGAATATTCATCCGGATTATCCATATATAAAATTTTATACATGGCATGGTTCTTGCTTTATTTATAAAGTGTTGATATATTTAACAAGGTATTTTCAAAATTATTTTTACATTGTTTTATCAGGAGGTCATAATTCAATGGACAGCAGTTTAAAAAACAACGGTAAAGTATCACAGAAAAGAGCATGGTATATCGTGCTCATAAGTTCTCTTATGGGATGCAGTATATCTTCGGCTTTTCCACAGTTCTCAATGACGGTCACTAACGTGGCTCAAACGACGGGACTTGCTGAAAGCTTTCTGCTCACAAGCGATACGGTAAAATCTGCCGCTATCGTGGCAGCCATGCTGTGTTCCGGATTCATGTACAAAAAACTCGGAGCAAGAATAACTTTCATCATCGCATTGATATGCACTGTACTGCCGCAGTTTCTTCTGCCCTTCGTATCGTCGCCGGCGATATTCATGTTTCTTAAAATAATGCAGGGTTTTGCATCAGTCATATTTCCTGTATTCCTTCTTATAATAATGGATGTCATATCGGAGCGTCAGTCGGGTCTTGCCACTGCCATATTCAACGGCATATTTTACAGCGGCGGCGGAGTAGGCGGAACTATCGCAGGATTCTTTATTGCCAAATCCGGCTGGATATCATCCTATTTTGCCCTCGGTATAATAGAACTCATAATAGGTCTTGTATGGCTGTTCACAGTAAAAGACACTGCTTCAGGTCAGCAGGAAGAAGAGACCCTCAACGAAAAAACATCTTCCCTTCATCTGCTCAAAATGCCTGTCGTGTGGCTGCTCATCGTAGCCTTTATATCAACTACCTTCGTTATACAGGCAATAACGGTAGATATGCCTCTGTTCAGCGAATGGCTCGGATATGACGAAATGGAAACAGGAAAAATAAATACAGCTGTAACAATCGGACTTCTGGCAGCATGTCTCATATCAGGAAAAATATCAGATATGGTCGCCATCAGAATGTCAAACAAAGGCAAAGCCAGGATACTCGTAATGGCAGTAGGACCGATAATCATAATCCTCTCCTCACTCATGCTCATACTGCTGGATCTTACGTCCTTTGGACTCTTCTATGTGACTGCTCTTCTGTTTTCATTCGGCGGATCATGGGGACTGGGGACTTTCTACTCCATACTGCCTGAAATATTCGACGACGATAAACTGCCTATCGTAACGGGACTTGCCGGCGGTGCAGGAGACATGGGCATGCCTGCAGCACCTCTCCTGGTCGGCGTTATATTCGGTGCAAGAGGCATGTGGCACCTTGGCTGGGCCGTGTGCATTGCAATAGCTGTTTTGAGTCTCCTTGCCTGCATATTGCTGCTCGGCAACAAAAAAATACGAACACCGCAGAAGCAGGCTTAAAATGGCGTTAAAAAACACAATCCTAATATGCGTGCAACGCAGAAGAAACTCCCGGAGATCTTATTGATCTCCGGGAGTTTCTTTTTATTGTATAATGTCAAATTATGTTCTGTCCTCAGTCCTGTATGCCGGGTATCTTAGGGAGTGCTTCTATAGAAGGTCTGAGATCTTCATCTGTAGGTATATAATCACTCATCTTCCCTTCGTTGAATGAAGCGTATGCTGTCATATCGAAATATCCAGTACCGGTCAGTCCGAACAGTATAGTCTTTTCTTCTCCGCTTTCTCTGCATCTGATGGCTTCATCCACCGCACATCTTATGGCGTGAGCAGATTCAGGCGCAGGAAGTATAGTCTCAAGCTTTGCAAACTGTACAGCAGCTTCAAATACCTTAGTCTGCTCATAGGAAACAGCTTCCATATACTTGTCGTCATAGAGCTTTGAAAGTATAGGCGACATACCGTGATATCTAAGTCCTCCGGCGTGGTTTGCCGCAGGTTTGAAGGTACATCCGAGCGTATACATCTTAGCCATTGGCGTGATCTTTCCCGTATCACAGAAATCGTATTTATACACGCCTCTCGTAAAGGACGGGCAGGAAGCCGGCTCAACAGCTATTATCCTCGGATCTGCCTTCCCGGTAAGCTTATCCTGCATAAACGGTGCGATGAGTCCGCCAAGGTTTGATCCGCCTCCCGCGCAGCCTATGACTATATCCGGATATTCATCTATCATTTCCATCGCTGTTTTGGATTCAAGTCCTATCACCGACTGATGAAGCATAACCTGATTCAGCACAGATCCAAGGACGTATCTGTATCCCTCTTTTGTAACTGCCACTTCTACAGCTTCCGAGATAGCGCACCCGAGACTTCCGCTGTTCTCAGGATCTTCCTCAAGTATCTTTCTTCCGGCCTGGGTCGTATCGGAAGGCGATGCGATAACCTGTGCCCCAAATGTTTTCATTATATCTTTTCGGAAAGGTTTCTGATTGTAGGATACTTTTACCATATATACGAGAAGGTCCAGTCCAAAATAGGAACACGCTTCGGACAGCGCCGTACCCCATTGTCCGGCTCCTGTCTCAGTAGTAACTCCTTTAAGACCCTCCTGCTTCGCATAATAAGCCTGAGCTATTGCCGAATTAAGCTTGTGGCTTCCCGAAGTATTATTACCTTCAAATTTGTAGTATATTTTAGCAGGAGTATCGAGAGCCTTTTCCAGATTGTATGCTCTGCACAGAGGCGATGGTCTGTATATCTTATACATCTCCCTCACTTCATCAGGTATATCCACATATCTCGTTTCACTGTCCATCTCCTGTTTTGCAAGCTCCTTGCAGAATACGGGATAAAGATCCTCAACGGATGCAGGTTTTCCTGTTGCCGGATTGATCATCGGAGCCGGCTGTTGTTTCATATCTGCCCGGAGATTATACCATTGTGTCGGAATCCTGTCTTCTGTTAAATATAATCTGTAAGGTACATTCTTTTTCATCTTTTTCTCCTTTCCTGATCTACCGAATAATGCAAGGGCGATGTTTTTCTGTCCGTCGGCATTTCATAAATAAAAAAACGCTTTTGCCCAAGCTCGGGACAAAAGCGCTGCTTTTGCTATGCCACCCGGAAAATAAAAATTTTCCTTTTCTTCTGCGTACAGCTTTCGATACGCACTCCCTTTGTAACAGGCGGAGCTCCCGTCAGTTTCTACTCGGTCCGCAGCTTCACGGCATGCAAGACTTTTCGTCTGCCCTCATAAGTCCATTCACTCCAGTTCTCCTTACCGCAATCCCACCTACTGCGGCTCTCTTTGAATTCGAATCTGAGGCTACTACTCTTAATCATCGGTTTATCGTTTTAAATTATTTATGTTGCTATTATATGAGCTGATTTTTCTTTTGTCAAGTTAAAAATATGAAAAATAAGATAATTCCGGCACAGCTTTTTCTCATGCTATAACAATTCCGATATATCTGCATACCTGCATTTGCACATCTTACGAGAATCGCCTGCTCCCTCCGCATGACTGCACGCTCCGCATATTCCCTCTCCGCAGCACATATGAAAATTATTGCTGAATACAAGTTTATCATCAGGTATATCAAGCTTTGACTTCAGCGATGCGATATAGTAATCGGAGGCAAGTATGAACACTCTGTCGAACTGACCGGTCTTGATCCTGACGCGGCCCTCCTGCATATCGCCGGCAGCTCCGGCAATATCCCATAATGGAGTTTTTTCGATCTTTATCGTTCTGTCAGCACGATTTTTTTCTTCCTGTGTCAGTTCCTTTTCGTCATAAGATACCGCTTCATCAAAATTCAGTCCTGCTTCAAGAAAACAATCCTCTATTACGCTTCCTTCGGCCTTTTCATCGTCCATAAGTATTTTCGATACAGCTCTCCCACCGGCCCAATTAAGTATATTGACTGCCGGCGCGAAACCCAGGCCCTTAGTTATTATAAGCCATCTGGCAGGTCTGCCGCTCTTTGCCGTCACATCGCGCTCCATGCCCGGCAGACCTTTCCCGAGAAGTCCGTTTCGATACACGCCTCTCAGCATGATGCTGCCCTGCACCTTTGAAAGCAGTTTCGTCTTTGCCGAAATTATCTTAAAGGCTATGTGCACCATACCCTTTTCTATATCTGATCTCATTACCGATATCGGCACATTTGAAAATTCCGATCTATCGTCTCCGTTCAAAAATATGAAAGATCCGGGAAACGAGGCTTCAAGCGCAAATCCCCTCGGCACTTTCAGCGCCATTACTCCAACACCGTTTTCATATTCTCTCTTTTCTACTATTGAGGCTCGGAAATTTTTTCTTCTGTTTCTGATGATCTTGTCGTTTTGAATGTATTCGTTGTATATGCAAACTCCGGACCACTTGCAGTCCGAACAGTCTTTACCTGAAAGTCTGCCGCAGATCAGACAGTCTCCTGTCTCCGCCAGCGGACAGGGACAGTTTGCTGTACCGACATCGGCGCAAAGCTTATTTACATATTTCATGGCAACCTCCAAAAACAAATTGATATATCTACACTTTTATAGATATGCCGCTGTTTTGGAAAGGAGCCTGTACGACAGGCAAGGCTGCCGCCTTCCTGCACTATATATGATCTACAACATCTCAAATCCGTATTCCATAAGACTGTAAGCATCGTTGAACCAGTCAGGAGCGCTCATGACTACGCAGATCACTTCCTCATCACCTCTTTTAGCTGACGCCACAAGAGTCCTTCCAGAGTTTTCCGTATATCCGATCTTTATCCCGTTCCCGCCTTCAAACTGCCGGATTGTTTTGTTCTTATTCCTGAAAGCAAGGTAATCACTGTTTTCTCTTTCAGCATGCCACACGTCTTCTGAAACGATCTGCCTGAACCTGCGGTTTTCCATTGCCTCTGCCGCAATGACAGCCATATCCCTCGCCGTAGTATAATGCTTTTCATCGAAAAGTCCGCTGGGATTTTCAAAATGTGTGCCGCTGCATCCCAGCTCCTTCGCTTTTTTATTCATCATATCCACAAAGTTTTCACGGCTGCCTCCTATTATCTCTGCCAGAGCTTCCGCCGAATCGTTCCCCGAAACCAGCATCAGTCCATAAAGCAGATCCTCTATGGATATCATCTCTCCTGTCTTCAGATATATCGATGATCCCTCTGTCCCTTCCGCCCCGGGCGGCACCTTTACTTTCTGCTTTATGGGACTGTCGTATTTTTCGAGGGTCTGTATGGTAATCATAGCTGTCATTATTTTCGTTGTACTTGCAGGGTACGCCTTTTCATCCGCCGACTTTTCATAAATCACCCTGCCTGTATGCGCATCTATAAGTATCGCCTGCCCTGCTGATATCCCTATATCCTGCGATGACAATCTGACTTCACCGGTCCGCCAGGAGTACACGAATATACCTAAAACGCTGACCGCTGTCACAATGACTGTAAACAATATTTTTTTCTTTTTCATAAAAAATCCCCTCTGTCATTCTACGCAATGAAGAAGGGATTTATTCTAAATCATATATCTATACTTATCTGCTGTGTGCGGAGCATATCGTTCTCTTCCGAGTCTTCATCCCCGTTCACAGCTCTTTCCAGATCTTCTATATCCGGCAGCTCTTTCAGTGAGCTGAAACCAAACTGCTTCAGGAATTCATCGGTAGTGCCGTACAGCATCGGTCTTCCCACCGTATCTGCACGACCCACTTCCGTTACAAGCTTTTTGCGTGAGAGGCCTTCTATCACCCTGTCGCACTTTATGCCCCTCACCGCTTCTATCTCTCCTTTAGTCACCGGCTGTCTGTAAGCAACGATGGCCAGGACTTCAAGGGCTGACTGAGACAGTTTTTTCTGTTTAGCAGGAGTGCAGAGTCTTTCTATATAATCTATGTTCTCCGCTCTTGTTACGAACTGAAAGCACTTGTTCACTTCCCTTATCACTATACCTCTTCCGCTTTTCTCGTATTCTTCCTGAAGCTTCAAACAGCACTCGTAAACTTCCTTTTTATCCACATTGAAAACCTCAGCCATGTCCTTGATATCCAGAGGCTCTCCCCATACGAACATCATCGACTCTATAGCTGATTTCATACTTTTGTTTTCCGCCATATCATACCTCTTCCTTGAATATGTTTTCTGCAGCCTTTACCTTTATATCACCGAATATGTACTTCTGCTCCGCGTCAAGCCTTCTCTCCTTCATCATCTCAAGCACCGATGAAAAAGTGACAGCAACGTCATACATATCGTCTTTCTTCTGGATCAGCTCTCTGAAATCAGCTTCACGCTGCGGCTCTGCCCTGAAAAAATCCTTTATGGATTCCATCTTTTTTTCTGTGGTCAGGCGCTGTTTTTCTGTTCTTATATGGTGTGCTCTTATCTCCTCCAGCCTTCTTTTGCGCTGAAGGAAGGCTTCAAACGCCGTCCTGAATTTATCTATATCGAGATTCAGATATTCGTCCGGCGTGCCTGTATACGAGGAAATATCTTCTTTCGGTTTTTCTATCTGCTTCGAAGTTTCTTCTCTTCTGCTTTCAAGCATCACCGAAATATTTTTGAACCGCTTGTATTCGGCAAGGCGTGCCACCAGCTCCGTTCTCGGATCCTCTGCGAAAGTTTCCCCATCGGTATCCTGAGTTTTGCTCGGAAGAAGCATTTTCGACTTTATCTCCAAAAGCTCCGCCGCCAGCACGAGAAACTCCGACGAGAGGTTTATATTCGCCGTTTCCATCTTGTCTATATAATCCATATACTGGTTTACGATCTCAGATATCCTGATGTCGTATATACTCATTTCCGCGTGTTCTATAAGATATACCAAAAGGTCGAAGGGACCTTCGAACACATCAAGTTTTACTCTGTAGCTCATATCATATGTACCTGCTTATCAGCTCGTTCATCATTATCTCCCACTGGTAAGGATCAGGAGTGTTTTCGATAAGCTTTTCTATCTCTTTCTTTTCATTTTGACTCAGTCTCGTCATTTCTTTAGGACTGATCACCAGAGCCATGCGGCGCGCAGCCTGATACATTTTTTTCTCATGCTCCGGTCTTGCCAGATAATCATCTATGATCCCGGCCATTTTGTCTGTATCCGTCCTTAGACTGCCCTTTATCCCCTGCAAAAGATTTATTATATGGTCGCTGACGATCTTCGTGTCCACGCCGCGGCATTCTTCTATAACCTTTTTTATCTCAAGCAGTTTATCATCATCACTGCACAGAGTAAAATCTCCATTTACAAAATCTTCGTACAGTCCTGTCCCGCGCTTTACAGCGGCAGTCCTTATCCTTAAAAAGTCCGGCTCTATGGCATTCACGACCCTCGCCGTACCAAGGGCATTTTCTTCCGTTAGTTCCTTTCCTCCGACTCCCGGCATGAAATAAATCGAAAGCTCTATACCTCCCGCCTTTATATTCCTGCCTGCTGTTATCTCCTGCTCAGATGTCACCCCTTTATTTATCTTTTCAAGGACTTTATCAGATCCCGACTCAAATCCTGAATGTATCCTGTCGAGGCCTGCGGCTTTAAGCTCCGCATATTCCTCAGCACTGACCTTCGAAAGATTTTCAGCTCTCCCGTAGGATGTTATCCTTTTGATATTAGGGAACGCTTTCCTCAGGTATATCAAAACATCGCTGAGCCTTCCGCTGCTTAAGGCTGTAGTGTTCCCATCCTGCAGGAACACATTCTCTCCTCCCTTTATCAGCCAGTTAGCCATCATATAAAAGCACTGCCTTTCTTCTTCTGTGCCTTCCATGAGCTCTTCGTTCAGCCCGTCTATATCCCATCCTCCCGCAGGGAGTCTGTATTTTTTTATTCTTTCCGCATACTGCACCATGTTGTTTATATCTTCTTTGATGCTGTCTGCACTGTAAGCTTTGAACTTCGTATGTCTGTAAAGCTGACAGAATTTGCATTTATTCCACGTACATCCGTTGGTCACCTGCAAAAGCAGACTGTCCGCTTCACTGGGCGGTCTTATGGGCCCTATCCTGAAAGTTTTCTCCATATCGTAATACCTCTCTTTTGATTTTTATAGTTATTATACATTCATGAAAGAAAAAGGTAAAGCCGCAGGCTATGCAAAATTCTCCCATCTTTGTGATAAAACAAAAAAAGACGCCTGCCAAAACGGCAAGCGTCTTTATATAAAATCAATTATCAATTCTTGGAATATATCGTCTTTGTACTCACTCCGTCCAGCGCACCCAGTTTCCCGGATAATGCGCTTATCGTATCCTGATCGGCTTCTATCGCTATACTTATTATGGACATATTTTTCTGCGGATGAGGTACACCCATACGCCCTATTATGTGGCTGCGATATTCGTGGAGAAGCTGATTCAGATCCGCCACGGAATTTTCATCTTCAACTATTATGCCTATAAGAGCAGTCCTGCTCCCATTTTCACTCATTTAGGACACTCCTTTCAACTTCTCGTCTCTACTTGCTGGCTCGTCTTCCGCCCTTAGCTACGCTGGCCCTTATCTCCGCCTTTGCGATCGCCGTTCTGGCTTTCAAAACATCGTTGGGATTTCCATCCTCCTCATGTTCTCTGAGCCAGTTTTCCGCATTCTCTTTTTCGGCGAGCACTCTGTCCATATCGATATCATCTTTCCATTCGATGGCATCGGTATATATTATTATGCTGTCTTTGACGTCGATAAATCCTCCCGATACAGCAGCTATCTTGAAGTCATTTTTGGCCGTCCCTTTTTCCTGTATGCAGAGTTCGCCTATATCCAGAAGTTTGCACGCCCATGAATGACCGTACATGAAGCCTTCATCGCCGGAAAGAGTCCTGACGATCACCAGCTCCACGTCACCTTTATAAAACATTTTTGAAGGAGTTATTATCTCTAAATTCACACTTCTGGCCATAACGCTCTCCTACTTCTTACTATTCTGGTATTTCTCCACTACTTCATCTATGCCGCCCGCAAACAGGAACATCTGCTCAGGGATCTCGTCGTGTTTACCATCCAGTATTTCTTTAAATCCTCTTACAGTTTCCTTGAGAGGCAGATATTTACCCTGCATTCCTGTAAACTGCTCAGCTACGCTGAACGGCTGAGAAAGGAATCTCTGTATTTTTCTCGCTCTTGAAACTATCAGCTTATCAGAATCAGAAAGTTCATCCATACCAAGTATGGCTATGATATCCTGAAGTTCCTTATATCTCTGCAAAACTTCCTGAACTCCTCTTGCAGTTTCGTAATGTTCCTGACCTACGATAAGAGGATCCATTATTCTCGATGTGGATTCGAGCGGATCTACTGCCGGGTATATACCAAGCTGTGTTATTGCTCTGGAAAGTACTGTCGTAGCATCCAGATGAGCAAAGGTAGTTGCCGGTGCCGGGTCAGTCAAGTCGTCGGCAGGTACGTATACAGCCTGTACCGACGTTATAGAGCCTTTTTTCGTTGAAGTTATCCTCTCCTGAAGAGCTCCCATTTCCGTTGCCAGCGTAGGCTGATATCCTACCGCCGACGGTATACGTCCAAGCAGCGCAGATACTTCCGATCCTGCCTGCGTAAATCTGAATATATTATCTATGAACAAAAGTACGTCCTGGTTTTCCTGGTCTCTGAAATATTCCGCCATAGTAAGTCCCGTAAGAGCGACTCTCATTCTTGCGCCAGGTGGCTCGTTCATCTGTCCGAAAACCATGGCAGTATTTTTTATAACACCCGACTCCATCATTTCATAGTACAGGTCGTTACCTTCTCTTGTTCTTTCTCCTACTCCGGCGAAAACGGATATTCCGCCGTGTTCTCTCGCTATGTTACTGATAAGCTCCTGTATAAGTACCGTTTTCCCTACTCCGGCTCCTCCGAACAAACCAACTTTACCACCTCTCGTATAAGGTGCTATCAGGTCTATTACCTTTATACCTGTTTCAAATATCTGAGCCGATGTATCCTGTTCTTCAAAAGAAGGTGCTTCTCTATGGATAGCTTCCCTGAGAGCAGTTTCAACTTCTCCCTTGTTATCTATCGTATCACCTATTACATTGAACATCCTTCCCAGGACTTCTTTTCCGACCGGCACTTTGATAGGGGCTCCCGTATCTTCAGCCTCCATGCCTCTCCTAAGACCATCGGTCGATGAAAGAGCTATACATCTTGCGACGTCATCGCCTTTGTGCTGTGCGACTTCAGTCACTATCGTACCGCCTTCCTTTGTCTTGATTGTCACGGCATTAAGCAGTTCGGGCATCTCATCTTCATTGAATTTAATGTCGATTACAGGTCCTATGATCTGATCTATTCTTCCCTTGTTCATTTTCGCCTCCTAATTTTGCGCCTCAGAGCCGGCAACGATTTCTATGATCTCATCAGTTATAGCGGACTGTCTCGCCCTGTTCATAGTGAGCGACAGGTTTTCAAGCATATCTCTGGCACTGTCTGTAGCATTTTCCATTGCCATTCTCCTGGCTGCGTGTTCACACGTAGCCGACTCTACTATAGCTGCATAAAGCATCATTTCCGCATACTTGGGAACCAGATAGTTGAATACGTCTTCCATGGATGGTCCGTATTCCACATCTTTTGCATTATGCATTACTTCAGGGTCGTTTTCTATTTCAAAAGGCAGCAGCGTAATGCTCCTTACCTCCTGTTCCATCGAGTTTATAAAGGCGGTATATACGAGAACTATCTCGTCTATCTCACCTTTATCGTACATGCTTATTATCGGCAGCATCATATCTCTGGCTTCCAGGAACGATATATTTTCAGGAGGGCTGAGATAATCACCACAGATATCATAGCCTCTCTTTTCAAAGTATTCCTTTCCCTTCGTGCCTATGGCAAGTATGACAGGTTTTTCAAGACCTGCATTCTCGCCCGCATCTATCCTGCTCTGGGCTTCTTTCAGTATATTGCTGTTGAAGCCGCCGCACAGTCCTTTACAGCTCGTCAGAGTTATATAACACGTCTTTTTTACGTCTCTGCCGCCGGCAAGATATTTTTGCGGGATCTCTTTGCTGTTGTTGAACATCTCCGCTATCGTATTAGTTATGTAGTGTGAGTTTTCATTTGTTTCCTCGAATATGGCCTTCGCTTTTCTGAGTTTGCCTGCGGATACCAGCTTCATGGCATTCGTTATATGCTCTGTGCTTGTAACACTTCTTATACGCCGCTTTATATCCTGTATATTGTCAGCCGCCATTCTCACACCTCCCTTTTTTCTTTCATTTCACTGCGGCCGCTAAATGCCGCAGTCCGGCTGTCTATGCCAACACTTTTCCTGCATCGGCATTTACACTTAAGAATTCCTTTTTACACAGCTCTATTCCTTCTTTGAGCTGCACCTCAGCCTCTTCACTTAAGACTCCTTCGTCAACTATGGATTTACCTACCTGAGGATAGTGCGTATCCATAAAGTCATACAGCGATCTCTCAAACTCTTTTATGAATTCAACCTTGATATCATCAATGTAATTATTTATTACAGCATATATTATCATTACCTGATTGTATACCGGGATAGGCTGATACTGCGGCTGCTTCAGTATTTCCATGAGGATTTCTCCGTGCTCGAGCCTTGCTTTTGTCTCAGGATCAACATCAGATCCGAACTGAGAGAAGCTTGCCAGCTCGTTGTACTGCGCCAGCTCAAGCTTTATGGAGCTTGCAACCTTTTTCATCGCTTTTATCTGAGCGTCACCGCCTACACGGGATACGGATATACCTGCGTCTATGGCAGGTCTCTGTCCTGAGAAGAACAGCTCTGTCTGCAAGTATATCTGACCGTCTGTTATAGAAATAACGTTCGTAGGTATATATGCCGATACGTCTCCTGCCTGAGTTTCTATGATAGGCAGCGCTGTTATAGATCCTCCGCCCAGTTCATCTGAAAGTTTTGCAGCTCTTTCAAGAAGTCTTGAATGGAGATAGAATACATCTCCCGGATAAGCTTCTCTTCCTGGCGGTCTTCTGAGCAGCAGCGACATTGCACGATATGCTACCGCATGCTTTGACAGATCATCATAAACTATCAGAACGTCTCTGCCCTTATACATAAAGTACTCTCCTATGGCACATCCGGCGTAAGGAGCTATATACTGGAGCGGTGCAACGTCCGAAGCTGTAGCCGATACTACTATCGTATAATCCATGGCGCCTTTGTCTTCAAGGGTCTGAACGAGCTGCGCTACAGTGGATTTTTTCTGCCCTATGGCAACATAGATACAAATAACGTCTTCATTTTTTTGATTTAGTATCGTATCTATAGCGATCGCCGTCTTCCCTGTCTGTCTGTCTCCTATTATGAGCTCTCTCTGTCCCCTTCCTATCGGGATCATGGAATCTATCGCCTTTATTCCTGTCTGTAAAGGCTGATATACCGATCTTCTCTGCAGTACGCCCGGCGCCTGGAATTCCACAGGTCTCGTCTCATTGCTGACTATAGGACCTTTTCCGTCTATTGGCTGGCCTAAAGCATTTACTACTCTGCCCATGAGATCGTCTCCCACAGGAACTTCAACTACTGCTCCTGTAGGTTTTACGATATCGCCTTCCTTGATATTTCTATCGGAGCCCATTATAACGGCACCGACATTGTCTTCTTCCAAATTAAGCGCCATGCCGTATGTATTGCCGGGGAATTCAAGAAGTTCTCCCGCCATACAGTTGTCGAGTCCGTAGACTCTCGCTATACCGTCGCCTACCTGGATGACCGTACCGAAATCGGAAACATCAAGCTCGCTCTTGTAGTTTTTTATCTGTTCTTTTATGACTGCGCTTATTTCTTCCGGTCTAAGGTTCATTTCTTTTCCTCCCTAATTCAAAACAATCTGACTTTCAAGATCGTCAAATTTCTTTCTGATAGAAGCATCTATGACCTTGCCTTCCACAAAGATCTTGAAGCCTCCAATCAGCTTGGGATCTGTTTCGTTAGTCAGTCTCACATTGATTCCGAGAAGTTTTGACACATCTTCCTCCAGTTCTTTCACTCTGTCTTCCTTTAAAGGCACGACAGAATAAACAGTTCCGTAGGAATAGCCTTCCTCTTCATCTATAAGACCTCTGTATACTTTTATTATTTTCTCCAGATGCCCGGTCCTGCCTTTATCTATCAGGACAAAGAGAAAGTTTAAAAATTCTCTGCAAATGATGCTGCCGAAAATTTTTTCCACCGCTTCTTTTTTTTCAGCAGCGGATATTGCCGGATAGCTGATAAAGGCCTTCAGATCAGGATTGTCTCTCATTATCCCGATGACCTGGTCGGCATCTTTCATGATTTCATCTTTTTTCCCTACGTCCCGAGCAGCTTCAAAAAGCGCTGTGCCGTAAGTCAAATCAACCGTTAATTCTGCCATCCCGCACTCCTTGCCTTATTTATAACTTCATCAACAATGGCGTCCTGACCAACATTGCTTATCTCTTTTTCTACTATCTTTTCGGCGGCAAGTATAGCCAAAGCTGCGATCTCCTGTCGCATTTCTTCCATAGCTTTCGCTTTTTCGCGCTCTATGTTCCTCTCTGCCTTCGCCATTATCTCACTCGCCTGACTATTAGCATTTTCTATGATCTCTCTTGCCTGCGCATCCGCCCTTATCTTTGCTTCTTTGATTATCTCGCGTCCTTCGGCCTCTACATTGGCTATACGCCTGTTGTAGTTCTCCATCTTTTCATCCGCACGTCTGTTTACGGCTTCTGCGCTGTCAAAGGCGTCCTGAATGGAGTTTGACCTTGCTTCCATGAAATCTTTCACTTTTTCAAAGAAGAACTTTTTGAGCACAAGAAACAGAACGATTACTGTAATCCAAACCATTATAATCGACCAGTTTATTTCTATGAGCCCTGTATACTCCATTTATCATCGCCTCCTTCCTGTCTGATACATAAGTAATATTTACAGCATTCCAACCAGCGGATTTGCAAACAGCAGCAAAATAGAAACTACGAATGCAAATATCGTCGGTGTTTCGGATACGCCCTGACCAACGAGCATTATCTTCAAAATATCGCCCTGCGCTTCCGGCTGTCTTGCAACGCCTTCAACGGCTCTGCCTGCCGCATATCCCTGTCCTATACCTGTACCTATACCGCAGATCATTGCCATTCCTGCACCCAGTCCTGATAATCCGAGTACGAAAGCTTCCGGTGTAATTCCTGTCATGATAACATCCTCCTTGTCTTTAATCTTCTATATGGTCGCTTAAAGTTATAGCTTCATTGGCAATAAATGCCATGGTCAACATTGAAAATATATACGCCTGTAATACCGGCTCAAACATATCAAAGAATGCATTTGCCGGCAGCGGGATTATTGTATCCAGTATAGGGATACTGCAGAACTGATAAGACAGCGTCGCCAGTCCGCTGTAAACCAGCGACATTACTATCACTCCCGCCAGTATGTTCCCGAAAAGTCGAAGACCGAGGGAAAGAGGCGTAGAAAACATTTCTATGACGTTTATGAATATCATGAACGGATATGGAGAGCACATATGCTTCAGCTTGCCTCCAACCCCCATGTATTTCACTCCTGTTCCCTGTATCAGGAAAAACGTCGTTATCGCCAGCGCAAACGTACAGTTGATATCGCTGGTAACCGGTCTGAAACCGAAAAGTCCCAGAGCGTTCGAAAACAGCATGAAGAAAAATATCGTAGCCATGTACGGCGCGAACACAGTACCCAGCTTCACTCCCATGATGGACTGCACCATTCCGTAGGCTTTTTCTACCACGAACTCAGCAATCACCTGCTTGCCCTTCGGCACCTTCTGAAGTCTGCGAGCCGACCAGCACGCAAGCACTCCTATTATGACCGCCACTATGACTGCCCAAACTACTGTTTCGGTTATGAAGAACGTTCCGTCACCGAAAATAAATATTTTTTTAGGTCCCAGATGCGATAAGTCATGCATACTTATTCCTCCTCTCTGCCCCAGTATTTGTCTTCCTCTTCCTTATCTTCCGCCTCGTACATAGCCTGCACTTCGGGTCTGACCTTTCTCTTGGTATTGAACTCCGGTTTGACAGCGTGAAAATAATAAAGAGGCAGCTTTGATGCTAAAAATCCAAGCAGACACGCAAGTCCGGGAGCAGTCCCCTGTTTTATCGCCAGGAAAAATACTCCGCAGTATATCAATATCCTTATAACGAAACTTATGGTGGAAAATCCCGCGTTCCCACTGTCCAGCATTTTCTTCAGAAAAAAAGCCAGTATGTTAAAATTCACCAGCGCCGCAGCAAATCCTGCCAGCAGAAATACAGTAAACCACAAATCAAAACCTATTATAAAAAGTGATACTATCTGACAGACAGCTATGACTATGAAGCCATATACAGCCACTTGTTTTTTTATCTTGCCGACATCATCCATCCCAGACTATCACCTTTCCTTTAAATTTTCGATTTGTCTATTATTATACACTTGTTTGCTATAAATGTAAAACAATTTTTTCAATTTTATTCTTTTATTATTACACAAACAATTCAATAATTTCAACCAATTTTCAGGACATATATATGCTTATGTTAAAGCAATATTTATACTATTTTGCTGTATCTTTACTTTTTTCTCCCACATCCAATATCACGTTTTTAAGCCACTTTTTACTTAGATATCGTTTAGTCAAGATCACACCTTTTACGACTTCTTCAATTTTCACCGCAAGAACGGCAAAGTATATAGGCCAGTCGAGATAAAGAGCTGTCAAAAATGCAGTAGGCACTCCTATCATCCATACAGTTCCAGTCTCCGTAAACATCGCAAACTTTGTATCGCCTCCGCACCTCAAAGTCCCCGTAACATGCATTGCATTATACAAAGACAGCCACAGCGCAGCTCCGTATACAAACAGTATTTTTCTCGAAAATCCATAGCCCTCTTCTGTAAACTCAAACAGACTGAGCAGCGGCTCTCCCGCAAGTATTATTCCAATGCCCATAGCTATGCCGATGATTATACCTATCCTGATCAGTTTTTTCGACATATTGTAAGCCAGCTCTTTCCTTCCTTCGCCAAGTTTCTGACCTACCAGTATTAGTATAGCGTCTCCTATACTGAAGGATGCAAGTATGAACAGATTATTTATCGTACTGCATGCCTGTATAGCCGCGCCTTCAGTTATTCCCATCCGTGCAAAGGCCGCCACATAAAGTGATGTGCCGATTCCCCAGAGAGTTTCATTGGATGCAGTGGGCGTTGCGTTTTTTATTACTTTTACTGCAAGTTCTTTTCCATAGCGGAAAAATTCATTTATTTTCCCCGAGATCACATTTTTCCTGCCGAATACCATGTACAGGATCAAACACATTTCTATAAATCTCGCAATGGCAGTAGCAAGCGCTGCACCCGCAACACCCATGGCAGGAGCTCCAAACTTTCCGAAAATGAACACATAATTCAAAAATGTGTTGGTCCCAAGGGCTATCACGCTGGCATAAAGCGGCAGTCTCGTCTGCTGCGTAGCTCTGAGCGCTATGGTAAAAGGCTGGGTTATCGCAAGCATGATAAATGTCGGAGCGCATATCCTTACATAGTCCACTCCCGTATCTATAACTTCCGGGAATCTCGTAAATATCCTGAGTATCTGATGGGGAAAAAGTTCCGCCACAATAAAAAACAGAAGGCTTATACCTACCGCAACGGTCAAGGTAAAGCCTGTTGTCTTCCTTATGCTTCCGAAATCTTTTACTCCAAAAAACTGAGATATGAAAGTTGCCGCACCTCCACAGAATCCATATAAAAGCATCCAGTATATAAAGAACAGCTGTACCGCCACCCCCACTGCGTTGAGCTGAAGCTCCCCAAGGCTTCCCACCATCAGATTGTCTATCAGATTCAAACTCGAACCTATGAGGCTTTGAAGAGCTATCGGGAGTGCGACTCTGCCCAGCATACCGATGAGGTCTCTGTTCTTTATATCATTTAAATTATTCTCCATCTTAGATGTCTATTCTCCTTCTTCTCTTTTTGTTATCTCTTTTTTATCTTCTTTCTTTATCCTGTCGGCTTTGATGCTGACATTTCTGTTCCCCGTATCAGAAAGAAGCACATATATCAATATGGCCGCTATGAGCAGAAGCCCGAAACACTCTACCATAAGATCCCGGCTGTAAAGCACTGCCACGATACCCATGATGCCGCTGATGCAGTACATGAGCATGACAGCTCTTCGCTGTCCGAAACCGGCTTTCATTATCCTGTGGTGAAGGTGCTCTTTGTCTCCCATGCTTATAGGCTTACCTTTGATAACTCTCCTTACTATAGCAAATGCCGTATCGAATACAGGAAGTCCGAGTACGAGAGCAGGTATGACCAGCACTACTACGGTAGCGCTTTTTACAACTCCTGTAATGGAAAAGGCCGCTATGGCAAATCCCAAAAGCTGAGAGCCGCTGTCACCCATGAATATCTTGGCAGGATTGAAATTGTACGGCAGAAAGCCAAGGGCCGCGCCGGCTATCGTCATCATGGCGATCATAGATGCGTACTGCCCATGGATATACGCCACATAGCCTATGCAGAGCGCCGATATCGCTGCGATACCTGCCGCAAGCCCGTCCAGTCCATCTATAAGATTTATTGCATTGGTTATGGCAACGAGCCACAACACCGTCATGACGAAGCATACCACGTCTCCCAGCATTATCCTGCCGTCGCCGAAATAATTCGTTATGAATTCTATCCTGAGTCCTGCTATATATACCGCCGAAGCACATATCACCTGTCCCGTGAGCTTTACTATCGGCTTGAGATTTTTCAGGTCATCAATGAGACCAAGTATATATATAAGGGTACATCCAAGCATTGACGCATTAACGTTTTCCTCATCGTGAGAAAACAGGTACAGCGATACCATTATCCCTGCAAATATAGCTATCCCGCCAAAACGCGGCATAGGCTTGTTGTGCACACGCCTTTCATCTTTGGGTATATCCATGGCGCCTATTTTAGGGGCCGCCCATATGGCCAGAGGCGTAACTGCCGCCGCAACCGCCATAGCCGTAAAGAACGGCGCCCACAATTCAAAACTTGTAGCCGTCACGATCATTCTCCTAACATTACTATTTTAAGTCCCGCTTCTTTAAGTATCTCCACTGAAAGTTCATCAGGGTAGCCTTCCTTGACCACGATCCTGCTTATTCCTGCATTTATTATCATCTTCGCGCATATAACACAGGGTTGATGAGTTATATATATAGCCGCGCCTTCGATACTCTGTCCCAGGGTTGCCGCCTGTATTATAGCGTTCTGCTCTGCATGGAGCGCCCTGCAAAGTTCATGTTTTTCTCCCGACGGCACTCCCAGCTGCTGTCTCAGGCAGCCTCCTTCGCGCTCGCCGCAATGGATAAGACCTCTTGGAGCTCCATTGTATCCGGTAGCCACTATATGCCTGTCCTTCACGATAACAGCGCCCACATGCCGTCTCAGACAAGTGGAGCGTTTAGCAGTAAGCACCGCCATCTCCATGAAATATTCATCCCATCCAGGTCTCTTATCCATATCATTCTCCTTGCTTCATCAGTCTATAATCAATTTATCATCTTGCATATATCAGTAAAATATCTCCGCCAGATACAGGCCGTATGGCGGTGCCGTATATCCCGCGGTTCTTCTGTCACAGGCCTCGATAATACTTTTCATATCGCCGGGAGATCTCTTTTTCAGTCCTATCTCTATCAGAGTTCCCGTTATTATCCTCACCATATTGTATAAAAATCCGTCTCCGGAAACGTGCAGCTCTATCATCCTGCCGTCTTCATAACCTATGCAGGCCTCTCGCTCTGCGCAGATAACATCTGCGGAAAAAATAGTCCTCACCGTCGTTTGCCTCGGATTTCCTCCCGCTGATTCAAAGGACTTGAAATCATGAGTTCCTTTAAGAAAGGCCGCTCCTTCTTTCATGGCTGAAACATCAAGCGGCTCAGATATCCCGCATACGTAGTTCCTTGAAAAAACGTCTTCCTGTCCGCAGTTTTTTATCCTGTATATGTACTCTTTTCCACGGCAGTCAAATCTTGCGTGGAATCCTATCGGCTTCTCCTCTGCTGCAAGGACTCTTACGGCGGGCAGCGCAAAGGAATTTTTCTCCCGGCCTTTCAATGCGTTATTTATTATAAGAGGAAATTTCTCCACAGGGACATTCACATCGATAAAAAAAGACGCCCTCTGTCCAAGCGCATGCACACCGGCATCCGTTCGGCTCGTACCGTTCAGCTCCACTTTACGGCGCAAGGCAGATGATATGGTTTCTTCAAGATATCCCTGCACTGTCCGCGTGTTCGGCTGTTTCTGCCATCCGTGAAACATGGAGCCGTCATATTCGATTGTCAGAAGTATATTCTTTTTCATTTTTCCTATCCATTTATTATATAATACTTCGCCTCTGTTTTACAGTAATTTTCATAAGGATAACGTTCTGTAAACGATCCCGCATAAAATCATGACCTCTCATATAAGAAACGGCCAGACAACGAATATATAAAATATACCGCATCCGCATATATAAGGTCCCAGCGGCTTTACATCATCCCTGGAATACTTCTTCAGCAAAATCCCGGCTGCTGCTGCTATGCCGCTCAAAAGAGAGGCGCCGATGAGCACTGCCACCGTCCCTCTTATGCCGAGGCACAATCCGAGACACGCAAACAGCTTGATATCTCCGAAGCCCATGACATCTTTCCTGAACAGCGCTCCGCCGAGCACTGCCACCATCAGCATAACTCCGCCCCCTGCAAGAGCTCCGAACAGAGGCTGCATGATACCGTCATGATAAGGAATAAATCCAAAGGCAGAAAGCGCCAGCATTATAACGAACTGATCGGGGATTATCATGTATTTCAGATCCGCCAGGCCGATGATCAGCATCGCCCAGCACGCAAACAATCCGGCTGCCGCAAACTGCACATCAAAAAATGAAAGCCGCACCAAAAGACATGCAAACCCAGCAGCATAGATCCATCTCCATGGAAAGCCTTTCACCCGCTGTATATAAGGGTCCGAAATCTCCCGGCTCGGTTTTTCACCGTAATCGCACAGCCATTCAGCCGGCATCTTATTGAAAATATATACTGCGCCGAATCCCGCGATGATCCCAAGTACGAGAGACGCCGCTATTTTTATTATGATTATCAGCAATTTTCCATCTCCTGTTTATGCTTTATTCTATCAATTTATCTTTTTAACCACAATATCATTTTACTATTTTCAGCTTATTTTCAATGCGGCAGCGCGGCAGGCAAAAAAACTGATTCAGCATATCAAAGAAAAAACGGCTTTCGGATCACATCCGAAGCCGTTTTTTCATATCATACATATCATATTCACATTACGCTGTTTTTACGCCATTTTTGCGCCGTCTTGATTCACAGCACCTTTGCTCTGGTCCTCAGCCGGCGGTATTTACAGCATACATGTTAATCGGCAAATTCAACGCTCACATCTCCCGTATCGCAGGTTATCTTGATAACGTAAGCTCCGTTTCCATACTGATAACGTCCGTCTTTTCCCGAATAGCTTTCACCGTTCACACTAAAATCACCTGTATCAACATCCGCTACCACGCTGTACATGTCTTCGCCGGCATCTGTTACCACATCTACATCTCCAACGTCAGACTGTATATCGACAGCGCCGCTTAGACTTCCATAGAACGTAATATCCCCTGTATCCAGCTTTGCGTTGAAAGCTCCGCTGCTCACATCGCTGCATACTATATCGCCGTAGTCGCTTTCGACATTCATTCGTCCCGTCTCACATGCTGTAACGTCTATATCGCCAGTCTCCGATATAAGCGACATATTCTCGGCATTGACATGCTCCACCTGTATATCTCCGTGATGGCTTCGCACATCTATACTTTCAAAGTCTATATCTGCACAGCTTATTTCTATAAGCGGATATCCGCTGCTGCCGAGATTGACATATACTCCGTCCTTTGCTTCATCTTTTACATTTATTTTTAATACCCCGTTTTCAACATACATTTCCGGTCTTGTCATATCATCGCTGTAATATGCCGTCGCGAAAGTTTCTTCTCCCTGATATATCTGTACATCTGCATATCCGTCTAACTGTATTGAACTGAATTCCTCACCCTGAAGTTTTTCACTTATCCTTTCTTCAGACGGTACATTTATCCACGAATATTTATCTGAAAGTTTATCCATGGATTCTACTCCCCCTGTCAGATATCCTACGATAAACAGTATGAACCCGGCTCCTACTACAGACGCGCATATCAACCAAAACTTTTTGATCCTCCTGTTCATCTATCTTACCTCCTTATCGTAATTCCATTTGCCAAAGTCTGCGCTGCCTTCTCTTCTGAGCTTTCTCTTTTCAAGCATTTTTCTTACAGCGCGCACTGAAGCCTTGACGACTTCTTTAGTCCCCTTTGCAACTAAATATCCCAAAACGGCAGATACGCCCAGTCCCATGAGGCCTATCCCTATGAACAGACAGGCAGTCGCCGGCGCCACTACTGTTGCAAGCGCTCCTATCACGAGACATCCTATGCTGGCTGCCGCCGCTCCTATCAGACATGCGATTATTCCTGCGACACAACTTATGAATACAGCTATTGCAGCTATTGCTATACACAGGAACACGATTATAAGCGGTATTGAAACAGGTGCTGAACATATCCCTATTATTATCCATTTCGCTGCCGCAAAGCCCTTTTTAGCAACCGGTATATCGTCGTCGTCGAGAAGTTTCACCGCATATTCGGATTTTATCTGCCCTGCCACCTTTTTTGGATTTCCCAGAGCTTTTATTACATTATCTTCGTTATCTTCCCCTGCTTCATCAAAATATTCTTCGTAGTATTCGACAGCCGCCTCCACTTCTTCTTCGGGAAGCTTCGACAATTCTTTTCTCAGTTCATCAATAAATACTTCTCTATTCATGATCTCCACCTCCATCCTCTTTTTCGCCATGTGTATTTTCTGCTGTTTTTGCGGTTTGTTTATCTGCGGTCCCTACGGTTTGTTTGTCTGAGCTCTCTGCGGCTTCTGTTGTTTTCTGAGACGCGGCTCCGGCACTGTCCTTCTCATATCCGACCGGCCGCTGATCCGCCGTCTCAGGATCGCGCAGAAAAGTATCTATCGCTGTTTTGTAATCTATCCACTGCTTTTTGTACTCTGCAAGCTGTGCTTTGCCTGTCCCAGTTATAGAATAATATCTCCTGTTCCTACCCTGATAAGGTTCATCGTATGTCTCACACAACTTTTCCTTCTGGAGTCTCCTGAGTACAGGATAAAGAGTGGATTCCGATACAATTATCGCTTTTTTCATCTGCTGTGTTATCTCATACCCGTAAGTATCCCCTCTGCTCAAAATCGCCAAGGCGCACGCGTCCAGCAGACTGGATTCAATTTTAAACGCCATGATTACCTCCTTATCTCAAACTACTCAAATACTTCCACGTATTGTTATATTCCATCATATATGATTTCCTGTTTAATACTATACGCTGTATAATATTATTTGTCAACAATTAAATTTAAATCTCATAAATAAATCTTTAGGAGAGAGCAATTTGGGAAGCACGAGCTTCATGAATACGAATTTGGGTCTGCTAACTTTGGCACACTAAATTCAAGGTTTCCAGAAACCGAAAATTTTATGCTTTTACGGATTTCTGCTCTTAAGAGCATAGGCCTTGCGGCTGGAGCTTTCGGGATGTGATGATTTAGGTGAAGGCTTTCAGCGGAGGTATGTGAGGAATTTAGGTAGAGACCTTCGATATGGAATTTGAAGATTGGGATAGAAGTAGAAATTAGTATTGTGATAAAAATGGATAAGGGGATAGTAGTGCAGATTAAAGCGGCAGAAGCGGGCTATAGGATAAGTTTATGTCAGATGGATAGAGATTAAATGACTTCCAGCCGGATAAAAGCAGATCTTATTTTACAGATCGGCAGATCTAAGCGTTTTGCCATACATTGTTACTGTCTTCATCGCAAGGACTTTGAGGGAGTCGACAACAAAATCGTATTTTTTGTCAAGATGCATATCCTCGCATACCACCGACAGCTCGGTGCATCCCATTATTACAGCATCGCACCCTTTATTTCTCATATGCTCAATAACTTCATCCACTTCTTTTTCATCGACAGGAAGACCTGCCTTAACGCAGCCGTAGATTATGTGGTTTACTTTTTTCTGATATTCTTTGTCCGGTGCGACGCAGCATACATTTTCTTCTTTGCCGTAATAACTGTAAGTCCCTGAAGATATCGTCCCTTCCGTTGCCAGTATGCCCAATTTTATGCTTCCAGAGGCTTTTGATGCAGATGATGTCCCGCTTTCTTTTCGGTCCTTCCCGCAGCATTTGTCCGCCGCATAGCGTATCGTCTCTTTTATTATATTGATGACCGGTATTTTCACGGATCTTTCGATATCTTCAAAGAAATAATGAGCAGTATTGCACGGTATGACTATAAACAGGCATCCCGCCTCCTCCAGCATTTTTGCATCATCAGTCATATCTTTGAGAGGGGAATCTTTGCTTTTTCCGAGAATATAGTCCGTCCTGTCGGGAATAGTGGCATGATTGGATACGAGCATATTTATATGCTCCTGATCTGTTTCCGCTTCAGTCATTCTTATTATGAGATCCATAAAATAAACAGTTGCCAGAGGACCTATGCCTCCCAGCACGCCAACCGAATTTTTCATATCTGTTCCTCCAAATGTCCTCTGCACGCCCAAAATGCACGTGTCTTTATTTCCTGCCTTCCAACTTTAAGAATCTGTTGAATCTTCTCTTCTGTGTGAACATGAAATACTTCACATACAGCTTATGGATGATATTCTTTTCACCTCTGTAATCGATAGGATTGGATACCTTCCCTTCTCTGTAAAGTCTCTTTACCTGCTCTTTCAGCTCGTCGCTGCCGCAATAAGCCAAAACTATGGATTTAGGCACTACAGTGTAAAGATTTTCATTATCCGCTATAACTATCTTATTGTCGAACTTTTTATTGTATATAAGATCGTCCACTATCCATTTTACAGCGTTGAATCCGCTTCCTGTAATATAGAAATTGCTCCTGCCAAGCCTTGTGTTTATTTCAAAATACTTGTATTTGCCGTCTCTTTCATCGTACTTGATATCGAAGTTGGCAAATCCTGTATAACCTGTTTCTTCAAGGAATTTTATAGACTTGTCCATGACATCTCTGTCAACGGTATTTATTATCGCCACAGGATTTCCGATGGCTGCATCTCCGTGATCCTCCAGTATAGTATGTCCGAAAGACATGAATCTAACCTTGGAATTCCTGTCGCAGTAACAGGTGAGTATATGCATGTAATTGTCATCTCCCGGGATGAAATCCTGAACGAGGAATTTATAACCGTAGGAGCTTTTCTCAAGTTCTGACAACATCCCTTTGAGCTCTTCCATGCTGTTGAACTTGAAAACTTTCTTCTTGCCTTTGAACTCTGCATAATGATATTCTGCACTGCTTGCAGGTTTTGCTATAACAGGGAAATCAAATGGGAGCTTTAGCGGAGTCTTTTCCTTGACATCGTATACGAAGGTTTCAGGATAATCCACTCCCGTCTTTTCACATATATCATAAAAACTGTCTTTAAGCACAAGCTTATTTAAAAGCTCCTCTTCTATATAAGGAATCACATAGTACTTTTCAAGCACGTCTCTGTTTTCGATTATCATCCTTACATACCAGTCGCCGCAGGCGATCAGAAGGAGTTTCTTCTTTCCTTCATACTGCTTGCCAAGCGATACGAGCCTGTCCATAAAAGTATCAAGCTCGTTCATCTTCGGCTCTATTATGTTGTCTATTATGCTCGAATAGGAATTGAGCCAGTTTTTCACAGTGCTTATAGCTATGGATTTTATTTCATACTCTTCGTGAAAGGATCTTGCGAGGCTGTAAGTCGTTATATCTCCTCCCAGGATCACCGGAATAAATTCTGTTTCGTTTGATTTCATAATTATCATACCTCTGTTTTTATCATTGAATTTCATGATAACATCATTATATTCTTATATCAATAATCTTTTAACCCCTATCAGATCTGAAAATATTCAAATATGTTTTATTATATCACTGTTTTGCCGTAAAATACATTTCACCGTATAAAAAAGCATGATCTGTTCTAATCAATGCAGACGTTCCATTGATATGTGCCGTATATTCTGCTATATTAAAACACATAAAAGGAGACTATGCTTATGAATTACTTAACGTATTTACCCGTGTTTGATAACCTGACAAAGCCGCAGCAGGCCTCTCTTACCAACTCAGCTTTTGTTTGTAAATTCAATAAAAACGAAATCCTGCACAACGGCTCTCAGGACTGCACAGGTCTTATCCTGGTGCTGTCGGGTCAGCTCCGTGCCTTTACAATATCCGACGGCGGCAGAGAGATCACAATGTATCGTCTCTTTGAGCGCGATATTTGCCTCTTTTCCGCTTCATGTATAATGAACAGCATCCAGTTCGACATAACTGTCACAGCGGAAAAGGATACCGAAGTTTTAGTGATCCCGTCGGAAATCTATAAGAACATCATGGATGTTTCCGCACCCCTTGCCAACTATACAAACGAAGTCATGGCAAGCCGGTTTTCGGACGTTATGTGGCTGATAGAGCAAATCATGTGGAAAAGTTTTGACAAACGGCTTGCAGATTTTCTCCTAAGTGAAGCTAACATCGAGGACTCCGACACTCTTAAGATCACCCACGAAACCATCGGCAACCATTTAGGCAGCCCGCGGGAAGTGGTGACACGAATGCTGAAGTATTTCGTAAACGAGGGTCTCATCTCCCTCTCCCGCGGAACTATAAAGATCATAGACAGGGGAGGTCTTGAGAAAATAACAGACCAATAGAACACAAACCAATAAATAAAACGCTGAGTATCTCAAAAAGAAATTCTCCGCGCTTTTTTGACATATCCCTGCACATCGGCAGAAATCAAACTATCCTATATCTCCCCTACAGCATTGCCTCAATCTGCTCTTTCGGCATATATCCCACAGCTTTGCTTTCAAGCTTTCCATCTTTGAGTACAGCAAGCATCGGAATGCTCGTTACCTGAAACTTTGCCGCAAGCTCAGGCTGCTCGTCAACATTGACTTTTCCGACCTTAACATCGCTTCGCTCATCTGCGATCTCAGATACAACAGGACCTACCATACGGCAGGGACCGCACCAATCAGCATAAAAATCCAGAAGTACAGGTATATCGGAATTCAAAACTTCCCCTACAAAATTTTCTTTATTGATTTTAATTACAGACATTTTCATATCCTCCTTTGCTTTATCATGCTCATATTATAGCTGATATAAAACCCAATTTCTGTGATATTATCACGCAAGACCCTTTCTGTTTCTTAATCTGCAGATCGACTGGGTCATAGTTCCCATCGGGCAGAAAGCACACCATGTTCTCGGCTTAAAGAAGATCATGACGATAAGACCGATCAGAAAGGATGTGAGCATAACACTGTAAAAACCAAAGCCAAACTGCGCCACCCAATCAGGGAACACGCTTCCCGAATACGTCCATTTCCACGGAACACGGAACGTCCAAAACAGCTTGATCGCTTCACTCAGACTCCCGGCGCCGCTTGCCACAAGATAAGTCTGGAATACCATGATCCCGAACATAGCCATGAAAAATATCAGAAAACCGTATCTGAACCACTTTGACGCCATCCATTTAGGCGTAGGACGCACTCGTGAACATTTGAGATCTCCTCCGAGCTTACAGTACAATTGTCCTCTGCCGCATAGATGATTGCAGAAAAATTTGTTGCCGCCGAAAGCTGCAAGTATGATGGGCAGCAGAAAGTCGATCATCCCAAGCCAGGCAAACAGAATATTAAAAAATCCCAACGCAAAATATAAGACCGACCATATCCATAAGTAATCATACCAGTGTTTTTTCCCTGTGTTCATATATTCCCCCTGCTTTCTATCCTGATGCTGTTTGCCGGACAGTCTTTTTCACACTTACCGCACCCTACACATATGTCTTCATTGACTTTTGCAAAACATCCTCTATCCACCTTTACCGCTCCAAGGGGACAGATTATCTCACAAGCTCCGCAGGCAACACAGAGTGTTTTATCTACGGCCGCACAACCTTTAGACGCCATCCTAACTCCTCCGATCATAAATTTTAGATTTTGTTTAAGGCATTATCCCTTTTCCGTTTTTCTGTGTCATTATATAAATTCGCCGTACTGCTTTCAGTGATGTTGTCACATAAAAAACGGCATACAAAAAACAACTGTGAAAGGCAGTCCTCCCTGTCTGTCACAGTTGTTTTAAATCTACAAGATATTGCCTGCTACAGCTTCCATTCCGTTATGTCGGTATGCAGCAGTTTATGTGCTCTCGGAGAGAGCGGTTTTTCGAGGAATTCCTCATAGCACATATTGACAGTAGGATTTTCGTGTGAAAATCTGAGCTTAGCAGTGCTGTCCATGCCATAAAGGGTCTTGCCTCTTTCTTCCGCCATCTCTATTCCGTCATGTATAGGCTGACCACCTCCGCCTGCACAGCCTCCAGGACATGCCATGACTTCAACGAAATCATACTCAACCTCACCGTTCTTAATGGCGGTCATGAGCTTCCTCGTATTTCCAAGGCCGTTGACAACAGCCACTTTGACTGCGACGCCTTCTATTTCGAATATGGCTTCTTTCCATCCCGACATTCCTCTCACCTTCTTGAAGGCTTCCGTTTTAGGATTTTTACCTGTGAGGAGAAAATGAGCGGAACGCAGTGCAGCTTCCATAACGCCTCCGGTAGCTCCAAAGATTATGCCCGCACCCGTTGCTTCTCCGAACATATCATCAAACGGAGCTTCTTCAAGATCGTTGACTTTGATCCTGTCAGCGTTGATCAGTCTTCCCATCTCTCTTGTCGTGAGTACGAGATCCACGTCTTTCCCCGCACCCGAATCATCGACTTCTTCTACTCCGCACTCATATTTCTTCGCCAGACAAGGCATTATTGAAACAGAATATATCTTCTCAGGATCTATGCCGAGCTTCTTGGCGATAAACGTCTTGCTCATAGCGCCGAACATCTGCTGCGGCGACTTCGCACTGGACAGATTCCCTGCAAATTCAGGAAATTCGTTTTTTACGAATCTTATCCAGCCCGGACAGCAAGATGTGAACAACGGCCATTTATGCTTTTCTTTTTCCTTGAATCTCGATACAAACTCGCTTCCTTCCTCCATGATCGTAAGGTCAGCCGTAAACGCCGTATCAAATACATAGTCAAATCCTATCTGTTTGAGAGCAGCCACCAATTTGCCCATAGTGCTCTCTTCTCTGTAAAGTCCTACACTTTCACCCCATGCCGTACGAACTGCCGGAGCTATCTGCACCATCGTTATCTTGTCAGGATCAGCCAGCGCTTCCAGCATTTTATCTGTATCATCTCTTTCCCTGAGAGCTCCAACAGGGCAGTGAGTTATACACTGTCCGCATAAACTGCAATTAGTATCATCTATGGAAACATTCTGAGAAACGCCTACTGTCGCTCTCATTCCGCTTCCCGTAAGGTTCCATACATCCATAGTCTGGACTTTATCGCATATCTGTATACATCTCATGCACTTTATACATTTGGATGCATCTCTTACGAGAGGTCCTTTGCTGTCCCATCTGCTTTTTTCAGCTATGTTCTTATACGGTATATCCAAAAGACCAAGATCGTTTGCTATCTTTTGCAGACTGCAGTTGCCGCTCCTTACGCATGTGGCGCATTTGCAGTCATGATCTGAAAGTATAAGACTTATATTTATCCTTCTTGCATCTCTGACCTTAGGGCTGTTCGTATAAATACGCATACCCTCTTCGACCGGAGTATTGCAGGCCGTTATCAGCGTTTCCATGCCTGCATTCTCAACTACGCAGGCTCTGCACGCACCGATTTCATTTATACCTTTTAAAAAGCACAGATGAGGTATATCTATGTCAACCTTAAGAGCGGCTTCCAGAATAGTGGTGCCTTCGCTTACCGATATATTTTGATCGTTTATGCTTAAATTTACCATTTGTTGTTCCTACCTCCTCTGAATGCTCCGAATCCGTTAAAATCACACCTCAGACATCTTCCAGCTTCCTGAAGAGCTTCTTCTCTGCTGAGTCCCTGCTCTATCTCAAGGAAATCGCTGCCTCGCTCTTTAGCATATCTCAACTTCATCTCCGCCCTTCCGCAAGGCTTCTTATCCATCGTCACAGGACGAGGTATATCTATGTCCACACTTATTTCATGGTGATAGCCGAGATACTCATCTATATTAGCGGCTGCTACTTTTCCGGCAGCTATGGCATTTATTACCGTTGAAGGTCCTGTTACACAGTCGCCTCCTGCGAAAACGCCATCGAGGTTTTCTATTTCGCTGGATTTGTTCGCAGAAACAAGCCCCCTCTTATTATTGATAGGAATTCCCGAATCTTCGAAGCTGTGATAATCTATTCCCTGCCCTATAGCAGAAATCACTATCTGACAAGGTATACATTCCTCTGCGGAGTTAGCCGGTACAGGTCTCGGCCTTCCCGATTTATCCGATTCTCCTGCAATCTGCGGCTGTACCCACAGAGCTTTCACTTTATTATTAGCACCGCTCTCTATCCTTACAGGCGCTTTCAGCTCTATAAGAGTACATCCTTCCGCTACTGCTCCGTCAATTTCCTCAGGAAGCGCCGTCATATCAGCTTTTCTTCTTCTGTAAACTATGTTTACTTCCGAAGCGCCAAGTCTTTTCGCTGTTCTTGCAACGTCCATAGCAACATTTCCTCCGCCTATGACTACTACAGACTTATTCCTGAAATCAGGCATTGCATCGTCTCCGATCCCTCTCAGCATTTCAACCGCAGGTATAACTCCGTCGCAGTATTCCCCGTCTATGCCCAGCGCTTTATGTGTATGGGCTCCTATGGAAATAAATACGGCATCGTATTCTTTTATCAGGTCTTTTACTCCCTGCTCCTTGTCCATATCATAGCTTGTCTTGACTTCAACACCTGCTGATAAAATAGCATCTATGTCCCACTGCAGACGTTCTCTCGGAAGCCTGTAGTTAGGAATGCCGTATCTCAACATTCCGCCCAGCTGACTTCTCTTTTCAAATACAACTGGTTTATGTCCCATTATCGCAAGGAAATAAGCCGCTGAAAGTCCGCTCGGACCTCCTCCTATTATGGCTACGCGTTTGCCCGTATCATCCATTTTTTCCGGTACAGGTACGGTCTCACTGCAGTTGTCTACAGCGAATTTTTTCATTCCTCTTATATTTACGGAGGTATCTACAAGCTGCCTTCTGCATCTCTCCTCACAAGGATGCTCACATATATGCGCGCACACTGTAGGGAACGGGTTGTCTTTTCTTATGAGTCTTACAGCATCGTCATATCTTCCTGCGCGTGTAAGAGCTATGTAACCAGGTACATCCACTCCCGCAGGACATTTATCTACACACGGTACAGGCTGTTTCATTTCCTGTATGCTTGCAGAACATCTGTTGTGCAGGATATGCTCTTCATAGTCTTCCCTGAATCCCGAAAGTCCTCTCAGCACCATATTGGCGGCTTCACTGCCTATGGCGCAGTCCGCAGAATCTCTTATAGCTATTGCCGTATGTTCCAGCAGCTTCAGATCTTCCATTGAATTCTCTCTATCGAGAGAAAGTATGTTGTCCAGTATATTAAGCATCTGCCCTATGCCCACTCTGCACGGTACACACTTGCCGCATGACTGTGCATGGCACAGTTTCAAAAACGATTCTGCCATATCCACAGGACACTGTCCCGGCGGACTTGCAGCTATCCGTCTTTCAATATCCTCATAAAGACCTTCTACTACAACCTGAGCCTTGTCCTTCGTTTTAAAATCGAGTCTGCTCATTATGTTGTCACCTCACCTTTCTCCGCTAAAAAATTATCAATTATCTTAATTTTACAACAAATCAGTTATAAAATAAAGCTAAACACAGCAAATAAAAGGTGCTAAATTTCTAATCATATCATATTTCCTATAACTTCCCGCATCTCAGACATCTCTGAAATTCTATTCACTCTGCGTCTCAGCTCCGCTGCTCCTCTCATTCCTTTCACATACCACCCTACGTGTTTTCTTATTTCTCTTACCGCAACTTTATCACCTTTATCCTCCGCAAGCATAGCAAGATGATCAAGTAACATATTTATCCTATCACTATCAGAAGGTACAGGAGGCACTTCCTCACCTCTCCACAAAGCTATCGCTTCTCTGAATATCCACGGATTACCGAGAGCACCTCTTGCCACCATAACTCCATCACAGCCCGTTTTTTCCATCATGTCGACAGCATCTTTTCCGCTCATTACGTCCCCGTTGCCTATGATCGGAACTTTTACACTTTTTTTCACTTCCGCTATAACATCCCAGTCAGCCTCTCCTTCGTAGTACTGCTCTCTGGTCCTGCCATGCACCGATACGGCCGATACTCCCGCAGATTCAAGAGCCAGTGCTGTCTCGACTGCTGTGTTTTCATAACGCTCAAAGCCTTTTCTTATCTTTGCAGTCACAGGTTTTTCTGAGTTCTTCACCATTGCGCTTACCACATCGTAAAGAAGATCCAGCTTCTTAAGCAGCGCCGATCCGTCTCCGTTTTTGACTATTTTAGGCACAGGACATCCTACATTCAGATCGAGGATAAGGTTTTTTCTGTCGTTCAAATTCTTGGCAGCAAACGCCATGACTTCCGGATCGCTTCCGAATATCTGAAAGGCTACATTTTCTTCTCCCTCTCCTATCTCAAGAAGTCTGTCCGTCTTTTTATCTCCATACCACAGTCCCTTGCCGCTGACCATTTCCGTATATACTAAAGAAGCCCCTTGCTTTGTGCAGAGGCTTCTCATCGTTTTATCCGTTATTCCAGCCAGCGGAGCCAGTACAAATGGTGTTTCTATCTCTATCTCACTTATCTTAAAGGCTTTCTGTAACATAATCGCATTCTCGCCTTTCTGTTCTGGATTCCGTTTTCTTATTTCTCTTGTTTTTTCTGTAAATAAGCTCAAGGCCTTCGAGAGTCAGCATCTTATCGACATAGTCTATACAGTCTATGCCTGAGTCTATCAGGGAAGCCAATCCTCCTGTTGCTATGACTTTCACTTCCGCTCCAGTCTCTCCGCTGTATTCCTTCAGTTCTTTTTTCATCTTATTTACTATATAATCCACCATCCCCATATGTCCGTATACAAGTCCGGACTGCATACTGTTGATGGTGTTCCTGCATATAACGTGTCCCGGCTCTTCCAGCTCTACCTTAGGGAGCTTGGCTGTTTTTTCAAACAGTGCTTCCGAAGAGATCTTAAGCCCAGGCGCTATTGTACCGCCGATGTACTCCGCCTTTTCTGAAATAGCACAAAAAGTCGTTGCCGTACCGAAATCTATTATTATCAGCGGCCCGCCGTATTTCGCATGAGCTGCCACCGCGTTGACTATCCTGTCAGACCCCACCTGCTTAGGATTGTCATATTTTACTACAAGGCCTGTCTTTATACCAGGCCCTACGACGATAGCCTTTCTATGAAAATACTTCACCGAAAGATGCTGAAGCGTATATAAGACCGAAGGTACTACTGTGGATATTATAACGTCCTTTACGTCATCCACTTTTAATCCTTCATAGTTGAAAAGCTGTCCTATTATCATTCCGTATTCATCGGCGCTTTTATTGTTGTCAGTTTCGAGTCTCCAATTTGTTATCATCTTTCCTTCTTTGAAAACTCCGAGTACAATGTTAGTGTTTCCCACATCAAATGCCAGTAGCATGGTATTCTCCTTTTGCTCTGCTTTTATTTACTGTGCTGCAACAAATCAATAGGCGGTTAAAAAACCGCCTATCATTATATCATATTATATTGATATCCAAAACACTTTTATTTGAGAGTAATAAGCACGTCTCCGGAATTTACTGAAGCTCCCTTTGAAGCTACTATCTTATCAACAGTGCCTGCTCCCGGTGCCATGATCTCATTTTCCATCTTCATAGCTTCGAGGATAACGAGAACGTCACCCTTATTAACCGGCTGACCTTCCATAACCTTTACATCCAGTATAGTTCCAGGCATTGGAGATGTAACTGTCTGAGCGCCGGCAGGCACTTCAGCTGCAGGTGCTGCCGCAGGAGCTGGAGCTGCCGCAGGTGC
>JABLTT010037888.1_pt1 | contig 60722 bp, 57 predicted proteins | sample 7160061 | NCBI WGS metagenome assembly JABLTT01 (sample SAMN14651232, study PRJNA627086) | human gut metagenome | isolation source: feces | host: Homo sapiens
GCCCAGTGGCGCGTAATGATTTGCCCGGGTCTCCCGGGCAAATCTATTTAATGAAAAGGGGCCCCCAGGCAGTCCGCAGACTGCCTGGGGAACCCCGCAGCGAAATCAGTGCATCGGTGTTTCTATCAAAATTCCCGTTCGGCTGTCCCAATACAGGGTAACGGATTCCCCCGGCTGATAGGTGCGATGGCCACTGCCGGTTTCCATGCGATAGGTCTTGCCGCCCCAGGAGCACAGGTAGACGGGGACCTTGATCCGCTCATTCTCACAATCCAGCTGGTAGGCATACCCCTGGAAGACGGCAGAGACCGGACGGAGAACGCCCCTTTCCCGCTGCATCTCAAAATTCCTTCGATAGCGCAGGGGTATGGCGACGATCAGGACCAAAATACCGCCTATCAGTACAATGGCACTGGGCACCATGGATGCCAGGCTGTTGCTGATGAAAAGAGAGCCGCCGCTGAGCACTGCCAAAAAAGACAATACAGTGCAGTAACAAAGCAGCGGATAGATCATCGGCCGGATTGCTGGGATCTCGTGGAGTTTGTTGGCTTTGGCATCATACCGCATGTCACGGCGCATCCCAATGGGCGGCGGCAGAACGCCCTGCCGGGGTCCCTGCACAAATTCCCGCATCTGCCCCTGCCAAAGAAACACATAGGTGATGGTCACTGCCGGGTTTGCCTCTGGGCCTGTGTCGTCCACTTGGACCTGCCGCACGGTTGCCTCCACGGTTTCGCCCCGGTTCAACCGCCGGTGCAGCAGCAGGAGCAGGGTGAGCATCACAAGCAGCATCCCTGTCGCCAACAAGATAAAGAGCAGAAGTCCTTCCATCCTCTCTCCCCCTATGGCTCAGATTTGCTTTTATTGTATTGCAGCCCCTTTTTTACTGCCACCATATCCATGTAAAATATCAGCCGATACACAAAAAGCGTGGGAAAACTCCCACGCTAGTTTCTTTTCAATTACAATACTTGATGGCCGATCCGCCAAAGAGCGCTACAGGTCCGCTAGGGCCGGCAGCCATAACGGGCAGCACCGCCAGCGCAGCCGTACAAATGAGACCGGCAGACCCCGGTAGATAAGCAGAAAGAACCAGCGTGGGATCGTTCCCACGCTGGTTCTTCTTTCTATAGCACTTGAATAACGGCCACCCCTGATGGGGCACCACGCCGCCGTTGAAAAGGCTGTACAGCCGGTGCCACCCGACATGGCCGCCGGCCCCTGCCGGCCCCGTTATGGCCGTCCGCCCGTGCGGACCTATTCGTTTTTACCGCAGCATTTCTTATACTTTAAGCCGCTGCCGCAGGGGCAGGGATCGTTGCGGCCCGGTTTTTTGCCGGAGCGCACCGGCTGCTTGGTCCGGGAGCCGTCATCGGCGCCCGCAGTGGCAGTGGGTTTCATCATCTGCTCCCGCTGAGGGGCGTTTTGGCCCACCACACGGGCGATGAAGATGGTGCGGGCGGTATCGTCCTTGATCTCGTTGATCATCTCATCGAACATATCAAAGCCTTCCCGCTTGTAGGCCACCACCGGGTCCTGCTGGGCGTAGGCCTGCAGGCCGATGCCCCGGCGCAGCTCGTGCATGGCGTCGATGTGGTCCATCCAGTGGGTGTCCACCACTTTCAGCAGGATGACCCGTTCCAGCTCACGCATCAGCTGCTCACCCAGCTGCTGTTCCTTGGCTTCGTAGACGGCCATGGCCTTTTCTTGCAGCTGTTCGATCAGCTCTTTGGGGGTCAGCTTGTCCAGGTCTTCCGGAGTGAATGTCATTTCGCCGGGCTGCAGGAACACTTTTTCCCAGCGCTTGACGATCTCTTCGGCCTGCCAGGTATCCAGGTAATTGTGTTCGCCTACCACGCTCTGCACAGAACGGGCCACGCTATCCCGGATCATGGCCTGGATGGAGGATTTCAGGTTTTCGCCATCCAGCACTTTGCGGCGCTGGTCGTAGATGATCTCGCGCTGGCGGTTCATCACGTCGTCGTAATCCAGCGTATATTTGCGGGATTGGAAGTTCCGGCCTTCCACCTTGCTCTGGGCCGATTCAATGGCGTTGCTCAGGATCTTCTGGTCGATGGGGGTGTCGTCGTCCAGGCCCAGTTTGTCCAGCATACCGGAGATCCGGTCGGAGCCGAACAGGCGCATCAAATCGTCTTCCAGGGAGATGTAGAACCGGCTTTCGCCCGGGTCGCCCTGGCGGCCGGCACGGCCGCGGAGCTGGTTGTCGATGCGGCGGGATTCGTGGCGCTCGGTGCCAATGATGCACAGGCCGCCGGCCTGGCGCACGAACTCCGCATCCTTTTTGGTGGATTCTTCGTATTTTTTCAGGCTCTGCTTGTAGTTTTCCCGGGCTGCCAAAATATCCGGGTTGTCCGTATCCGCATAGCCGGTGGCTTCGGCGATGATCTCCTCGGGGTAACCGGCCCGCACCAGGTCTTCGCGGGCCATGGCCTCGGGGTTGCCGCCCAGCATGATATCGGTGCCGCGGCCTGCCATGTTGGTGGCAATGGTCACCGCATAGGGCTTGCCGGCCTGGGCCACGATGGCCGCTTCTTTTTCGTGGTATTTGGCGTTCAGCACCTGGTGCTTGATGCCCTCCCGCTTCAGCATTTTGCTGAGCTGTTCGGATTTTTCAATGGAGATGGTGCCCACCAGCACAGGCTGGCCCTTTTTGTTGCACTCGATGATCTTGTTGATCACCGCCCGGTATTTGCCCTGCTCGGTCTTGTAGACGGCGTCGGGCAGATCCTTGCGCTGCAAGGGCTTGTTGGTGGGGATCTCGATGACGTCCAGCTTGTAGATCTGGCGGAACTCGTCTTCTTCGGTCAGGGCGGTACCCGTCATGCCGGACAGCTTTTCATACAGGCGGAAGAAGTTTTGGAATGTGATGGTGGCCAGGGTCTTGCTCTCCCGCAGCACGGTCACTTTTTCCTTGGCTTCGATGGCCTGGTGGAGCCCTTCGTTGTACCGGCGGCCGAACATCAGGCGGCCGGTGAACTCATCCACAATGATGATCTGCCCATCCCGCACCACATAGTCCACATCCCGCTTCATGCAGCCGTGGGCCTTGATGGCCTGGTTGATGTGGTGCATCAGGGTGGTGTTCTCCGGGTCGGTCAGGTTGTCCACATGGAAGTATTTTTCCGCCTTGGTGACGCCCCGGGGCGTGATGGTGGCAGTCTTGCCTTTTTCGTCGATGATATAGTCCGCCTCGATGTCGTCCTGGCTTTCTTTGGCGTCCACTTCCACCACTTTCAGCGAGGACAGGGTGCGGACAAAGTCGTCGGCCTGCTTGTACAGGTCGGTGCTCTTATCCCCCTGGCCGGAAATGATCAGCGGCGTGCGGGCCTCGTCGATCAAAATGGAGTCCACTTCGTCCACGATGGCGAACACATGGCCCCGCTGCACCATATCCCGCTTGTAGATGGCCATGTTGTCCCGCAGGTAGTCAAAGCCCAGCTCGTTGTTGGTGCCGTATGTGATGTCGCAGGCATAAGCGGCCCGGCGCTGGTCGTTGTTCATCTCATGCAGGATAGTGCCGCAGGTCAGGCCCATCCAGCGGTAGACTTTGCCCATCCAGTCGCTGTCGCGCTTGGCCAAATAGTCGTTCACCGTGACGATGTGCACGCCCCGGCCGGTCAGGGCGTTGAGGTAGGCAGGCATGGTGGCCACCAGGGTCTTGCCTTCACCCGTCTTCATTTCGGCGATGCGGCCCTGGTGCAGCACGATGCCGCCGATGACCTGCACCCGGTAGGGCTTCATGCCCAGCACGCGCCAAGCGGCTTCCCGGCAGGCGGCAAAAGCTTCGGGCAAAAGGTCTTCCAGCGTCTCGCCTTTTTGGTAGCGGTCTTTGAATTCCTGGGTCTTGGCTTTCAAGGCCTCGTCACTCAAAGCGCTGTACTGGTCTTCCAGCGCTTCCACCGCTTTGACCAGCGGTTCAATTTTTTTCAGCTCTTTGGTGCTGGAATCGCCGAAGAGCCTTTTGAGAAACGAACTTGCCATGGTTTTTCTTCACCTAATTCTTCTATAGTGTATTGTATGTTTCACGCGATCATCCAATGGGGTTGCGCAGCACGCCGATGGGCGGGATCTCACATTCCACCACATCGCCCTTTTGCAAAAAGCGGGGCGGCTGAAAGCCCATGCCCACGCCGCCCGGCGTGCCGGTGGCGATGATGTCGCCCGGCTCTAAGGTCATGCCGGCGGAAAGTTCCGAGAGGATGGTGGGCAGATCGGTCAGGAACAGGCGGGTGTTGGAGTGCTGCCGCTCCTGGCCGTTGACCCGGGAGATCACGTCGGTCTCCACCGGGAAAGGCAGGGCGCTTTTGTGCAGGATGCAGGGCCCCAAAGCCGCATAGGTATCCAGGCTCTTGCCCCGGAACCACTGGGCGTGCTGTTTTTGCAGCCTGCGGGAAGAGAGATCGTTGAAGACCGAATAGCCGAAAATATAGTCTTCCGCCTGCTCCGGCGGGATATCCCGGCCCTGTTTGCCGATGATGACCGCCAGTTCCACTTCGTAATCCAGCTGTTCGTCCAGGTCGAAGCGGCTTTCCACCACTTCGCCCGTGCCCAGCAACCGGATGGCCCGTTTGCCGAAATACACCGCGTGGGAAGGGCCTGTTTGGGCAGGCAAGTCGGCCTTGGTCTCCTCCCGGTGGTCTTTGTAGTTGACGCCCACGCACAAAATGTCGTGCAGCGGCCGGGGGATGGGTGCCAATAGCTCCGTCTGTTCCAGCGGGATGGCGCCCGCACCGCTCTCCATGGCCTGCCGCAGCACGGGCAGCTCTTGGGGCTGCAGGGTGACGAACAGTTGCTCCATGGTGACCAGGTCGCGGCCCAACAGAGGGCCCAAGGGCAGCACGCCCTGGCCATCGGCCGTCAGCAGACCTAAGGCGACGGTCCCCCCGTGGCGGTAGCGGATGAATTTCATAGGGCAGTGCTCCTTCCTGGCAAATGGCAGTGGGCCATTTCGTTCATTGGCTAGGCATACGAAAATCAATTCTACCACAGTATACCACACTTTTTCAAAAAAGATATAGAATTATTGTAAATCTATACAACAAGCAGGGCAGAGCCTGCCGGAAGCCGGGCTTGACTTTTACTATTATCGATAGTACTATTGAAAATAGTAAAAGGAGGGATCCCTATGTCATCCATCGATCTGGCGATCCTGGGCATGGTATTGGAAGAGCCCCGGAGCGCCTACGACATCCAAAAAGATGTGGAATACCATCATTTTTCCCGCTGGACGAAGATCAGCGTCCCGTCTGTCTACCGCAAAGTCCTCCAGCTCCAGCAGCAGGGGTATTTGAAAAGCGACAGGGTGCAAGGGGACAAAGGGGCAGGCAAAGCGGTCTATGCCATCACCGAACGGGGAAAGGCCTATTTTCGGGAATTGATGGGCCGGTATGCCAGCCAGCCGGTGCCGCTGCAATTTGATCTGAACGTGGTGGTCACCAATCTCAACAAGCTGGAAAAGGAAGAGTCTTTCCAATACCTGGACCAGCTGCGGGCGTCCATCCAGCGCTCGGCCCAAACAGCGGAGCAGCAGGCGGCCGCCTTTGCCCAGATCCCCCTGGTGGGGCGGACGGTCTTTGACCAGCAAAGGCTCGTCTACCAAGCGCTGCTGGAATGGCTGGATGGTTTTGCGGAGCAATGGAAGCATGGGCAATGAAGGGGCAGCCCAATGCCGCTTGACGGTATTTTTTGAGCCGCCGTTTTGGGTCGGGGTCTATGAGCGGCAGGAAGGGGGCTGCTATACGGTGAGTAAAATGACATTTGGCGCTGAACCCAAGGAGTATGAAGTGTATGCCTTTGTGCTGAAGACCTGGAGCCGGTGGCAGTTCAGCCCTGCTGTGGAGGCCCAAGGGTGGGCTGCCCGGCAGAGCAACCCCAAGCGCAGGCAGCGGGAGATCCGCCGCCAGCTGCAAAGCAGTGGCGTTGGTACGAAGGCCCAGCAGGCCCTCAGCTTGCAGCGCGAACAGAACAAGTGCCAGCGCAAGGCCGGCAGCCGCGCCCAGCGCCAAGAGGAGGAAGCACGCCGGTATGCCCTGCGGCAGCAGAAGAAAAAAGAGAAGCACCGGGGGCGGTGACCAGCCGGGTTTACGCTTCTTGTACAAAAGCAAGGGGAAAAGATTGTAAAAACAGCCTGATGCGCCGGGAAAGCAGCAATGATACAATTATATTTAAGATAGGAAATAAGACGGCCCAGGGCAAGGGCTGCTGGGCGGCCACTGGGAAGGGAGAAAGGCAGAATGGAGGGCAAAGCGCATGAAGAAGAAGGCCATATTGGGGATCGGTTTGAGCGTTCTGGCGACTGCTGCCGCAGGCGTCGCTTTGTTCCAATGGGTTGCCCAGCCCCGCTATCAGCTGGGCGATATTTATGAGCGGTATTATGTGGTGGAAAATACCCCGGTGGAGATCGAACCGGTGACCATCAACCTGACCGAGTATGCCGGGGCAGGGGAGGACGCTTGGGAGAACGCAGATGTGCCGCTTTACAGCGACCCCCATTGTGAGATCCGCATGACTACCGTGCGCCCCGACGGCAGCGGCACCTACGAAGTCTATTTCCTGGTGACCAACCATTTGGAGGAGGGCATCTATTTTACCGCACCGGAGCGCCGTTTTTTCGATGAAGCGGGAAACCATCAATCAGAATTCACCGGACGGATCGAGATGGAGACCGACCAGGGCTGGCTGCCCTGCTTTTGGGGCGCACCAGGCGGATTCAATGAGGTGAACGAGTGGGGCATTCAGCTATACAACCTGGAGTATTCGGAATGGGTCCAGGAGGAAGACGGGAAGGAGCGGGAAGAGAACCCGTTGCTCCGGCAGGTGGAGACCGGCCAGGTGACGCTGCGGTTCCAAGGCATCTGGCAGAACCATTGGCAGCTGAAAGGCCGGGCTGTGGAGGAAGCGCCGCTGCCGCCGCTGCACCGGGGACCGCGGCCATGGGAAACCGAGCTGCCTGCATGAGGGGCGGAACTTGAGAGGGAGACCAGTTGGGGCTCCCTCTTTTTTTGCCGGGAAAAGGGAGGAAAAGGCGCCTTTGGCCGCCGGAGGGCGGTGAAAATCACACAAACTGCGGAAAAGCGTATAGACAGAGGGCGGGGGCATCATATATAATAAAGGGTACTTATGGGAGGTATCGGAATGATACAGTTAGAAGAACTGCGAACCAATTTGACCAATATAAAACCGGAACTCATGGAGCTGCGGGGCGCGCTGGACCTGGAGACCGGCGCCCAGGAAGTGGAGCAGCTGGAAAAACAGACTGCCCAGCCCGGCTTTTGGGATCAACCGGAGAATTCCCAAAAAGTGCTCCAGCGCATCAAACAGCTCAAGGACAAAGCCCAGCAATACGCCAAACTGGAAGGGCTGTATAACGACACCCTGGAGCTGATCGACCTGGCCCTGGAAGAAGGGGACGAGAGCCTTTATGCCGAAGTGCAAAAAGACTACGACACCTTCCAGCAGGAGATGGAGAGCCAGAAGCTGGCCACCCTGCTCAAAGGGGAATACGACAAGAACAACGCCATCATGTCCTTCCACGCCGGGGCAGGCGGCACCGAGGCCCAGGATTGGACGGGCATGCTCTACCGCATGTACACCCACTGGGCGGAACGGCGGGGCTTCCGCTATAAGATCTTGGATTACATCGGCGGGGAAGAAGCGGGCATCAAAAGCGCGGACATCCTCATCGAGGGGGAGAACGCCTTTGGCTACCTGAAAAGCGAAATGGGCGTGCACCGGCTGGTGCGGGTCTCGCCCTTTGACGCTTCGGGCCGCCGCCACACCTCGTTTGCGGCGGTGGAAGTGATGCCCGAGATGACCGACGACGTGGACATTGAGATCCGCCCGGAGGACCTGAAAGTGGACACCTACCGCTCCGGCGGCGCCGGCGGCCAGCACGTCAACAAGACGGAATCCGCCATCCGCATCACCCACATCCCCTCGGGCGTCATCGTGGCCTGCCAGAACGAGCGCAGCCAGCACCAGAACCGGGAAGTGGCCATGCGCATGCTGAAATCCAAGCTGATGGAGATCAAAGAGCGGGAACACCTGGATAAGATCGAAGACATCAAGGGCGAACAGAAGAAGATCGAATGGGGTAGCCAGATCCGCTCCTACGTCTTCATGCCCTACACGCTGCTGAAGGACCACCGCACCGGCTATGAAAACGGCAACATCCAGGCCGTGATGGACGGAGATCTGGATGGCTTTATCAATGCATATCTAAAGGCCGCGGCCACAGGAAACTGGGCGAAGTAAGGCGGTTTGCCCCGCTGCCCCATGGGGTCAGCGGGGTTTTGCTCCATTTTGATCCACCCATACGAGGGTCGCCGCCTCTGTGGCGGCGCTTATTCGTTTTTCACCCCTTTGCGAAAGGAGACCAACATGCGTATTTTGGCAGTGGGCGACGTGTGCGGCGCCCCTGGGCTCCAGGTGCTGGAGCGGCGGCTGCACGGGCTGCAAAAATTGGAACAGATCGACCTGACCATCGTCAACGGCGAAAACGCCAACATGCGGGGGCTGACCCCCCAACAGGCCCAGCGGATCTTTGACTGCGGCGCCGATGTGATCACCCTGGGCAACCACAGCTTCGCCCAGCGCTCCATCTGCGATTACCTGGATGACAACAGCCGGATCCTGCGCCCGCTGAACATGGCGCCCCAGCTGCCGGGGGGCGGCGTCTGCCGCCTGGATTGGAACGGGGTGCCGGTCTGCGTGGTCAACCTGATGGGCCGGCTCAACATGGATTTCCACTCTTCCGACCCCTTTGCCGCCATGGATGCCCTGCTGAAAAAAGAGGAGGCCCAGGTGGTGCTGGTGGATTTCCACGCTGAGGCCACCAGCGAGAAAAAAGCGTTGGGCTATTTTCTGGATGGCCGGGCCAGTGCAGTCTACGGCACCCACACCCATGTGCAGACGGCAGACGAACATGTGCTGCCCCAGGGCACCGGCTACATCACCGATGTGGGCATGACGGGTGCTTTGGAATCGGTGATCGGCGTGCGGTATGAGCAGTCGGTGTCCTATTTCCGGGGAGATCTGGGCCCGCGGTTCGCCTCCAGCGAGCTGGACCTGGCGGTGCAGGGCGCCATATTCGACATTGAGGAAAAGACAGGCCGCTGTACCGGGGTGCAGCGGGTCACTGTGCGGTAAAGACAGGAGCGCGCAATGGAAAATTGGATCCAAAAGACCGGAACGGCAGGGGCGGCGGCCTGCTACGCGCCCCAGCTGCTGGAGCACCCTGGGGTGCGCCATGTGTATACCACCCGCCAAGGCGGCGTCAGCCAAGGGGTATTCGCCAGCCTGAACTTCCGCCACACCGGCGACGGGCCGGAAAACATCCGGGAAAATTGCAGCCGGGCCGCGGCCTGGGTGGGCCGCCGCTACGAAGACATCGTCCGCACCCGGCAGGAACACACCGACCGCATCGACGTGGTGCGGCAGTGGGCGCCGGGCATCCGCATCGGTTTTGACGGCCAGGGCCCCAGCGACGGCTTGGTCACCAACGTGCCGGGCGTCTGCCTGATGGGCTTTTACGCCGATTGCCAGTTGATCTTTTTTTACGACAAACGCAACCGGGCCATCGGCTGCGTCCATTCCGGCTGGCGGGGCACGGCCCAGGGCATTGCAGAAAAGACCATTGCCATCATGGCCCGGGAATACGGCACCCAGCCCCAGGACCTGGTGTGCGCCATCGGTCCCTCCATCTGCCAGGATTGCTTTGAGACCGATGCAGACGTGGGCCAGCAGCTGGAAGAGCGCTTTGGGCCGGAAGTAAACCGGTTTTGTGTGAAAAAAGGGGCAAAATACCACTGGGATACCAAGGCGCTCAACGCCTGGCGGCTGCGGGAAGCCGGGGTGCCCGCCGGGCAGATCGCCGTGTGCCCCTTGTGCACCTGCTGCGGCGACGGGGACCTGTGGTGGTCCCACCGGCGGCAGGGGACGGACCGGGGCGTCCATGCCGGGCTGATCGCCCTGGAGGGGTGAGCCGATGAAAAAGAGAAGACGCCTTTTGGCTTTGGTGCTGGCTTTGGCGCTGTGCGCCGGCTGCCACGACACCAGCCAGGAAGGGCAGACCGAGACCAACGACCTGGGCGGCACCGGCGAGACGTGGGAGACCGCCGCCACCGTGCCGGGGCAAAAGACCGCCATTGCCCTGGCCTACAGCCCTTCGGATTCGCTGAATCCCTTTCAGGTGACCACCGAATACAACTACTATTTGATCCCCTTGGTCTATGAAGGGCTGTTTCGCATCAACGACCAGTTTCAGGCGGAAAACCTTTTGTGCGAAAGCTATTCCAACGAAGGGAACCAGTGGGAATTCCAGATCAAGCAAGGGGTCTTGTTCCACGACGGCCAGGAGCTGACGGCACGGGACGTGGTCTACTCCATCCAGCAGGCCCAGAGCAGCACTTGTTTTGCTGTCCGCAGCCAAAACATCGCCTCCTGCACGGCCAGCGGCCGGTATACGCTGCGCATCCGGCTGAACAGCGCCGATTCCCGCCTGCCCCTGCTTTTGACCATGCCCATCGTCCAGCGCAACACAGGGGCGGAGGACCATCCGCCGGGCACCGGCCGGTATGTGGTGGAAGATGTGGACGGCACCGTGACCCTGCGGGCCAATGAGAGCTGGCACGGCGGCCGGGTGCCCATTACGGAGATCCGCCTGTCGGCCCTGTACCAAGACAGCGAGCTTTCCTATGTGGTGGGCTCGGGGGTCATCGATGCGGTGTGCTTTGAAAAGCCGTTTGCCACCACGTCGCCCATCCGCGGCACTTTTGATGTGAGCACGTTCCCCACCACGGATCTCCACTACCTGGGGGTCAATAAAAACAACCGCTACCTGCAAGACCCGCTGGTGCGCCAGGCCATCTCGGCCGCCCTGGACCGGGAACTTTTGGTGCAAAAGGCCTTTTCCGGCTATGCGGATGCCACGCTGCTGCCTGTGAACCCGGTGTTTGCCGACTACGGCATCACTGCCGGGGACCCGGATGCCTTGCTGCGCCAGGCGGGCTGCACGGATACCGACGGCGACGGCATTTACAATTACACCGACGGCACCAACATCGTCCTGAATCTGTTGGTGCCCCAGGAAGATGAGATGAAACAGCAGGCGGCCAGCATCGTGGCCCAGTCGCTGCTGGGCAGCGGCATCCAGGTGCAGGTGCAGGCCCTGCCCGCCGAGCAGTTCCAGCAGGAGGTGGCAGCCGACCGGTTTGACCTGTTTTATGGCGAGACGCGGATGGATGACGCCTTTGACCTGTCGGAAATGGTGTTTTCCGGCGGCAGCCTGTGCTATGGCGGCGGCGACGAGCAGGTGGCCCAGGCCATGACAAACGTGAAAAACGCCGCCCAGGACCAGGTGGATGCCGCCCGGGAGCAGCTGTACCAGGTGTTCAGCCAGCAGATGCCCATCATTCCCATGGCCTATGGCCGGGGCTGCGTGGTCACAGGCAAGGATGTGATGAACCCGGTGCAGGCCGCCAGCCGGGACCCCTATTACAACATTCACGAGTGGGCTTCGTAGCGGACAAAATACTGCGTGCATTTTCGGGCCCGATGTGATACAATAGGCCAAGAATATACCCTGCTTGCCGGCAGGGCCGTGGGCGGAGAAAAAGAGCGGCAACGGATCAAATTTCCCAGTTAAATATTTGTATGCAGCGGAACAGGGGGTTCAATACAGTGAAAATCATGACGGAATATGGAACCGTGACGCTGGACGCCGATGTGATCGCATCCATTGCAGGCGCCGCGGCGACCAACTGTTTTGGCGTCAAAGGCATGACCCACACGTCGGTCAAAGATGGCATCGTGTACCTGCTCAAGCGCGAGGCCATGACAAAAGGCGTCAAAGTGACGGAAAAGGAAGATAAGATCGACCTGGAACTGCACATCGCTGTGGATCACGGCATCAACATCGGCGCTGTGTGCAAATCCATCATCAGCGAAGTGCGCTACAACGTGGAGCGGCTGGCTGGCGTTCCGGTGGAGAACATCGACGTGTGCGTCGATTCCATCCGAGTCGATTGACAGGAGGCGTAGTAATTTGGTTAAGATCATAGATGGCGAAGCATTTAAAAACATGTTGGTGATGGCCGCTGGCGCCGTGGAGGAAAAAAAGCAGGAGATCAACGAGCTGAACGTCTTCCCAGTGCCCGACGCCGACACCGGCACCAACAAGTCATTGACGCTCAACGCGGCCGCCACCGAGCTGATGAAGTTTGAAAAGCCCACGCTGGGCAAGGCGGTGGATACCACCTCTTCGGCCCTGCTGCGGGGCGCCCGGGGCAATTCGGGCGTCATTACATCCCTGCTGTTCCGAGGCTTTGGCAAGCGGCTGAAAGAGCTGCCCCAAGCCAATGCCAAGGAGTTTGCCGAGGCGCTGATGGAAGGGGTAAACACCGCCTATAAAGCGGTGATGAAGCCGGCGGAAGGCACTATTTTGACCGTTTCCCGCCTGGCGGCCGAGCGGGCCCTGTGGGAGGCCAACAGCACAGCGGAAGTGGATCAGGTGCTGGATGGGGCGATCCAGGCGGCCAAGGAGGCGTTGGAGCGCACGGTGGAACAAAACCCGGTGTTGGAAAAGGCCGGCGTGGTGGATGCCGGCGGCTACGGCTGGGTCATCATTTTGGAGAACATGCACGCCGCTTTGACAGGCAAAAAACCCAAGAGCAAATTCAACTTCCTGCCCCAAAAGCCCAAACCGTCGCCGGTGGCTGCGGCGGATTTCTCCCAGTTTGACGAAGGGGAGATCAACTTTGCCTACTGCACCGAGTTCATCGCCGCTCGGGAAGACAAAAAGCGCAGTGTGGACAAACTGCGCAAATACCTGGAGACCATTGGCGACTGTGTGGTGGCAGTGGAAGACGATGAGATCGTCAAAGTCCATGTGCACACCGATACACCGGACAAAGCTTTGGCAGAGGGCCTCAAATTCGGCCAGCTGCTGACGGTGAAGATCGAGAACATGGTGGAACAGCTGCACCACAACAAAGAGGAGAAACCCCAGGTGGAAGCCAAGCGCCAGACGGCGGCTCCCGAACGGAAATACGGCTTTGTCAGCGTGGCAGCCGGCGAAGGCATCGCCGCCGTGTTCCGCGACCTGGGCATCGACAGCCTGGTGGAAGGGGGCCAGACCATGAACCCCTCCACAGAAGATATCCTCAATGCCATTGACAGCACACCGGCGGAGATCGTCTATGTGCTGCCCAACAACAAGAATATCATCATGGCGGCCGAACAGGCCAGCCAGCTTTCGGAAAAGCTGGTCTATGTGCTGCCCACCAAAATGGTCACCCAGGGCATTTCTGCCATGCTGGCCTTTGACCCAGAGGTGGAGGCCGACCAGAACCGGCAGGCCATGACCGACGCTGCCGCCCAAGTGGCCACAGGACAGATCACCTATGCGGCCAGGGACAGCGAGTTTGATGGCAAAAACATCAAGCAGGGGGATTTTATGGCCCTGGTAGAGGGCAAATTGCTGTGCAACAGCCCCCGGTTTGAGGATGTGGCCCGCCGCATGGCCAAAGAGCTGTGCAGCCGCAAGAGCGGGTTTATCACCATTTTCTATGGGGAAGGGGCCGACGAACAGCAGGCCGAAGAGGTCAAAGAACTGTTTGCCAAAGAAGCGAAAAACGCGGAGATCACCGTGATCAGCGGCGGCCAGCCCGTGTATTCTTACATCGTCTCGGTGGAATAAAACAACGCCGGGCAACTAAAAAACACACCGGTAGGCGGGGCATTTGCCCCGCCTGTTTTTGACAAAGGGCGAGAAAATCGAGGAGGCGGGGAGCTGGGCGGACGAGGGGAAATAGTGGATCATCTTCTGAGAAAAACACGCGTACCGGATGATGGGAAAGAACCATCCGGTACGCGTGATATCGCTATTTTTTACCTATCTTATGGTCATGGATGCCGAAAGAAAAGGACACAATAGAGAAAACGAAATACCAGTTCCAAGAGTCAAATCCGCTGATGGGATAATAGAAACTGGGGGGAGACGAAAACAAATTGCAGCACCAGGCCAATCCCGCGGAAAGAAAGAAAAAATGGCGGACGACTTATGCTGTTGCTTCCACAAGGAGACATCACATACAGGGGAAAACGAAACATCATTTGCTGGAAGATCGTCGATGGGGGGGATTTTGAAAAAGGATGATCTGCTTGCTGCATTGGGAGAAGCCGATCAAGCTCCATATGGAAATCAGCGAATTGGATAAAATTTGATAGGGGGATGGGATCCCACCCACACGGGGATAAGCGATCAGAAACACACAGAGGCATACAGTCAAACACAAAAGAAAAAATTGAAGAAAGAGCCATATTTTGTGCTGCAATTTCCAAATAAGGGTACCGAAATAAACTAGCATGGAAAAGACCGGCAATAAAAATACACCGACGCGCAACCGCAGAAGGATCCCTCCGATATCCGCATTGAAAAAGTTAGACAGCTGAAAATTGACGTAACTCATAGTGAGGAACCCGAAGAGCAGGGTCGTATAGAAAAAGATGGCGCGCAATTGCGGGGCTTTATTCTCCATGAATCTACATACCTCACTTTCATAAATTAAATGATAAAATAATGTTTCATTAAAAAATATTATAATAAGAAAGCAAAAAATAGCCAGTAGAATGGACAAAATTATAAAAATTTTGTCTGATATTCACAGATCTTCTTTCGCTTTTTATATAAGATAACGATAGAGCAGGGCGTAAATTTCATGGCTCCAGGATGTATATCATACTTGACAACTGGGCGCAAAAGGGTTACTCTGTTTAAAAACCGATGGAAATGCGAAGAGCGGGAGGAAGAAGGCCGCCGCTGGGCTTCAGAGAGCTGCCGGCAGGTGCGAGGCAGCGGCAAGCGGCTTTTATCGTGGCCCGGGAGCAGCAAACCAAAAGGCTTCGGCCCAGTAGGGGAGACGGTGCGCCCACCGTTAGAAGGGCTGGGGCGGTGCGCCCCGTTAAGGGGGCCTTCGGGCCAACAAGAGTGGTACCGCGGAACCAGATTCCGTCTCTTGCAGTCACATGCAGGGGGCGGTTTTTTTCAATCGGTTACCCTCCCCCAAACAAAGCAATGGGAGAAAGAACAATGGATTACAACAAGAAAAAAGAACAAGACACATGGGATGAGGACGAACCGGATTGCCCGAACCGGTGGATGCTGCAAGGGTTTGTGGTGAATACCGGTTCCGATATTTCCTCTACTGCCAATGTCAGCCTGCGCTACAACGGCGATGGCATGGAGACGGTGGCTTTTGGCATGGGCCCCATCGACGCGGCTTTCCACGCCATTGAAAACCTGGTGCAGTCCGGGGCGCAGCTGGCCAGCTATACCATCCACTCCATGAGCCGGGGGGTAGACGCCCAAGGCGAAGTGATCGTCCAGCTGGAGCGGGATGGCAAGCAGATCACCGGCCGGGGCATGAGCGCCGATATCATCGATGCCAGCATCAAAGCCTATTTGGATGGCGTCAACCAGTTGATCAGCGGCCAAAGCGGGGAACACACAGGGCCCTGCCACGGGAAATAGGCGCACCGGCACAATACAGAAGACCCATCGGGCCGTGCTGCAGAAAAGACCCAGCGGGAAACAGCCGCCCCATCACACCAGCCGGCGCTGCCGGCAGCGGAAGGAGAGTGTACCGATGAGCAAAACACGGATCATCAGCCGCAAAGAAGCGGAACAGCTGCTGACCATGGAGGCGTGCATTGCCGCGATGGAACAGACGCTGCAAGAAGTATCGGCAGGCGCTACATCCATGCTGCAACGCAGCATGATGCCCCAGCAAAAGGGGAATAAGTTCGCCTTGATGGCTGCGGACAACCAGCAGCAGGGGCTGTGTGGCGTCAAAGCCATTGTATTCGCCGGGCCAGAGGCCAAAAAAGCGGGCACCAGCCAGGGGATCGTGCCGCTGTTTGACAGCCGGACCGGCGCGCTGGTGGCCATTGTGGAGGCAGAGTGCATCACAGCAGTGCGCACGGCGGCCACCAGCGGCGCCGCCACAAAAGTGCTGGCTGACCCGGAGAGCCGGACTTTGGCCATTTTGGGCGCAGGGCGCATCGGCCGCCTGCACATCGACGCGGTGCGCCAAGTGCGGCCCATCCAGCGGGTGCAGATCTGGAACCGGACCCCGGCCGGGGCGGAAAGCGCCTGCCAGTGGGCGCGGCAGACCTTTGGCCTGGAGGCAGTGCCCTGTGCCACAGCCCAGCAGGCGGTGGAAGGGGCGGACATCGTCTGTACGGTCACCCAAGCCAAGGAACCCATTTTGCAGGGCGCGTGGCTCAAGCCCGGGGCCCACATCAATGCAGTGGGCGCCTGCGCCGGCAATGCCCGGGAATTGGACAGCGCAGCCGTGTGCCGCAGCCGGATCTATCTGGACCAGCGGGAAGCCGCCCTGCGGGACGGCGGCGACTTGGCCATTCCGCTGGCCAGCGGCGAACTGGACCAGGACCGCATCATCGGCGAGGTGGGCCAAGTGATGCTGGGCCAGATCCCGGGCCGCCAGAGCGAAGAGGAGATCACGCTGTTTGAATCCGTGGGCATCGCGGTGGAAGATCTGTCTGCCGCAGCCCTGATCTACCAGCTCGCTTGCCAGCAGGGGCTGGGCGTCGAAGTGGAGATCTAAGCGGCATCCGGCACGAAATAGCGGGTTTTGCAGCGGCAAGGCATATAAAAAAAGAGCGGAAGCACATGCTTTCGCTCTTTTCATTGCGCGGGAGAAATGCCGACAAGCGAGGGAGCCAGCATCCCCCACCGGCCCGGCCCGCGCAGAAGGAAAAGGGGCAGGATGCAGGGCGGCTGCCCGGCGGAAAAAGGAAAAGATGCGCAGAGAAAGGGGATCGCTCCATCAAGCGGGGAAAAGGGCCGCACAGCGGTCAGAGGGTGCAGACCCAGCGCTGCTCCACCACCGGCTCCACCAGCGTTTCCGTCTTGCTGGTGCCATCGAACCGGAAGCCCTGTTTTTGATAAAAGGCCATGGCCGGGGCATTGCCTGCCAGCACCCACAAGAAGGCCGTTTGAAACCCCTGCTGCCGCAAGGCAGATTTGGCCTCCCGGAGAAGACGGCTCCCGATGGCTTGGCGCTGAAAGGCCCGCAGCACATAGAGGCCGTAAACCTCGCCTGCGCCGGCAGGGGCAGGCCCCCGAGGAAGGCCATAGCCGCAAAAGCCGACGATGGCATCTGCCACAATGGCCACCCAGGTGTTTTCACAGCCTTGGGACCGGAAAAGGGCCGCACTTTTGGCCGGGCTTCTGGCGGCGAGAAAAGCGGGATGGATCAGACCGGTGTAGGTTTCCATCCAAGCTTGGTAATGAACGGAGCCAATGGCGTCCGCATCGGCCCCGGTGGCGGGCCGCAGGATCCCTTGCATGGGGATACCTCCTTGCAGATTTTGAAATGAAAGAGGGAAAGGCCGATGGAGATTCGTTGGGCCCAGGGCCGGGACAAAGGCTGCCTGGCACAGCTGGACCGGCACATCCGCCCGGCGGAGCTGGAAACCAGCATCCGGCTGGGGCGGGTAGCAGTGGCAGAGGAAGAAGGGCAGCTCGTTGGTTGGTACCGCTACAACCTGTTTTGGGACAACACGCCCTTTTTGAACATGCTCTATTTGCTGGAAGGCCACCGGGGGCTGGGCTATGGCCGGCAGATGATGGCCCACTGGGAAGCGCAGATGAGGGCCGCAGGGTACCGGGCCGCCATGACCTCTGCCGTAGCCGCCGAAGGGACCCAGGCATTTTATGAAAAGCTGGGCTACCACCAAGTGGGGGGCTTTTGGCCCGTGGGCGAAGGTTTTGAGGTGCTGCTGGCCAAAGAGCTATAAAAAACCGGGGAGAAGACTTTTTCGGCCTTCTCCCCGCCGGGCATCAACGTTCCGGTTGCAAAATGGATTCGTAGTAGGAGCTGTCGCCCACCTGCCCCACCGCCGAAAAGGAGATCTGGCTGAAATCCAGCACCCGGCGGGCCAGTGCATGGACACCTTCCACCGTCACGGCATCATAGCCCTTGACGATGTCGTCGGCATCCAGCGGGCGGCCGTAGATGAACTCGCTGCGGGCGTTGGAAGTCATGCGGGAGCTGGTGCTCTCCAGCCCCATCAAAGCGCTGGCTTTCAGCTGCTCCACGGAACGGGCCACTTCTTCTGCCGTGGGCCCTTCCTCCGCGAACCGGCGCACCTCTTGGCGGATCAGCTCCAAAGCCTGCCGTTCGGTGGGCTGGCCCAGGGCTGTGTAGATGCCAAAATAGCCGGTGTCTGAATGGGTGGCGGAAAAGGAGTAAATGGTGTAGCACAGGCCGCTCTCTTCCCGCACCCGCTGGAACAGGCGGGAGGACATGCCGCCGCCCAGGATGTTGTTCATCACCAGCATGGCATACCGGTCATCGGAACCGGAGGGGATGCCGGGGAACGCCACGCACAGGTGGTTTTGCTCGATCTCTTTCTTCTTTTGCACAAAGGCAGGGCGGTACTGGGCAGGGGGACATTCCAGCGGCCCGCCGCCTGCCATGGCGCCAAACCGCTCCGCCAGGCGGTCCAGATCCTGCTGGGTAAAACTGCCTGCAATGGAGACCAGGGTATTGGCCGGGTTGTAATGGCTGCGGCAATACTCCCCCAATGTGCTGCCGTGGATGGTCTGCAAACGCTCTTTTGTGCCCAAAATGGGCCGGCCCAGGGGGGAGCCGTCGTAAATGGCAGAGGCCAGGCGCTCTACCACCAGGTCTTCGGGGGAGTCTTCGTACATGCCGATCTCTTCCAAGATGACGCCCCGTTCCAGGTTGGTCTCCTCTTCGCCGAAGCGGGAGTGGAAAAACATGTCGCACAAAAGCTCTGTGGCTTCAGCGATGTGAGTATCTAAGGTCTTGGTATAATAGCAGGTGTTTTCTTTTGTAGTAAAAGCGTTGACTTGCCCGCCGATGGCATCGAAAGCCGTGGCCAGCTGGGCCGCTGTGCGGGTCTCTGTGCCCTTGAACAGCATATGCTCCAAAAAGTGGGAGATGCCGCACAGCGCCTCAGGCTCGTGGCGGGAGCCGCTTTCCACCCAGATGCCGATGGAGCAGGAGCGCACAGAGGGCACCTGTTCCGACAGGATGCGCACGCCGTTTGGCAGTACGGTTTTTTGTATCATGGTTTGTGACACCTCGTTCCTTTCGTCCTTTGTTTCATCCCAGCCGCCCAGCGGCGGCACGAGAAAAGAAAGGCGGGACGGGTCTTTACCCGCCCCGCCTGTTGGGTCGATCTCACAGCCGGGAGAGACCCCGGCCAAGAAAGTTTAGCGGATCAGCTCGCCCGGCTTGGCGCCGCCCCGGGCATTGATCTCGGCGATGGCATCCCGGCGGGACAGGTTGATGCGGCCTTTGTCATCGATCTCAATGACCTTGACCCAGGTCATATCGCCGATGTTGAGCACATCTTCCACTTTTTCCACCCGGCGGTTATCCAGCTTGGAAATGTGGATCAGCCCGTCTTTGCCCGGCGCGATCTCCACAAAGGCGCCAAAGCTCATGATGCGCACCACTTTGCCATAGAAGATATCGCCGATCTCCGGGTCTTTGACAATGGCCAGGATGGTCTTTTTGGCCTTTTCGCAATCTTCGCCGTTGGAGGAGGCGATGCACACAGAGCCGTCCTCTTCGATGTCGATCTTGGTGTTGGTGTCGGCGGTGATCTTCTGGATCACAGAGCCGCCCTTGCCAATGACGTCGCGGATCTTCTCCGGGTCGATGGTGAAGCGGACCATCTTGGGCGCATAGGGGGAGAGCTCGGCACGGGGCTCCCGGATGCAGGGCAGCATCACTTCGTTCAGGATCTCCATGCGGGCGGCCCGGGTCTTTTCAAACGCCTCCTGGATGATCTCCAGCGTCAAGCCGTCGCACTTGATATCCACCTGGATGGCGGTAATGCCCTTTTCGGTGCCCGCCACTTTGAAATCCATATCGCCGAAGAAATCTTCGATGCCCTGGATATCGGTAAAGGTGATATGGCGGTCGCCTTCCACCACCAAGCCGCAGGAAATGCCGGCCACCGGCGCTTTGATGGGCACGCCGGCATCCATCAGGGCCAGGGTGGAGCCGCACACGCTGCCCTGGCTGGTGGAACCGTTGGAAGACAGCACTTCCGACACCAGGCGGAAGGAATAGGGGAACTCTTCCACCGAGGGGATCACCGGCTCCAGCGCACGCTCGGCCAGAGCGCCGTGCCCGATCTCCCGGCGGCCCGGGGAACGGGAGGGCTTGGCTTCGCCCACCGAATAACCGGGGAAGTTATATTGGTGCATGTAGCGCTTTTCCGTCTCTTCGTAAATGGTGTCCAGCTCCTGGGCATCCCGCAGGGTGCCCAGCGTGCAGGTGGTCAGCACCTGGGTCTGGCCCCGGGTGAACAGGCCCGAACCATGGACACGTGGCAGCAGGCCCACTTCCGAAGCCAGCGGCCGCACGTCTGTCAGGCTGCGGCCGTCCACACGCTTTTGCTCATCCAACAGCATGCGGCGCACCACGTATTTTTGCAGCTTGTACATGCACTCGCCAAACAGTTTTTCGCTGTCCGGGTATTTTTCGCCAAAGTGCTCGATCACCTCGTCGGTCAGCTTGTCGATGGCGTTGTCGCGGACGGTCTTGTCCACGGCCAGCACGGCCTGGCGCACTTGGGCCTCGGCGTATTCCTTCACATCGTTGTACATCTCTTCGGGCACGCTGATGTGTTCAAAATCGAACTTCTCTTTGCCGATCTCCTTTTTGATGCCGTCGATGAAGGCCACCAGCTTTTTGATCTCGTCGTGGGCGATGGAAATGGCCCGCAGCATCTGGTCTTCGGGGAATTGGTCGGCGCCGGCCTCGATCATGACCACTTTTTCCGCTGTGCCGGCCACCGTCACGTTCAGCTCGCTCTTTTTCCGCTGCTCGCTGTTGGGGCACACCACATAGGCGCCGTCTACATACCCCATGTTGACACCGCCGATGGGGCCGCCCCAGGGGATATCCGAAATGGACAGGGCCACGGAAGTGCCGATCATGGCGGCGATCTCCGGCAGGTTGTCGTAGTCCACAGACATCACAGTGCAGCTGATGACCACATCGTTGCGCATATCCGAGGGGAACAGGGGACGGATGGGCCGGTCGATCAGGCGGGAAGCCAAAATGGCCTTTTCCGAAGGACGGCCTTCCCGGCGCATAAAGCTGCCGGGGATGCGGCCAACGGCGTACAGGCGCTCTTCAAAATCCACCGAGAGGGGGAAGAAATCGATGCCGTCACGGGGCTTTTTGGAAGCGGTGGCGTTGACCAGCACACAGGTATCGCCCCAGCGCACCATGCAGGAGCCGTTGGACAGCCCGGCCAGCTTGCCGGTCTCGACCACCAGTTTGCGGCCGGCCAGGGTGGTCTCATAACGCCGCTGGTTGGGGAATTCCATTTTTGTAATCATAGCGAAAGGTTCCTCCTTTTTTACCCGCGGATACCCGATGCTTTTAGCACTTGAATGGCCGCCTTTCAGCAAAGGGGAAGGGCCGTCATTCAACTGCTAAAAAGGCAGGGCACCGCGATTTTTCATCGTGTTGTTAAGATGTGCGGGCCACGCAGGAAAATGCACAGAAGGGAGGACAAAATTTGTCCCCCCTTTGCAGGCATATTACTTGCGCAGGCCCAGTTTCTTGATGATGGCGCGGTAACGCTCCACATCCTTCTTTTGCAGATAGGCGAGCAGGCTTCTGCGCTGGCCTACCATCATCAGCAGGCCACGGCGGCTGTGATTGTCCTTCTTGTGCACTTTCAGGTGCTCGGTCAGCTCGTTGATGCGGGCTGTCAGAATGGCGATCTGCACTTCGGGCGAACCGGTGTCGGTCTCGTGCAGGCGGTTGGCGGCAATCACTTCCGCTTTTTTGTCTTTCAGGATCATGTGTGTTTCCTCCGTTTTGAAATTCGCCGCAAGGCTGTGTGGGGGGCTTGGAGAGCGCTTTGCTCAAACAAAGCATGGTTCCCCGGACAAAGCGCAAGGGCACATGTACAAATTATACCACGGTGTTATTCTCTTGTAAAGAAAATTTATCGCCAAATTCTCTTTTCCGGAGGATCGCCCGGCGCAGCTCAGCAGCTTTTTACCTGATAGCCGCAATAGGTGATGGCGGCCCGGGCCAATTCGGTGGTGGGGTCGATGCAGCTTTCCTGCAATTGGAACAGGTCGGCCAAAATGGGCAGCTCGGTGCAGCCCAGGATGAAATAAGTGGCGCCCCGGGCCTTCATGGCGGCCAGCACATCCAGGAAAGCTTGGCGGTCCAGCTGGCTCTCGCCGGCCTTGACGGCATAGATCAGCTGCATCAGGACCGCCTGCTCTTCTTCTGTGGGCTCTACACAGGGGACTTGCTGGGCTTCCAGGGCTTTTTTGTAGATGCCCGAGCGGATGGTGCCGCTGGTGCCCAGCAGGCCCACCGGCGCCGCGCCATGGGCCTGTTTGCAGGCCAGGGCCGTCTCTTCCAGCATGCTGATGAAGGGGACGGTGGAAGATTCCCGCAGCCGGGGCAGGAAGTAATGAGCCGTATTGCAGGGCATGATGAGCACATCGGCCCCGATGGAAGACAGTTTGTTGACCGAATCCAGCATGGCGGGCACCGGGTCCGGCCCGCCGGACAAAATGGCGGCAGTGCGGTCGGGGATCTGGGCGTTGTTGTCGATGTAGATGCGGATGTGGTCGTTGTCGCAGGCGGCGTCGGTCATCCGCACGATCTTTTGAAACAGGTCGGCGGTGGCAAGGGGGCCCATGCCGCCCAGGATGCCAATGGTCTTTTTCACGGGAAAAACCTCATTTCTCATAAAGTACGCCCCCAAAAGGCCGGGGCAGGCAAACGCCGGGGGCCGTGGCCCCCGGCGGGCGGTGGAGCGATCAATCTTGATGGGCGCGCAGCCATTCGGTGGCACAGTGGGCATACAGGGCCGCACCCACTGGCAGGCAGCCTTCGTCCGGGGTGACAAAGGGGCTGTGCAGGGCGTAGTGGAATCCTTCCGCCGTGCTGCCGGCGCCCAGGCTGATCATCATAGCGGGCACTTTGGTGGAGACATAGGCGAAATCTTCGCTGCCCAAGGAGGGTTCGTTGGTGGTGACGATGATCTTGTCCGCAGGCACGATATCCTGGATAAAGGGCAGCATCTCATCGCACAGGGCCGGGTCGTTGATGGATGGCGGCGTGCCGCCGGTGGGATGCTCCAAGGTGATGGAGGCCCGGAAGGTCTTGGCGATGCCTTCGGCCACTTCCTGCACCCGGCGGATCAAAAATTCCCGGTTTTCCGGAGACAGGGCCCGGATGGTGCCTTCGATGGTGGCGGTGTCGGCGATGATGTTGCAGGCGCTGCCGCCATGGAACACGCCCACCGTGACGATGGACAGTTCATCGGCCGGCACTTCACGGGCCGGGATCTCGTTGAGGGCCACCACGATGTGGGCGGCCACGTTCACCGCGTCCACACCCTGGTAAGAGGAGGCGCCATGACACCCTTTGCCCTGGACGATGATGCGGAAGCTGTCGCCCGAAGCGTGGGAGGGGCCTTTGGTAAACTTGACGGAACCGATGGAAGTCTGGTCGTTGCCGGTGGCGATGTGCATGGCAAAAGCGGCGTCCACATGGGGGTTTTCCAGCACGCCGTGTTCCACCATGTCTTTGGCGCCGGCCAGTTTTTCTTCCGCCGGCTGGAACATCAGCTTGACAGTGCCGCACAGCTCACTTTCCCGCTCTTTCAGCAGCTTGGCTGCCGCCAGCAGCATGGAGGCGTGGAAATCGTGGCCGCAGGCGTGCATCGCCCCATTTTGGCTGGCAAAGGGCAGGCCGCTTTGCTCCGGCATAGGCAGTGCGTCGATGTCGCCGCGCAGCAAAATGGTCTTGCCCGGCTTGCCCAGGGTGACCACCACGCCGGCCTGGCCGCAGACTTCGCCCTGGATGCCCGCTTCGGCCAGCTGGCTCATGATGCGGTCCACCGTATCGCCCACATCAAAGCCCACGCCTGCGTGGGAGTGGATGTAGCGCCGGTTTTCCACGATCTCAGCCGCCATTTGCTGCGCGCGCTGCAAATACTGGTTCATTTGTTGTCCTCCTCCTGTTTTTGAACTGAATGGATGATCTCATTATATAATTGTTTGGTCTCCTTGGCAAGGCTGCGGGGGATGGGGTCCGGGCTGTAGCGGGCCTGCAAGTAGTTGCGCCGCAGCTGTTCCAGCAAAGGGGCGCCGTAACAGGCCCGGGCCCGGCGCTCGATGTCCTCGGTGGTGCATTCCGGCGTGATGGTGATGCCCCGCTTGGCTGCGTCCCGCAGGAACTTCAGGTAGTAGTGCCGCACGGCATGGCGGGGATCCCGGGGGGAGAAAAGCTCCCGCCGGGGCAGGGGCTGGGCTCGTTCCAGCCGCTCCCGCTGGTCGGTAAAAGCGGCCTGGCGGTGATCCTGGGGCCGGCGGGCCGCCAATTTATACAGGATATACGCCACGGCGGCCACCAGCAAGGCGATGAGCAGGCCCTGCACCAGATATTGGACCCAATGGGGGGCACCGGTGATCTCGGCATACTCCATATCGGACAGGGGACCGCCCAGGTCCAGCTGGATCTGCTGGGCTGAAGGGGACGTGTATTCGTGGTCGAATAGGCCGTAGAGCTGGCTGGCCGCCCAGCAGACGCCCAGCACAACGGCCAGGCCCAGCCGGATCACCGTCAAGACCACCGTGTTGTAGAAAAAGGCCCCAATGGTGCGCAGCAGACCCAAAAAGACCTGGCTGCTGGCCAGCAGGCCCAGGCAGGTCACACCGGCCAGAGCCAATAGGTTCTGGAACAAAAAGCGCCGGTCGTTCAGCGTCTGGTCGTCGTGGCGCAGCATCCGCATCTGCAAGATCGAGACGCCCAGGAACAACAGGGCCAATGGCACGCCCTGCTCCAAAGCCTGCCGGCCGCCGGAGACCAGGCAGAGCAACGGATAGACCAGCACCAAAATGGCGGCGCAGCGCTGGAAATTGGACACCGCCGTATCATAGGAGTGCTGATAGACATGGCGGAAGACCAGCACACAGCCGTAGGCGCAGGCCAGCAGGTAGACCGCCTGGTCCGCCCGGTGGGACAGCAGCCAAAAGGCGGGCAGCAACAGCAGCAGGGGCAGCTTTTCCAAAGCCGGTTTTTTGGTGTGGAGCACAGAAGACAGGCAGATGACCGCAGGCGGCAGGAACACCAGGGCCATGGGCAGCCCTTGGCCGCCGGACTGGCGGGCGAAATAATTGGCCAGGATGAAGTAGAAGGCGTATTCGCCCAGCAGTTTCAAAAAGAACAACAGGGTCACGAAGCGGCACTCCTTTCTTCCTCCTGGGCCAGGACCTCGGCAGAGAGCAGGAACAGCATGCCACGGGAGTGCTCCCGCAGCCGGGCCAGGCGGGGGTCAGAGGCCGGGATGGCCTGGGGCGTGACCAAGATGTGGGCCCGGCCCTGTTGGCTGCGGCGCACCGCCCGCCAAAGCAGGCTATCGAAGGATTCCAACACATCGTGGGTGGCCCGGCCCAGACCTTCCAATATGGCTTTGGTGTGTCCGCCGCCCAAGCCGTCGGCCACTTCGCTCCACCGGCCCATGGCGCCGGCTGTGGCTGCGTTGGTCAAAAAGCTGTACTGGATGCCCTTGGCCTCCAGCTGCTCCACCGCCATGCGTGCCAGGGAGAAGCACCGTTCCATGGTGTCATAGTCCGTGCCGCCATCCACATTGAGCAGCACGGTGACGCAGTTTTCCACGGTGTGGTCGAAGTTCTTCACCATCAGCCGGCCGGTGCGCACCGAGTGTTTCCAGCTGATGGTCTTCATGGGCTCATGGCCCGTATATTCCCGGGCGCCGATGGTCAGCACCGGGTCTTCTAAAATGAAGCGCTGGACAGAGACGTCCCCCAAAAAACCGCCCAAAGCTTGGCTCAGGTCCGGCGCTTCCACCCGGCGGGGCAGCACCACGATCTCGTAAAACTGGTGGATATCCCGCTGCTGTTGGCTCAGGCCCAGCAAGTCGCCGGCCAGCAGGGTGGCGTCCATGACAAAGTGACGGCCCCGGCGGGGCAGAGAAGCGGTGATGCGGCGCACCAGACGCTGGCGGGGCATCAGATAACAGCTGGAATAGAGCCGGGCCGACGTGACATCACTGGAAAAACGCCCCAAATAAGCATCCAGCTGAATGTCGGCGGGCAAGGACTGCACCACTTTTAAAAAGGAGACGGGCAGCCATTTGTTGTTTTCCAAAGTGGCCACCAGCTCAAAGAGTTGGCCGGGCTCCACCACCCGGGAAGAGGGGCGGCAATCGTAGGTGAGGCCCTTGAACACGCTGCGGCGGGAGATCAGTTCACAGCACAGCAGGCAGCAGACCAGCACGAATAAAAAAAGCAGCACAAAAGAGCCTCCTTTCCCCCGAGATCACAGTGTTTCTGTGGGCACGGGCACCGAGGCGATGACCCGCTGCAAATAGGCGTCCACATCGCTGGCTTGGCTCAGGGAGGCAGAGGCCAGCCGGTGGCTCAGCACATGGGGCGCCATGGCCTTTACATCTTCGGGGATCATATAATCCCGGCCTTGGAAGGCAGCGGTCACCTGGGCGGCTTTGTAGAGGGCGATGGCGCCACGGGTGCTGACGCCCACAGCGAAGCCGCTGTCTTTCCGGGTGCGCTCCACCAGATCCATCAGGTAACCGGAGACCGTATCCGAACAGCGCACCTGGGCATAGTTTTCCCGCACGAAAGCGATGTCCTCGGGCGACACGGCCGCAGGCAGCTGCTCGATGATATCCGCGGTGCTGGGCCGGGCGATCAAGCCGATTTCCTCCTGGCGGGTGGGGTAGCCCATGTGCAGCCGCATAAAAAAGCGGTCGATCTGGGCTTCGGGCAGGGGGAATGTGCCGTAGGACTCCAGCGGGTTCTGGGTGGCCATGACCATAAAAGGCTCCTCCAGCCGGTAGGTCTTGCCGTCTACAGAGATCTGCCGTTCCTCCATGGCCTCCAACAGGCTGGATTGGGTGCGCGGCGTGGCGCGGTTGATCTCATCGGCCAGCACGATGTTGGCAAAGAGCGGGCCCGGGCGGAATTCGAATTCGCCGGTCTTTTGGTTGTAAAAATCAATGCCGGTCAGGTCCGAAGGCAACAGGTCCGGTGTGAATTGGATGCGGCTGAAACGGCCGCCCAAGGCCTTGGAAAAAGCCCGCAGCATCATGGTCTTGCCGGTGCCGGGCACGTCCTCCAGCAGCACATGGCCCCGGCAGACAAAACAGGTCAGGACCAGTTCGGCCACCTGCCGCTTGCCTACGATGACCGAGCACACTTCATCCAGCACCCGGTCGCGGAAAGTTTGAAAACGTTGCAGATCCATGGGGATCACCCTTTCTGTTTTAGAGTATATAACAGAGATAGGCCGGCTTTGCAGCCGGCCCCATATGGATAAAGGCCGTTTCACAGAAGGATCTGTAAAACGGCCTTTCAGTGCGTGTGATTATTCCTCGCTGATCGCGCCGACCGGGCAGGTAGCCGCGCAGGAACCGCAGGAAACGCAGGCAGAAGCATCGATCTGATACTGGCTGTCGCCTTCCTTGATGCAGCCAACGGGGCACTGAGCAGCGCAAGCGCCGCAGCTCACACAAGCATCGCTGATTTTATAAGCCATGGGTAGAACACCTCCCGAATAAATTTACAGTCTCATCATAACATGATTTGCGGAAAATGCAAATGAATTTTTTGCAAACAAGGGGAAAAAATATGCTTACAAAAGAAAATGCGGCGTTTCCTTTCCTTTTGAAAAGCCGCGGAAATGAGGGAAGACCTATGGCACACAACAGCGGATGGCAGGCAGGCCTGGAGACCCTGGGAGGCCCGGGGCAGCCCAGCAGCACACCCCACGAGGGGCGCTTTGCCGGACGAACAGCAAAAAGTGAGAAAAACGAAGAAAACAAAAGCGTGGATGCGAAAAAGTGAGTTTGAGACCCGATGAGTGACAGCGGAGAAGCAAAATGGTCAGAGAAAGTCAAAAACAGGAGTTGCACCGGTGGCGGAGGGTGCTATAATAGAATACGTAAAAGGTCAAAGAAAGTCAAAGTCAAATATCTATAGAGAGGAGATGGCTGGATGAAGCTCTCGGATGTGATCGCGGACTTTATCAACAGCATGTTGTCCGATGGCGACGAGGTGGAGCTGCAGCGCAGCGAGTTGGCCGGGCGGTTCAACTGTGCCCCCAGCCAGATCAATTATGTCATCGAGACCCGTTTTTCGCCGGAGCGGGGCTTTTATGTAGAAAGCCGCCGGGGCGGCGGCGGGTATATCCGCATCGTGCGGGCCAATGTGCCCGCATCCCAGATGGTGATGCACGCCATCAATGGCGTGGGCGACTCCATCGACCAGCCCACCGCAGAAGCTTTTATCCGCAACCTGTACCAGGCGGGGGCCATAGGGCAAGAGAGCGGCCGGTTGCTGCTGGCGCTGATGGGCGACAAGGCCTTGGCCGCGGCCCCACAGGAACTGCGGCCCCAGCTGCGGGCCAGTTTGCTGAAGACCGCTTTGGTGGCCTTGGCCAGCGCCGGCACCTGAAACAAAAGCCACCCGGCCAAGGGCGCCGGAGAGGGCAAACCCACCGAACGATAGACAATGGAAAGGGGTTTTACGTATGCTCTGCCAGAAATGTGGCAAAAATGAAGCGACAACGTATTATGAATATACCATCAACGGCCAGAAGACCCAGATCTATCTGTGCCCCCAGTGCGCCCATGAGGCCGGGCTGGATCATTTTTATCCCTTTGGCCAGTGGGGCGTAGGGAATTGGCAGCTGCCCAACCTTTCAAACCTGTTTTTCCCCAGCGGCCTGCAGGGGATCAGCGAAGGCCGGCCGGCCGGCACAGGGGGCCGGGTGTGCACCTGCGGCACCACGGAAGAAGAAGTGCGCCGCACCGGAAGGCCGGGCTGCCCGGAGTGCTACAATACATTCCGCGACCTGTTCGAACCCATGGTGCGCCGCATCCACGGCAGCGCCAAACACACGGGGAGCGCGCCCCAGAACATCGAGGTCTCTCAGCAGGCCAAGCTCCAGCGGCTCAACGCCGAATTGGGCGACGCCATTGCCAAGCAGGAGTTTGAAAAAGCGGCCCAGCTACGGGACCAGATCAAAGCCATCCAACAGCAGGAAGGGGGAGAGGACAAATGAAGTGGTTCCAAGCCAGGGGGCAGCAATCGGATGTGGCCGTTTCCACCCGCATCCGGCTGGCCCGCAACGTGAAAGGGTTGTCTTTTGGCAGCCGGCTGCACAGCACCCAGGCGGAAAAGCTGATCGAAGAGGTGAAAGAGGCCGCCGCCAAAGGCGCCACCGCCTTTTCCCTGATCCGGGTGGATGAGATCACGCCGGAGGAGCGGATGGCCCTGTATGAAAAGCATCTGATCTCCCGGGAAATGATGGACAAAAAGCCGGCGGCCCTGCTTTTGTCCGAAGACGAATCCATTTCGGTGATGATCAATGAAGAGGACCACCTGCGCATCCAGGTGATGAGCGCGGGCATCGCCCTAAAGGAGTGCCTGGAAGAGGCCATGAAGCTGGACGCCCTGCTGCAGCAGAGCCTGTACTTTGCCTATGACCAGGAACTGGGCTTTTTGACCCAATGCCCCACCAACCTGGGCACCGGCCTGCGGGCCTCGGTGATGCTCCACTTGCCCATGTTGACCCGCACGGGCCAGATCAACGCCGTCATCTCGGCGGCCAACAAGATCGGCTTGGAGATTCGGGGCCTCTACGGCGAAGGGAGCAAGGCCGAAGGGGAGTTTTACCAGGTGTCCAACAGCATCACCCTGGGGCTCTATGAAGAGGAGATCTGCGAAAAGCTGAAAGACGCGGTGGAACGGATCATCCAGCAAGAACAAAATTTGCGGCAGGCCTACCGCCAACAGTACCCCGGCGCTTTGGAAGACCGGGTGTGGCGTGCCGCCGGTCTGTTGCGCTACGCCAGAAAAGTGACCAGCGCCGAAGCGGAAGCGCTGCTGTCGGATGTGCGGCTGGGCCAGGCCTGCGGTATTTTGGCGGGCATCACGGCCCAGCAGCTGAACCAGTTGATCTATGAGATCGCGCCGGCCTGCATCGAACTGACCCGGGACCGCTCGCTGACAGCGGATGAGCGGGATATGGCCCGGGCCGACCTGCTGCGGGAAGCGCTGCAAAATCTGAAAGAACCGGCCTGATGGAGGCCGGCAGACCATAGGACCGAAAGCCATGCGACATACGGGAGGGATTGCATATGGCAGACAACAGATGGACGGAAAAAGCCCAGAATGCCCTGCGGCTGGCCTATGAGGCGGCCAGCGGACTGGGGCACAACTATGTGGGCTCGGAACATATTTTGCTGGGACTGCTGCGGGAAAGCAGCGGTGTGGCATCCAAAGTGCTGACCCAGTTCGGCGTCAACGACCAAAACTTGACGGCATCCATTGTGGCGGCTGTTGGCCAGGGCACGCCCGGCGTACAGCCCATGGGGATGACGCCCCATTCCAAGGAGATCATGGAATTTGCCGCCGGTGAAGCGGTGAACCACGGTACCAGCTACATCGGCACCGAACACATGCTGATGGCCCTGATCCGGGAAGGCGACAACTATGCGCTGCGCATTTTGCAGAGCATGGGCGCCGACACCCGGGCGATGTACCGGGCCTTGGAGCAGGCGGCCGGCACGGCGGAAGAAGAGGAACCGGCGGGTCCCGCGCCCGAAGCGGGCCGGGGCGGCAAGCTGAAAGTCGTGAGCAAATACGGCGTGGATCTGACTCAAAAAGCCAGAGAAGGCAAGCTGGACCCCATCATCGGCCGTGAAAAAGAGATCGAGCGGGTCATTCAGATCTTGTCCCGCCGGCAAAAGAACAACCCGGCCCTCATCGGCGAGCCGGGCGTTGGCAAGACCGCCATTGCCGAAGGGCTCGCTCAGAAGATCGTGGCCGGGGATGTGCCGGAGACCATCGCGGGCAAGCGGCTGATCTCGCTGGATCTGACCGGCATGGTGGCAGGCACCAAGTACCGGGGCGAATTCGAAGAGCGGATCAAAGCGGCCATCGACGAAGTGGTCAAGGCAAAAGACGTGATCCTGTTCATCGATGAGATGCACATGATCATCGGCGCCGGCGCCGCCGAAGGCGCGGTGGACGCGGCCAACATCCTAAAGCCCGCCCTTTCCAGAGGGGAGCTCCAGGTGATCGGCGCCACCACCATTGAAGAATACCGGAAGCACATTGAAAAAGACGCCGCCCTGGAGCGTCGGTTCCAGCCGGTGATGGTGGAAGAGCCTTCGGAAGAAGACGCCGAGAAGATCTTGCTGGGCCTGCGGGACAAATACGAGGCCCACCACAAGATCAAGATCACAGACGAGGCCATCCATGCGGCAGTGCAGATGTCCGCCCGGTATATCACCGACCGGCACCTGCCGGACAAGGCCATCGATTTGATCGACGAGGCGGCTTCCCGGGCCCGGATGAAGAATATGACGGCCCCGCCGGACCTGAAAGCACTGGAAGACGAGATCGACAAAGTGCGCAAGGAAAAGGAAGAAGCGGTCAAGACCCAGGACTTTGAGCGGGCCGCTACCCTGCGGGATGAAGAGACCCGTAAAAAGGCCCAGCTGGATGAGAAAAAGCGGGAATGGACCGCCTCGCGTAGCCGGGTGGCAGGCTCCATCGGCGAAGAGGACATCGCCGCTGTGGTGGCCCAGATGACGGGGATCCCCGTGGCGCGGCTCACCGAAGACGAGGCCAAACGGCTGGCCCGGCTGGAGGAAGTGCTCCACCAGCGTGTAGTGGGCCAGGAGGAAGCGGTGACCGCCGTGGCAAAGGCCATCCGCCGCGGCCGTGTGGGGCTCAAAGACCCCAAGCGCCCCATCGGCAGCTTCATTTTCTTAGGGCCTACCGGCGTGGGCAAGACCGAGCTGGCCAAGGCCCTGGCAGAGGCTGTGTTTGGCGATGAGGACGCCATGATCCGGGTGGACATGAGCGAATACATGGAAAAGCACAGCGTATCCAAATTGGTGGGCTCGCCGCCGGGCTACGTGGGTTACGACGAAGCGGGCCAGCTGACCGAACAGGTGCGCCGCAAGCCCTATTGTGTGCTGCTGTTCGACGAGATCGAAAAAGCACACCCCGACGTGTTCAACATCCTGTTGCAGGTGTTGGATGACGGCCGCATCACCGATTCCCACGGCCGGACGGTGGATTTCAAGAACACCATCATCATCATGACATCCAACGTGGGGGCCAGCCAGCTGCAGAACCGCCATGCCTTGGGCTTCTCCTCCCGCCAGGAAGAGGTCCAGAAAGCCAACGATCTGAAAGACCGGCTGATGGAAGCGCTGAAACAGGCCTTCCGGCCCGAGTTCCTCAACCGCATCGATGACATCATCATCTTCAACCAACTGGAAAAGCAGGAGATCGAACAGATCGCCGCCAAGATGATGGAGCAAGTGCGGGCACGGCTGGAACAGGCGGGCATCCACATGCAGTTCGATCAGGCTGCCCTGAGCCATTTGGCGGAAGCCGGGTTCGACCCCACCTATGGCGCCCGGCCGCTGCGCAGGGCCATCCAATCCCAAGTGGAGGACCTGGCGGCCACCAAGATGCTGGAAGGGCAGATCAAGGAAGGCGACACCGTCCAGGTCTCGGCCAAAGACGGTGCGATCACCATAGAGCCGCTGCCTCAACAATAAAGCGAGAGAACAGACCTCCCGCGGCCACAGCCGGCCGCGGGAGGTTTTTTGCCGTGATGGCACAGGGAAAGTTACTCCCCTGCGTGGGCCCCATCGATTGGGGAAAAGATGTGGCAAATGGGGTATTTGACAGGGCTTGCAAAGAAGGAACCTTTTTCAGCCGACTGCCGGACATATGGGCGGGCGGCTGCTTTTTGAGGCGGCGAGGAAAACAGGCGGCCGAACTCTATTTGGAACCGGTGGGCAGGGCGGAGCACCCGGGCCCGGAACTGTACAAGGGCCCGCCAAGGGTCCGATCCCAGCACTTCCATCCACCGAGTTTTGTGGTCCCGCGAGGCAGCCATGATCGGAGCCTGTGTAGCGGCAGAGGGACGGACTGACGCTGCAGATGGAATGCGGCAGGCTGCCGCCAGGAAGAGGAACAAAAGGGGGAGGCAGAAAAACAGGGAAAATGAGCGGCGCATCAAAGAGACCTCCGGACGAACAGATTTGGTGTTGGCTTTATTGTATAACAATTTGTTATAAAAAACAATATAACAAATTGTTTTGCATATACTTGGGGTGCCAAAACTGTGCAAAGGAGTCAAAACATGTACCAAAGAATACGCGATATGAGGGAGGACCACGATCTGCTGCAAAAGGATCTGGCTCATTATTTACAGTGCTCTCAAGTTTGCTATTCTTATTATGAGATGGGCAAACGGGACATTCCCACCGATGTCCTGATCCGCCTGGCCCAATATTACCGAACCAGCACCGATTATCTGTTGGGCCTGACGGATGTGAAACAGCCATACCCGCCTGCTCAAAAGTGAAGAGCACCCCTTGGACTGCCCGATTTCGGGCAGTTTTTGCATCTGTTTAAAATCAGGGGAACCTTTTGGCGAAATGTCCGTCTAAACAGCGAAAGAAAAAAAGGGAGATTCCCTGAGGAGGAGAACAGATGAAAAAACGGACTTGGCTGCTGGCCATGCTTTTGGTATGCGCTCTGGCTTTTGCCGGGTGTACCAGCCAGCAGAAACCCACGGGGGAAGATGCACAGAAAGAGGACCAGCAGGAAGAACAACAGACAGAAGAAAAGACGGAGGAAGAACAGCCCGAATCGCCGGAGGCGGGGGAGAACGCCGACCAGGCAGAGGACGCCCAGCAGCCGGAGGAGGAAGAAAAGGACCAGGCCCAGAGCAGTGGCCAGGGGAGCCAGGACACCGCTTCGAAACCCAGCGGCGGCCAGGGGACACAGAAACCGGCAGCGCCTTCCAAACCGGAAGGGGGACAGAGCAACAGCGGTTCCGGGAGCACCGGCGGCGGCAATCAGCCCAGCCAGCCTGCGCCCCAGCCTGAACCGGAGCCAGAGCCGGCTCCCACACCGGAACCCGAACCAGAGCCGGAACCGGAACCGCAGCCCGGCAAAACGGCCAAAGAGATCGCAGACGCCCTGCTGGCTCAATCGGCCATCGGCGCCGGCAATGTGTCGGACATGGGTGAGCTGGGCCTGATGTCGGCCTTCTACCCCACGCTGGATCTTTCGAAGATGGAAAGCTATTGCGTGAAAGGGCCTATGATGAATGTCAAAGCGGGGGAAGTGGCGGTCTTCCAAGTGAAGGACAGCGCCGATGTGCCCGCCGTGAAGCAGGTCCTCCAGCAGCGGGCTGCCGATGTGGCAAAGAGTTTTGAAAACTATTTGCAGGACCAATATGAGATCGCACAAAAAGCACAGGTGTGCACCAAAGGCAACTACGTGGCGCTGATCATTGACGGCAACGCGGCTGCTTTGGCCCAGCTTTTTGATTCCTTGGCGGCATAATCGTACAAAAACGGCCGCCTGCCCAGGGGAGGGGCAGGCGGAGGTGCCTTGGGACCTGTATGTGCCTGCACCATTGGAAAGACTGCAAGAAAGATGCTGGTACAATCCGCTGAGAGCGACAACGAAATCACAAAGGGCCCGTTGCAGAAGGAACCTGTTCTGCAATGGGCCCTTTTGGCTGTGGGAACAGGAGTGAAGCCCAAAGCGCCGGGGCACAAGCAGCAGTCTGCCTGGTCGCCGGCCACGGTTCAAGCCGAAGAAAAAAGGGGATTTTCCCACGCACAGGTGGGGCAGGCAGAGCAGTCCATTTGCCCCACGAGCCCACCCTTCTGCCCTTGCAACTATGCGTCGAAACGAATATAATAAAATCTACGAGGAATCTGTTCGGAGGGATACGATGGAGTACATGACGGCCCGGGATGCGGCGCGAAAATGGAAGATCTCTGTACGGCTTGTCCAGCAATACTGTGTGGATGGGCGCATAGAGGGGGCACGGAAGTTCAGTGGGGCCTGGGCGATCCCTGCCGGTGCGCAAAAACCGGCAGATGCCCGAAAAAAAACGGCGCCTGCCAGGCCGGCACAGACTGGATCAGAGACAGCACCTCCGCAGCCTGCACCGGCCCTGTGCCGTACGCCGATGCCTTTGATGAACACGGCATTTACGCCGGGCCAATGCATGGAATACGTAGAGGGGATCGAGGATGCCGGATTGCGGGACATCGCGCTGGCGGAATATCACTACTTCAGAGGCCAGCCCGAAGAGGCGGCGCGTGAAGCAGAACTGTATCTCTCCCACGAAGATCTGGCCTTGCGGCTGTCCGCATGTTTGATCTATACCTATGCCAACCTGGCGATCGGTCAGATCCAGCAGGCGCAGTATACGCTGATGGAGGTGCGGAATATCCTTGCATCGGCCGATGAGCATATGCCTCCTCCGCTTCGGGCTTCGGCGGTCTTTATTATGGCTACCGCCACGGTGCTGCTCCATCTGCCCCTGCCGGGGGGCGCAGAGACACTGCAGGAGCATATCCGATTTCTGCCGCCGGGGCTGCGGATGTTCGCCCTTTATGTACAGGCACACTACACCTATCTGCAGGGCGATTACGGAAAGAGCATCGGCATTGTGGAGACCGCCTTTGCCATGCAAGCAGAGGAGTTCCCTATCCCCGCTATTTATCTGCACATGGTGGCGGTGATGGATTATATGAGCCTAAAGCAGCCGGAGCGGGCCCAAGCGCATCTGCTGGTCAGCTGGAAGCTGGCCCAGCCGGACGATTTGATCGAGGCCTTCGGCGAGCATCACGGACTGCTGGGAGGCATGCTGGAAGCGGTTTTGAAAAAGGATTGGCCGGAGGATTTCAAGCGCATCATCGCCATCACATACCGCTTTTCCGAGGGTTGGCGCCGGATCCACAATCCAGTTACAGGGGAACAGGTTGCGGATAATCTGACCACCACGGAATTCGCCACAGCTATGCTGGCGGTCCGGGGATGGACCAATCAGGAGATTGCCACCCATCTGGGGATCTCGGTCAATACGGTAAAGCAGCATATCTCCTCGACACTGATGAAGCTGGGCATCAAGCAGCGGAAGGACTTGAAAGGATATATGTTGCGTTAAAGGGCTATGCCTGTGGAATTCCACAGGCATAGCCCTTTTTTGCGCTCAAACGGGTGATTTCAACTGGAAGGGATCTATGCTATAGTATCTTTAAAATTGGGGATCACACCGGCCCTGCCTGCAGCGGGCGGGCTGCTGGGAAAGGAAATCACAGAAAAGGCTGGAGGGAGGAGGAGCCTGTGCGTATCTTGGTGAATTTTCCCGATCCGGCGGAGCGGGATGCTCTGTGCAATATGCTTCGGCTATGGATGGAGCTCACCTGTGTTTCTGCAGATCTTGTGACGGCAGAAGCGGAGGAAGCCGGTGGGCCAGGGGTTTGCCCAGTCGCCTTTTGGGATCTGGATGGCCCTGAACTGCCGCCTCCGACCTGGTGCCCTCCAGACCGCGCCCTGTTTCTCTGCTCTCGGGATCCCCGGCGGGCGATTGCCAGCTATTCCTTCCACCCCACAGGGTTCCTTTTGAAGCCTGTGTCCATGGAACATCTGCAGAAGGCCATGCGCCAATGCTCCCGCCTCTGGTTTTCCGCACTCATCGGCTTGAGATCTACGATGGCCGGGTGAAGATCGGGATCCCATTCAGCAATCTGCTCTGCGTGGAGGGCGCCCGCCGGGGCTGCCGGATCCACACGACCCATCAACGGATCACTTCCCAGGAGCCACTGTACCGGCTGGAACAGCAGCTCCCGGAGAAGATCTTCATACGGTGCCAGCGCAGCTTCGTGGTCAATTTCACCTATGGCAGCAAGTTGCAGGGGATTTTTTGCAGCTATACAACGGCGCAGAGATCCCGATCGGGCGGCGGAATAGAGGAGCTGTGCTGGAGGCTTACCGCCGGTTTTGCCAGCTGCGGTATGGGGCAGAGAAACGCATTGGAAGAGGGGAAGACAAGGGGAGGAAACTGTTGTGCCAGAAATATCCATAGCCATCTGTGACGATCTGGCAGCAGATCGGACCAACTTGGCCAAAATGGTACATGCCTATGCGCAGGCGCATGGGTTTTCCGCTCGCCTCCACCTATATTCCAGCGGGGAGAGGCTGCTGGCAGCGTTCCAGAGGCCAGAGCCCATCCATTTGCTCTTTTTGGACATCTATCTGCCGGGGCTGCCCGGTATGGAGACGGCCCGGCGCATTCGGTCCGCTGGCAATCCAACGTCTATTGTTTTCGTCACCGTCAGCCGGGAGCACGGGATGGAGAGTTTTGAGGTCCAGGCATTCGACTACCTGGTGAAGCCCTTGCGGGAAGCGGATGTGTCTGCCTCCCTAGATTGGTATTTCTCCCACATTCCAGAACACTTGCGGGAATTGTCCGTCTATTCCGAGGGCGGGTGGCAGCAGATCCCCCTGGCCTCTATCCGTTACATCGACGTGTACGACCATCGGTCCTACATCCATACCCCGGGCGGTGTGATCCCGGTCCGGCGTGGGCTGGGCGACCTGGAATCCGCCATTGGCAGCCGGGATTTTCTCCGCTGCCACTGGAGTTACCTGGTAAATATCCACTATGTGGAAGGAGTGGAGGGCCAGAATTTGCGCATGAAAGATCAAACGCTGGTCCCCATCAGCGCCACGAACACAGCCAACATCCGCAGAAAAATCATTGACTGGATCTATATGAAAGCGTGGTCACAAGTATGATTGCATTTGTACTTGCAGCCGCTGTCAGCTTGCTGCTCCTGCTTCTGTGGGGGTTCCGTCTGCGAAAGACCCTGCGCCGGGAGCGGGAGGAAAACTGCTGGCTGCGCAAGCTGCTTCGGATAGGCTTTCGGACAGATCATGCTGATCTGGCCCAGCTGAGGAAACTGCGTCACGACTTGCGTCAGTATCTGATCCTGGCGGAGAGAGCGGCAATGCCGGCGAAAGCCGCCGCCTTGCGGGATGCGCTGGATGCCGCACCATCTGCCAGAGAGCGGGAGAGCGGGGTCGTCTCCGCTCTGGAACGGTACTATCTGGAGCGCGCGAAAGAGTTGGGGTTTCAGGCGGATCTGCAAATTGCGCTGCCCCAAACATGGGAAGATGCCATCCCCGATATCTGCCTGATGCTGAACAATCTGCTGGAAAACGCCATAGAAGCCCTCCAGCGGGAGGGTGGCGGATGGCTGCGGGCCAGGAGTATCGCGACGGCCGGCTATTTTTCCCTGGTGGTGGGCAATTCCTGCACCAGGCCGCTCAGGATGTTCAAAGGGCGCTATCTGTCCAGCAAATCCTTTGGCCGGTTCGGCATTGGCTTGGAGACGGTTCAGGAGGTGGCACAGCGCTACGGCGGACAAGTGGAGTTCACCGTTGAAAACGGGGAGTTCCGCGCCTCTGTGTTATTGCTTCGGTCAGAGACAGCTGCGATTGAGACCGATGGGCCCGCCCCCCTCCAAGTATGACTGCAAGCAGAGAGCCTGTCCACTGGACAGGCTCTCTGCTTGTTAGCGTTGCCACCAGTGTTTTTTCTTGGCCGGTGCGATCCAACTGTCTGGATCCTCATCAGTCAGTGTGAGGTAAGATATTGTTTTCGCCATGATTTCCTCATCCTCTGCCTCGCTGCTGTGCTGGATCCGGTTGGCAGGTGAACCAGATATCACAGGCCCACGGTGTGCCAAATAGTCATAGTCATGCGCGTCAAGGTCGTCTGCCAGAGAATCATCCTGTTGAATGGGCGCCTGGGGCAGGAGCCCTGACACATCCTCTGAAAAACTGACGAGGGAGCCTGGCAACGGCTGCTGTTGTGGCTGAGCGGCTTTCTTGGCCTTTTTTTTCTCCTGCCGGCTCTTGCACTGGGCAGGGGCAGAGGCTTCTGACATAGGGGCGATGGCCATGGGTTCCCCGCCCAAACCGTTTTGGGGCCCTGCCTGGGCGGTAAGCCCAGAGGCCACACGGGCCCCCATCACATCGGCCTCCTGCTCCAGGGAAGCATTTTCCACCACCGGGAAACCGCCTTCCACCCGGCCCTGGGCCTGTTGTACCACATGGGCCAGCTCATGGCCCAGCACATCCATGCCGGCACTCTCATCCAACAAGATATCGGTACCCTGGGCCACGGCCTGGACCCCCATCTCCTCCGGGATATGGCCGCGGCTGATACGGATGTTGGTAAAGTCCGCACAGAAGCCTGGTTCAAATTTCTCCCGCAACTGGGGAGACATGGGCTGGGGCGCGCCGGCCCCGGCCAGATGGAGCATTTCGCTCCGGGTGGGCGCTGTCTTCTGGGCAGGCGAAGAGGCCCGCTCTGGCGCTTTGCGCTTGTTCTGATAGGTCTGCATCTGTCATGTCCCCCTTTAAAATCGGTAAATGGAGCAAAGCTCTGTCTCTTTGACTGCCCGGTTTCCGCGGAGCAGCAGCTTGTCGCACAGGGAAAAGGCGTTTCGGTCAATGGCGGAAGCCCACACTTCCGTCTCCGGCGGCAGAATGGCCTTGGCAGTCCGGATGCTCTGGGCAAGGAGGGCTGCTGCAGTCCGGCCGCCCCGAAACGCCGGCAGCACGTACAGCCCGGCCAGATGGCAGCCCTCTCCCTTGCGGTCGATCAGAAAGATGCCGGACAAGGCTCCGTTTTCCATACAGAAGCTGGAGAGCTCTTTCCAGGGATGGGTCAGATATGCCAAATTGGCAAAATCGGGAAGCGCCCCGCTGCCCAGCAGAACTTGATAGGCATTTTGAACCTCCGGCGGGGCGTCCAGCACAGAATATACCGCCAGCGATGGCGAAGGAGGTACGCTTACATCCGGGATATCCCCCAACTGGGTAGAGAAACTTGTGGATACAGCCTTTGGCCGGGAAAAGCCCGCCCGTTCCAGAATGCCCAGCGTCTGTTTTCCGTTTTCCAACATGCTGGGGGAGTAAATGGCTTTGACCTCACGGGCACCCCTGGCACAAAGCTGCCCCAGCAGCCCGCGGAGCAAATAGGTCCCCAGCCCGCACAGCCTGGCTTTGGGGTCCAGAAAGATATAGCGGAGGCAGTAATCGCCCCCCTGTTCCCGCTGGGCGAGAGCGGCTCCGCAGGCAGAGGTCCCGTATGCCGCGCCGACGCACACAGTGTCGTCCCGGCCCAGCATGGCCCGAAAATTTTCGGGGATGTACTGCGAAAAGGCCTTGTCCTCCGGCCCCACCAACCATAAGGTCAAACGCTCCAAAGGCTCCCTCGCCTCCCTCTGATTTCTCACTTTAATTATACCAACCTTCCGGGCGGCTGGGTTCTGCGTTCTGCATCCTTTATACCTTGTTTGCGTCGCCCCAGAGAGGGATTTTGCAATTTCCGCTGTCTGGCCCGGAGGAAGGGGCAACAGGGCAAAAGACCGGTCACACCTGCGCTCCCCAGAGCCGGTAGGCAACGCCATGCCTGCTTGAGACCTATTTTTCGGAAGTCCTTGCAGAACAGAGCTTCATTTGGCAACAGTCTATTCTCATACTGTTTACAAACCCTGTTTGCTCTTTTGCCCCGGCCAGTGTATAATAGGGCCATGAGAATGACGGAAGGAGAAGCGATGGCTTATGAAAATGAAAAAACTGGGCCGCACCGGCCTGATGGTGACAGAAAATTCCTTTGGCGCCCTGCCCATCCAGCGCATCGACAAGCAGAGTGCGGTGGAGCTGTTGCACATGGCCTATGACGGCGGCATCAACTACTACGACACCGCCCGGGCCTACACCGACAGCGAAGAAAAACTGGGCGAGGCCTTCCACGACCGCCGGGAAAAGATCGTCATTTCCACCAAGAGCCAGGGCAAGACAAAGGAGCAAGTGCTGGCTGACCTGGATACCAGCCTAAAGCAGCTGCGCACCGATTATGTGGATATCCTGCAGCTGCACAACATCCCCGCCGTGCCCGATCTGGAGGACGAAAATAGCCCCTATTATGCCCTGGTAGAGGCCAAAAAGCAGGGGAAATGCCGGTTCATCGGCGTTACCTCCCACCGGCGCAATGTGGCGGAGCAGGCGGTGAAGACCGGCCTGTATGACACGCTGCAATTCCCCGTCTCCCATATCTCGCCCCAGGCGGATCTGGACCTGATCCAGCTGTGCGCCGAAAACGACGTGGGCTTTATCGCCATGAAGGCCCTTTCCGGCGGCCTCATCACCTGCGCCCAGGCAGCCTACGCCTTTTTCCAGCAGTTCCCCAACGCCGTGCCCATTTGGGGCATCCAGAAAAAAGAAGAGCTGCAGCAATTTTTGGATTGTGCGGCCCAGGGTATTACGCTGACCCCTGAGCTGGAACAGGTGATCGAGAAAGACCGGAAAGAGCTGGCGGGCAATTTCTGCCGGGGCTGCGGCTATTGCATGCCCTGCCGGGAAGGCATCCAGATCAACACCATTGCCCGGCTGCCCCAGCTGCTGCGCCGTTCCCCCTGGCAGCAGTACATGACAGAAGAATGGTGCGCCGAAATGGCCAAAGTGGAAAATTGCCGCCGCTGCGGCGCTTGTGAGAGCAAGTGCCCCTATGGGCTGAACTGTCCCCAATTGCTGCGGGAAGCCCTGGAGGACTGGAAGCAGTTCCGCCGGGAGAAAGGGTATGCCGACTGCTGAACCCCTAGACAGACCAGAGAAAGGAAAATGGAATGAAAGCCATTTCCAATGTGAAGAAGATATGCATCGGTGTGGCGGCGGGCCTGGCCTGCGCTGCCCTGTGTTTTGGCCTGGGTTTCCTGTGGCGGGGCAAGACTTCCGCCGGGCCCACCATCACATCAGACGTGCTGACCAACAGCGTCCAGCAGGCCCAGGAATTGACCACGGTCAAATATCTTTATACCAACATGGGCAAATTTGAAGAGAGCACGGATTTTTACGGCTGGAAAGTGCCCTTTACTACCAAGGCTTTTATCATCTCCTACGACGGAGAGATCACCGCCGGGGTGGATCTGAGCGAAGCCACTGTGGAAAAACAAGGGGACCAGGTGACGGTCTCCTTGCCCCAGGCCAAGATCTTGACCCATACCATCGACGAAGACAGCATCCAGGTCTTCGATGAGACCAGCAACGTGTTCAACCCCATCCGCATCACCGATTATACGGAGTTTTCCAAGGACCAGAAAGAGGCTCTGGAGGAAAAGGCGGTGAACAACGGCCTGCTGGAAGAAGCCCGCAGCCGGGCGGAAGACAGCATTGAAGGCCTGCTGCTCTCCCTGCAGGGGGATGAGGCTTGGCAGATCACCTTTGAAAACGCAGAGTGAACCCAATTGCCCTGTGCGACCCAAAAACCGGCCTGTGGAGAAAGGCTGCGGGAAAGGGAGGACAGGGCCCTGTGAAAGCGCCCCGTTGCCCGGGGCGCTTTTCCAAAAGGAGGCGGTATGGCATGTGGATCACAGTCAACGGCGTGGAGCTGTATTACCAAAAGACAGGCCAGGGCAGCCCGGTGGTGCTGCTCCATGGCAACGGGGAAAGCCACCGGATCTTTGATGTGCTGATCTGCCAGCTGGCCACCCGGCATACGGTCTATGCTCTGGACAGCCGGGGCCAGGGCCGGAGCCAAATGGGGGATGGGATCTCCTATAACCAGATGGCCCGGGACACCGCCGCTTTCATCCGGGCGCTGGGGCTGGAAAAACCAGCGGTATACGGCTTTAGCGATGGCGGCATCATCGGGCTGCTGCTGGCCATCCATTGGCCGGGCCTGCTGTCGCGGCTGGCTGTCAGCGGTGCCAATGCGATGCCCCAAGGAATGCGCGCCCGGTGGTATTGGCTGTTTCGGGTGATGGACCAGTTTGCCGGAGAGGCCCCCATGCTCCGTATGATGGTGCAGGAGCCTCAGATCACGGCAGAACAGCTGCGCTCCATCCGCCTGCCGGTGCTGGTGCTGGCCGGGCAGCGCGACATGGTGCGCACCCAGCACACCTGCTGGATCGCCCAGAATATCCCGGGCAGCAAGCTGTGTTTCGTGCCCAAGGCCGGCCATGGGGATTACATCGTGCACAGCCCCCGGGTCTACCATTACATCAAAGATTTCCTGCGGCCATAGGGCAGGGGAGCACCAGAGAGGCAAGATCCGATCTTGCCTCCCTGGTTTTTTGTGCTGCCCTTTTCCCGCCTGGCTGCAAAAGACAAACCGCCCGGCTGCCCACAATGGGCGGCCGGGCGGTTTGTCGTACAGGAACGCTTTTACTTCACATAATCCCACAGGTTTTCCAGATCCATCTTGTCGTAGACCTTGGAAGTGTGTACGGTGGCATCTTCTTTCCAGCCGTCCAGCAGTTCGTTGAATTTGGCGTCGCGCGCCTCTTGCTGGATGGCCTCCCGGTTGTTGTCGTAGTAAGCGGCGGTCAGCGGCAGCCGCTTGACGATATAGTAGCCGTCCGCACCTTCGTAAACGCCGCCCACTTCGTTGTTTTCCAAAGAGAGCAGCTCATCGAACTGGGGGGAACCGGAGATCTGGAAATGGCTCATCACGATGCCGTCGGCATTGGCCGACATGTAGGTATCGTCGTTGTATTGCCCAAGCAGGGCCGTGAAGTTGCAGCCCGGGGTCTGGGCCAGCCGCAGCACCCGCTGGGCTTCCTCCAGCTGAGCGGCGGCTTCGCTGTCGGAAAGGGGCTCCCCCTGGTCATCCAGCAGGGAAAAGCGGATGTATTGGACCTGGGCATAGTGGTCGGCAAAAAATTGCCGCAGTTCTTCATCGGAATAGGCGTACTCCCCTTCATCTCCCACCAGGTAGTTGTAGAGCTTGTCATAGTAATAGACATTGGCCTGGAATTTATCGTAGACCCGGTCGGTCATGGCGGAGGCCTGCAAAAACTCCAGGTAGCCGGCAGTGCCGCCGTGCTCCTCTATCAGGGCGTCTTTGTTTTCCTTCAGCGCTTTTTCATCGGCGTCGGTCAGCTCCAGCCCGTATTCTTCGCACTTTTCCAGCACCACCTCTGCGGTGACGATCTGGTCCAGGGATTCTTCTTTGACCTGTTGAGTGGTCTGTTCGTCGTAGGCCCCGTCCGCCTGGGCGGTGCCGGTGCGGTTTTCCAGGTTCAACCGGTTGTATTCCATGTAAAAGGCCAGCTCCGCCGCATCCACATCCCGGCCGTCTACCGTGATGGCCTCAGGGCTGGGGGAACAGCCGGACAGCAGCGCCAGCAGACAGGCGCAGGCGGGCAGGGCGAATCGTTTTTTCATGGTCTTTCCTCCGTGGGCTTGTTTTCCTCTATGGTAGCACGCTCTTGCTCTTGATATAAATCGAAAAAGGACGAGACCACTTGGTTGGCTTGGGCCAGTGGGCTCTCTTTTTTGTTCAGGATCAGCGACAGATAGGGGGCGGCCCCGGCGCTGAGCAGCATCCGGCCTTTGAAGGAGGGATGGGAACACAGCAGCGCGGCACAGGTGATGTCCTTGGCTTGGAAGGTGATGATCAGCCGGCCGTCTCGCTGGGTCAGCTCGCTGATGCCGCAGTCGCCGGCTTTGGCCCGCAGCAATGCGATGTCCAGCAAATTGATCGCCTGCTGGGGCGGGTCGCCGTAGCGGTCCAGCATTTCATCCACCATATCGTCGTAATCGTCCCGGTTGCGGATCAGGGCGATGCGGCGGTACAGATCCACCCGCTGGCCGGAATCGGGCACGTAATTGGCGGGCAGCGAAGCGCTGACAAGCAGATCGGCGCTGCATTCCGTATGGGGTCTTGCCGGCGCGCCGCCGGCTTCGGCCACCGCCTCTTCCAGCAGTTTGAGGTAGAGGTCGTAGCCCACCGAGAGCATGTGGCCGCTCTGTTCGGCCCCCAGCACGTTGCCCGCCCCGCGGATCTCCAGATCCCGCATGGCGATCTTGAAGCCCGAGCCGAATTCGGCAAACTCCCGGATGGCAGACAGCCGCTTTTGGGAGATCTCCGACAGCACTTTGCCCCGGCGGTAGGTCAGGTAGGCATACGCCCGCCGGTGGGAACGGCCGATCCGCCCCCGGATCTGGTGCAGCTGGGCCAGGCCCATGTAGTCGGCGTCTTCGATGATGAGGGTGTTGGCGTTGGCAATGTCGATGCCCGTTTCAATGATGGTGGTGCACACCAAGATCTGCACTTCGCCGTTGTAGGCTTTCGTCATCACCGATGAGAGCTCCCGTTCGCTCATGCGGCCGTGGGCGATGCCGATGGAGGCGTCGGGAAAAGCCTGCTGGAGCACCAGGGCGGTCTTATCGATGGAATCGATGCGGTTGTGCAGGTAGTAGACCTGCCCGCCCCGGGCCAGCTCCTTGCGGATGGCGTCGAAGACCACGCCTTGGTCGTATTCCAGCACATAGGTCTGCACCGGCTGCCGGTCGTGGGGCGCCTCTTCCAGCACCGACATATCCCGTATGCCGGAAAGGGCCATATTCAGCGTGCGGGGGATGGGGGTGGCTGTCAGCGTCAGCACATCCACCGCGTTGGTCATCTGCTTGATCTGCTCTTTGTGGGAAACGCCGAAGCGCTGTTCTTCGTCCACCACCAGCAGGCCCAGGTCTTTGAAATGCACGTCTTTTTGCAGCATCCGGTGGGTGCCGATGACAATGTCCACCTGGCCGCTTTGCAGCATGCGCAGGGTCTCTTTTTGCAGCCTGGCCGTGCGGAAGCGGCTCAGGGTATCCACTTTGATGGGGTAGCCGGAAAAACGGGCGCAGGCAGAGAGGAAATGCTGCCGGGCCAGCACGGTGGTGGGCACCAAAATGGCGGCCTGCTTGCCCGAAAGCACGCATTTCATCACCGCGCGGAAAGCCACTTCCGTTTTGCCAAAACCCACATCGCCGCACAAAAGCCGGTCCATGGGGTGGGGCTGCTCCATATCCCGCTTGATCTCGGCGGTACAGGTCAGCTGGTCTTCGGTCTCATCGTAGGGGAAGGCCTCTTCAAAACTGCGCTGCCAGTCGTCGTCGGGCAAAAAGGCGAAGCCCGGCGTGCTGCGGCGGGCGGCATACAGCTTGATCAGCTGGTCCGCCAGATCCCGGGCCGCTTTTTTGGCCCGCACTTTTGTCTTGGCCCAGGCGGTACCGCCCAGCTTGGAAAGGCGGATGTTGGCATCTTCTGGCGCGCCGATGTATTTGGAGACCAGGTCCAGGGCAGTGGCAGGCACATAGAGGAAGTCGGTGCCCGCAAAGGCGATCTTCAGATAATCCCGGGTGACGCCGTCGCTGGTGATGCGCTCCACCGCCACGAAGCGGCCGATGCCGTGGTGCTCATGGACCACGTAGTCGCCGGGCGTCAGGTCGCTGAAGCTTTTGACCCGGTCCCGGTTGGAAGTCTTCCGCTTGCTCCCTTCGCTCCGGCGCTGCAAAATAGCGCCGTCGCACAGCACGGCCAACTGGATGCCCGGGTATTCAAAACCGGCGGAAAGGGACCCTTCCAACAGACAGACCGAATGGGGGTCTTCCAGCCGGAAGCTGTAAGGGACCTCGTTTTCAGCCAACAGGCGGGCCATGTTTTGCAGGCGCTGGGGGCCGCCGGCCAGCACGCACACCCGGTAAGACAGGTCCAGGTAATTGCGGATGTCGCTCAAGGCAGTTTCCAGGCTGCCGTTGTAGGCGGGCAGCTGTTTGGCAGTCAGCGAAACGATGGCTTGGGGCTCAAAGCCGCCGGAGCTGGTGAGAAAGGAATCGAACACCAACACTTGGCGCTGGAGCAGCTGGGCCCGCAGGTGTTCAAAACTGATGTGGAATTCACACTGGGAAGGCACCAGACACCCTTGCTCCAGCAAGCTGGCCACATCTTCGTTCATGCGGAAGGCAAAACCGGTGCCCGCCTCGTGGATGCCGGGGCTGTCATCCAGCACCACCAGGCAGTTTTCCGGCAGGTAGTCCAAAGCAGTGCACAGCTGGGGATAGATCAGAGGCATATACCGGTCACAGCTGGGGAATAGGCTCTCCTCTTCCAAGCGCTGTACATCCTGCTCCAGGTTTTTCCGCAGGGCAGGGGAGGTCCCCGCTTTGCCCGCCAGCTTTTGCAGCGTGTCAGCCAAGCCGGCGCAGCCGCCGTTGGCCAGGCGCGGCAGGGTCTCCCGGGCAGGCAAAATGCGCACCTGCTTGATGTTGCGGGTGCGCCGCTGGCTCTGGGGGTCGAATTCCCCCAGGGAATCCACGGTATCTCCAAAAAATTCGGCCCGGACCGGCACTTGGGCGCCGGCGGGGAACAGGTCTAAAATGCCGCCCCGGACGGAAAATTGGCCGCTGCCCTCCACAGAGAGGGCCCGGGTATACCCGGCGTCCACCAAGGCGTTTTCCAGGGCATCCAGCGGATAATCCTCATCCAGCGCCAGGGTGAAGGAAGCCTTTTCCAAGGCTTCCGGCGGCAGGGTGCGCATCAGCAGCGCTTCGCAGGGGGCAGCCAGCACCGGCTGCTTGGCATGGACAAATTCATCCAGGGCCCCCAGCCGCTGGTGCTCAAACTCCCGGGAGGCGTTGTCGATGTTGTGGAACACATATTCCCGGGCAGGGAGCAAGCTGGCCTTCACCCCGGAAAAGTGGGTGAAATCCGCCGCCAGGCGGCGGGCCTGGCCCTCGTCCCGGGTGACCAGCAGCAGGGGGCGGCCGGTCTGGGCCTGGAGGGCGGCGGCAAAATGGGCCTTGTGCACCGGCGACATGCCGTAGACAGACACCACCTGTTTGCCAGCCTGGACAGCCTCCAGCAGGGATCGAAATTCCGGCAGCTCATTCAGCTGCGGCACAAGCTCTTTCATATCGGACTCCATAAAGGCTTCCCCCGTTTCAGCCGAAACGGGGGTGTGGTTGGTTTTTGCAGATCAGTTGTTGGAGATCGGGCCGCTGCCGTTGAACTGCTGCATGGCTTGGTCCACACCCTGGCACAGCAGGGTGATCACGGCTTCGGGCGCCCGTTTGACGCCTTCGTAGGCATCGGAATCCAGGGCGTCCAACACAAAATCTTTCAAGTCTTCCCGGTCCCGGTCCGGCGCGCCTACGCCGATCTTGATCCGGGGGAATTGGTCGGACTGCAGCTGGTACAAAATATCCTTGATGCCGTTGTGGCCGCCGGCGCTGCCGCTGCGGCGCACCCGCAGCCGGCCGGCAGGCAGGCTGATGTCGTCGTAGACCACAACGATCCGCTCCGGCGGCACGTGGAAGGCGGCGGCCATATCCCGCACAGCCTGGCCCGACAGATTCATAAACGTCTGGGGCTTCATCAAAAGCAGGGATCTGCCCTCCAGGATGCAGCAAGTGTAGAGGGACTGGCATTTGGCCTGCCGGATGGGGCCGGCTCCCAGCCGCTGGGCCAGCAGGTCCAGGGCCAGGAAACCGGCGTTGTGGCGGGTCATCTCGTATTTTTGGCCCGGGTTGCCCAGGCCCACCACAATGTAGTCCACCTGTTGGGGTGTGGTTTGTTTTTTACGTCTGAAAATGGGAATACACCTCGGAATGGGCGGCAAAGGGATTAGTCGAACAGAGCGGAAACAGAGGACTCATCGTAAATGCGTTTGATGGCCTCGGTGAAGATCTCCGCCACGGAGAGCACTTTGATCTTATCACATTTCTTGTGCTCAGGCAGGGGGATCGTGTCGAGCAGGATCACTTCTTTGATGGCGCTTTCCTCCAGCCGCTGGATGGCCGGGCCGGACAGCACGCCATGGGTGGCGCAGGCGTAAACTTCTTTGGCGCCGGCCCGTTCCACCAAGGCATTGGCGGCGTTGCACAGGGTGCCGGCGGTGTCGATCATATCGTCAGCCAAAATAACGGTCTTGCCCTTGACATCGCCGATGATGTTCATCACTTCGGACACATTGGCCTTGGGGCGGCGCTTGTCCACAATGGCCACCGGCAGATCCAGCTTGTCGGTGTATTTGCGGGCGCGGCCCACGCTGCCCAAGTCGGGAGCCACCATGACCACATCCGGGTTGCCGATGCCGAATTTTTTGGCCAGATGGGGGATCAGCACCGAAGAGCCCAGCATATGGTCCACCGGGATGTTGAAGAAGCCCTGGATCTGGGCGGCGTGCAGGTCCATGGTCAGCACCCGGTCAGCGCCGGCGGTGGTGATCAGGTCGGCCACCAGCTTGGCGGAGATGGGATCCCGGGCCTTGGCCTTCCGGTCCTGGCGGGCATAGCCGAAATAGGGCATCACCGCGGTGATGCGGCCGGCGGAAGCCCGGCGCAGGGCGTCGATCATGATGAGCATTTCCATCAGGTGGTCGTTCACCGGCTCGCAGGTGGATTGGATCAGGAAGACATCGGAGCCGCGCACCGATTCGTTGATGCTCACAGCGATCTCACCATCGGAGAAGCGCTGCAGGTTGGCGTCGCCCAGAGGCTGGCCCAGCATGGTGCAGATGTCGGAAGCCAGTTTCGGGTTGGAGTTGCCAGTGAAGATCTTGATGCTGTTGCCGTGCGGAATCATACTCAAATCCCCTTTATCTCAAATTTTATCCAGCGGGTGGTTACAGCAGGCCCTTTTCCCGGCGCCTGCTCACCCAATCTTCTTTGTTGACTTGCCGGGCCCGGGCAATGGCCAGAGCCTGGCTGGGCACGTCGTCGGTGATGGTGGAACCGGCGGAAACGTAGCTGTCGTCCCCCAGGTGTACCGGGGAGACCAGGTTGACGTTGCAGCCGATGAAGCAGTCGTTGCCCACCACCGTTTTGTATTTTTTCTTGCCGTCGTAATTGACGACGATGACGCCGCCCCCAATGTTGCAGCGCTCGCCCAGTTCGATGTCGCCCAAATAGGACAGGTGGGCGATCTTGGTCCCGTTGCCGATCTTGGCTTTTTTCAGCTCCACAAAATCGCCAATGCGCACTTTTTCACCCACATCGCAGCCCGGCCGGATGTAGGCGTAGGGGCCCACCGTGGTCTGGGACCCCACCACGCTTTCGATCACCTGGGAAGAATTGACCGAAGCGCCGCAGCCGATGACGCTGTCCACGATCATGGCGTTGGGCCCCACTTTGGCCATGGCCTCAATGTGGCTGCGGCCATAGATGTAGCAGCCCGGCATGATCAGGGCGCCGGCTTCGATGCGGGCATCCGGGCAGATGTGGGTGGTGGTCGGGTCCACCAGCACCACGCCGGCGGCCATATGGGCCCGGTTGATCCGCTGGCGCAGCAGCTCCTGGCACCGGTACAGCTCCAACGGGCTGTGAAGGGCGCAGCCGTCCTCCTGGGCCAGGGAAACTTCGGTCAGCACAGGGCCCAGGTCCTGCAGCTCTTCCACCAGGGTATCCCGCCGGCCGCTCAGCCGCCGGGCCACTTCATAGGGGGCCCACAGGGCCAGCGGCTTATGGGAAGCGTCGGCCAGCAGCCCGGCCTCTTTGGACAGCAGCTGCTCCAATGTCTCCCGGGTCAGAGCGGGCAGGATCTCAAAGAAGACCAGCACCTGCTCCACCGGCTCCACGGCGGAGAACAGGGAAGGGCTGCCGGCAGCAGGGGATTCCAGCACCCCGGCGCATTCCCCGTAGGAACAGGGCACGCCCACCCAGTAGAGGGTCTGGCAGCCGCAAGCTTTGGCAAGGGCCGCCGGATAGGCGCCGGCGGGCAGAGAGAGGATCTCCGCTCCGCAGGCATAATCATCGGTTGTATGATAGATCAAGGCACATTGGGTCATGCTCCATACGCCTCCTGAAAGAGATGGTGACGCGCCGCACAGACGGCGCATTCCCCGGGAACGGCAGAGCTCCCGGGGAAGGGGCGGCCACGGCGGCACACCGCTGCGGCCGTACATCGGTTGCCTCCATTATAGCAGAAGCAACCGGAAAAAGCACCCTTTTTTCCCGAAAAATGCGGCCGGCAGGCAAAAGGCGGCCTAGAAGTTCAGGATCTCGATGGAATCGCGGATGGTCTTTTCCATGGCTTCGTGGCCGTATTTGTCCACATCGGCCCGGCTCTTTGGGCCGTGGGTGATGCAGCCGGCCCCACCGATGCAGCCGTTTTCGCAGGCCATGCCCTCGATGAAGTTGTTGGGCAGCACGTTTTTGCTGGCCCGCAGCAAAGCAGCTTTGCATTCGCTGATGCCGTTGCAGGAAATGGCGTTCAGCTGGAACTGGTCTTCGGTGATGCCGTGTTCTTTCAAAGCTTCTTCCACCGCCACGGCCAAACCGCCGCTGCGGGCGAACACCCGGCCAAAGTAGGAAGCGTTGTCCAGCACCTCGCCCTCCAGCTGGGTCAGGTCGATGCCCTTGCTGTCAAACAGGGCCTGGAGCTCTTCAAAGGTGATGACGCAATCCACCAGGTCTTTGACCCGCTCCAGCTGGCGCTCCGCCTTTTTGGCGGTGCAGGGGCCGACGAACACCACTTTGCACCCCGGGTGGATCCGCTTGATGTATTTGGCGATCTCGCCCATGGGCGACAGGTTGTGGGAGATGTGCTCCGCCATATCCGGGAAGTTTTTCCGAATGTATTGGACGAAAGCCGGGCAGCAGGAGCTGGTCAGGAACTTCTTTTCCGCCAGCTCTTGGGCCTCCCGCCAGGCCACCATGTCGGCGCCCAAAGCCACTTCTACCACGTTGAAAAAGCCCAGGGCCTTGAGCCCTGCGGCCACTTGTTCCACTGTGGCGTTGTGGAACTGGCTGGAGATCGAAGGGGCGGCAATGGCGAATACCTGGTATTTTGTGTTGTTTTCCGATTCCCGGATCATGCGGATGCAATCCAGAATATACGATTTATCGGCAATGGCGCCGAAGGGGCACTGGTAGACGCAGGCGCCGCAGGCGATACACTTGTCGTTGTCGATGGTGGCCTTTTTGTTTTCGCCCATGTGGATCGCCCCCACTTTGCAGGCGTTTTCGCAGGGCCGGGTGGATTTGACGATGGCGCTGTAGGGGCACACGCTGACGCAGCGGCCGCACTCGATGCACTTTTCCTGGTCGATGTGGGCCCGGTGGTCTACGATGGTGATGGCATTTTTCGGGCAGGCGTTCATGCACCGGTGGGCGATACAGCCCCGGCAGGATTCTGTCACATGGACGCCGGCCACCGGGCATTCGTCGCAGGCGATGTTGATGACCTCGATGACGTTTTCGTTGGTCTCGTCGCCGCCCATGGCCAGGCGCAGGCGCTCTTCCATAATGGCCCGCTCCTTGTAGATGCAGCAGCGCATGGTGGGCTGAGGGCCCGGGACGATGCGGGCGGCAGCCCCCAGCAGCCCTTTGGCCAGGTTGTCCTGCCAGGCCAGGGTGGCCACTTCTTTCAGCGCCTTGTATTTCAGTTCCTGTACTTGTGTATCAAAAAACATAGTCGGGTATCCTTTCCACAATGGCCGGCCCGAAGGCTCAGCAGTATTCGACCGTCACTTGTTTTCCCATTTCTCGCAGCAGGGTCTCCAATTTCTCAACAATGCTCATTTTGATGGAAAAATCAATGTGAAGCTGGGGGGATTGGTGGGAAGGGTTTTTGGCCCGCCCCACAAAAAAGCGGACATCTGTGGCCTGATCCAGCAGATACCGGGCGATGCGGGTGGCGGCGTCGCTGCGGGAATCCCAATAAGTAGGGATGGACTCCGCCGATGTGTATTGCTGGGCCAGCTCCAGCACCCGGCTCAGGGTGACGATGCCTTCTGTCACCAGGTCCACGCCTTCAATGTGGGCCACAGGGGGGATGTCCGGGTCCACATAGTCGTCGGTGATCTCCAGCTCCCGGCCCAGGTAGCGGCTGGCCATCTGGGCCGTACTGCCGCCGCAGATGATGTGGGCCCCTTCGCTGGAAAAGAAACGGCCCAAAAAAGCCTCGTCATCCGCCCGGTCCCGGGGCGGGCCCGCCAGCAGGTTCACCGTCTGCCGGGGGCGCATGCGGAAAACGGCCACCGTCACATCGTCGTCGATCCGCTCCAGGTACAGATCCCGGCAGGCGTCGGCGATCTGGGTGGCCAGGGCCTTGGCCGAAAGGGAGGGGTCGTAGATCTCCTCCAAAAACTCCAGCACGCCCTGGCGCTGCCAGCCTTCGGGGAGCAGATTGCCCAGACCTGCGTGGGTGACGCCGTCGCTCATCAAGACGAATACGTCACCGCTTTGCAGGCGGAAACGGCTCTCCAAAATATCCTTGTCGCCCACCGTCAAGTGTTCCGCAGGGTAATCCACGCTTTTGCCCTGCCGCAGCAAGATGGCCTGGGGGTTGTCGTATTGGGCCAGATAGACCTGCCAATCGGGCAGCACCTGCATCAGGGTAAACGTGGAATAGGCCAGTTTGCGCACGCTGCACACCGGCAGCGTCTGGGCAATGGTGTACACGCTCTCCCGGATGGACAGGTGGTTGGCCGTCATGGTGGCCAGGATCTTGGCGGTCAGCGTGGCTAAAATGTTGGCTTTGACACCGCTGCCCATGCCGTCGGACAGCACGAAGGTGGTGGCGTCTTCATCTGCCACAGTGGTGAAAAAGTCGCCGCACAGGTCTTCCCCTTGTTTGTTCAGACTGACAAAGCCGCTCTCCATGAAAAGCCGGTTCATGGCAGCTCTCCCTCTTCCATGTGTACGGTGTTTTTCAGGCGGGTCAAGGCCACTTTGGTCTCGGCGGCCGTCTCGCCCAGCAGCGAGGCGATCTCGTGGACGATGCGCATCTGTTTGGCGATGATCTGGTCGGTGATCTCCACCGCTTCGTCTTTGCTCTTTTGCAGCTGCTGGCGGGTCTTTTCCGCCTGGGTGATGTCTTTCATCAGGCAGATGACCATGTTGTTGCTGGGGTCGCAGGTGAACACCTGTTCCACATATTTGTCGTACTGGGCCAAATAGGCCTTGCGGAACTTGGTGTGCTCGCCAGAGGAAAAGGCGGTGATGAATTCAAAGTCGTCCATCCAGTCGCCGATGGGGCGGCCCACCACCGCATCTTTCGACGGGGCGTTCAAGATCTCCAGAGCCGCCCGGTTGGCCAGCTGCACCCGCAGGGAGCTGTCTACCGTCAGGATCCCGTTGGGCGAATGGTGGATGATCTTGTCGGAAAGGGACTCCGCCCGCTTTTTCATATAGGGCAGGCACATGGTGATATCCGCCTTGCCCTGGTAGATGGCCACCGCTTTTTCCCGGCAGGTGGAATAGCCGCAGGTGCCGCAGTTGAGCTCATCCGCCGGGCTGTTTTTGCCCAGTTTGCGCAAAATGGCCTCGATCTCTTTTTCCGATGGCGTCTTGTTTTCCACATACCGGGAGTGGAACACTTTTTCCAGCCGCAGCGTGGGCTGGGGCTCAAAATCTTCCTGGGTGTCGGCGGTGTGGGCGATGCGGATGCGGCCTTCCAGCCGGTTGCGGGCGTCGGCAGACATTTTGGGGCCGCCGGCGCAGGAGCCTGTGCAGGCCCGCAGCTCGATGAAGCAGTTGTGCAGCCTGCCGCCTTCCACCTCTTTGAGGGCGGCGATGCAGTTTTCCAGCCCGTCCACATGGAGGTAAGAATAGCTGCTGTCCTGGTCCATACAGCCCACCACGCCGCCGGGCAGGGGGAAGGAGCGGCTGCGCCGCCGGGGCTCCGGGCTGCACATCGCCCCGTGCAGGTCCACAGGCAGCTTGTTGCTGATGAACAAGGCGTTCAGTTCGTCGTAGGTCAGGGCGTAATCCGTCAGCCCCGGGGTCTCGTCGCACTCGCTTTTGGCCGCGATGCAGGAGCCGATGTAGACGATGGCGGCGTCTTTGCCAAAGCGGCGGCGCAGCAGCTTGGCTTCGGCCTGCATGGGGGTGAGCACCGGCGCCAGCAGGGGGATCAGCGAAGGGAAGTACCGTTCCACCAGCAACACCATGGAAGGGCAGCAGGATGTGAGGATCACATCGTTCCACCGGTTTTTCACCAGGTTTTCATATTGCCGTTTGACCAGGCAGGCCCCTTCGGCAGATTCGAAAGCATCGTCGAACCCCAGCACTTTCAGCTGGCGGCGCAATGGGCCGAACTCATCGGGCCCGTATTGGAAGGAGAAGGAAGGGGCCACCATGGCGTAGACCTTTTTATGGGGGTCGTTGAGCAGATCCCGCACAGGCTGGATATCCCACCGGGCCTGGTTGGCGTGTTGGGGGCAGGCCAGCACACAGCGGCCGCACAGCACGCAATCCTCGGGAATGACCTCGGTGTGATGGTCCCGCACGGCAATGGCCTTGACCGCACAGCGGCGGATGCATTTATAACAGTCCTTGCAGTTTGTCTTTTGAAACCGCAGGACATCCATGACCGAGCTCATGAGTGGAGCACGTGTTGGGCAAAGACTTGGGCGGCGTTTTCCGTGGTCACATCGCTGATGGCCGTGCCGTCGATCTTCACGCTGACCCCTTCGCCGCAGTTGCCCAGGCAGAAGGCAGGGCGCAGCGTCACCTGGTCTTCCAGGTGGTGTTCGCGGATCAGGTTTTCAAAAATCGTCTTTACTTCGTAAGAACCTTTTACATGGCAGGAGCTGCCGATGCAGACCTGTATGATCATAAAGCGATTCCTCCTTTGGAAAAAGTCATTTCATCGCAAGCGTTTCTGCAAGGCCATTATAACAGATGGGCCAAAGGTTGAATAGCTCTTTTATTACAAAATAAATGGAAAAAGTGATGAATCAGACCAAAGCCCTCTTATTTGAAAACAAATGTGAGATATTGCAGCCGCTGAGGCATAGGGGGACAGAGAGTCACAACAGAAGGGCCGAGACGTGCCGGCAACTTGCAAAAGGACCCACGATCTCACGTATCTCGGCCGATTCAACAGCCACCGGCACCCTCCCGATCCCCACATTTTCACTGGAAGCGCGCCGCGCTCCGCAGCACCTCCCGTAACGCGCTCCGCACCCTTTGTCCAGTACCTCTCCTCCTCGTATACCCTATCCCTGGAGCCTCAGGCGCTAGGGGTTCTTTTTGTCATTTGGCCGCGTCTGTGGTATAATGATAAAAACAACGGCCCGGCCTTTTGCGCCGCTGTGAGCGAAAGCCGGCAAAGACATCCTGCCAGAGCCCAGAGCGCTCTGGCAGAGGACCCAAATGGTTAGAAAGCATTTTACAAAGAAGCACGACAGACCGCTTGCGGGGCTAGGCCCTGGCCGGCGGGAGCAGCGGGGCAGCTTGCCCTGTTTTTTCTGTCTTTTTTCGCCCGGTAGGGCGGTATGGAGAGAGGGGGAAAGGATATGGAACCGGTATTGCGCATCCGGCAAGAGCTGCGCCAGGCAGCCCGGCAGGTGGCTGCTGTCAAAGACCCGGATATGGCGCTGCTGTTTTGCTACATCGCCGCCAGCGGCGGCAGCTGTGCGCTGCCTGCCCCCCAGCAGCTGGGCATGGATGAGAGCAGGCTGCAAAAAGCCCGCAGCCTGTTGGTGCTTTATGGGGTGTGCAGCGATAGCCAAGGGCCCCAGCGGCCCCGCAAGGAAGTCCATTACGACCCGGCGGAGCTGAAAGAAGCCCGCCAGGCAGACGGGGAATTCGCCGGCCTGTGCGATTACTACGAAGGCATGGCGGGCCACATTATGAAAAAGAGCGAGATGGAGATCTTATATGCGGTGTACGATACCCTGGGCCTGCCTGCGGAAGTGCTGATGCTGCTCATCAATTACTGTGCGGGCATCCAGCGGCTCAGCCCCCGCTTTTTGGAGCAGCAGGCTTACAAGTGGTCCAAAGAAGGGGTGGAGACCTACGCCCAGGCCGAACAGTACCTGGCCAATCTGCAGCAGCGCCACTCCCGCCAAGGGGAGATCATGCGGCTGTTCGGCATTTACGACCGCAAGCTCTCCGAGAGCGAACAGCGGCTGGTGGACAAATGGATCTCCTATGGGTACGACAGCGAGCTGATCGCCTTGGCCTATGACCGCACCGTGTTGCGCACCGGGGCCTTGAAATGGAATTACCTGGACAGCATATTGGAAAGCTGGCGGGTGGCCGGCTACAAAAACCGCCAGGATGTGGAGCAAAACGAAGGGCAGCAGGCCCCGCGGCCGGCAGAGGGCAGCGGGCCGGCGCCCCAGGCGCCCCGGGGCGAATTCGGCAGCGGCGTAGTGGCGGCTGTGACCAAGCGGTTCGAGCGCAAGCGCCTCCAGCGGGAACAGCTGCAAAAAACCAGGCTGGAAGACCTGCGCCGCCGGGATCCGGCCTTTGCGGAAAACGAAAAAGCCCTGCGCCTGTGCGCCAGCCGGGCCGCCCGGGCGGCTGTGGCAGGGGATCCGGCCGAAGTGGAACGCCTGCACCAGGAGAACCAGCGGCTGCTGGCCCAGAGGCAGGCCATCCTGGCAAAGCTGGGCTTGGACGAGGCCTATTTGAACCCGCCGCCCCAGTGCCCCGACTGCAAAGACCAGGGGTATATCGGCACGGAGATGTGCCACTGCTTCCGGCAGGCATGCCAAGAGGAACAGCGCCGCCGGCAGGCTTAGCAGAGTTTCATCCGGCAGTGAGGTGTGAGCGAGCCCTGCACATAGGCAGCGGAAGGGATCCCTGTGGCCAGAGACAGCCCGGCTGCAGGCCCCAAGAGCCAGACATCCCCGAAGAGCTGGGAAAGGGCGCAGCTGCAAGAGGGAAATGCTTCAGACGATCCCCCGGTTAAGGAGCACCGTCTCGTTGGGGAAAGAAGCAGAAGTTGAATCCGTTAAAAAGGAGCTGCGACGTGCATCCGAAAGGCAGAGGCAACAGCAACACCAGCAGCGGGTTAAAGGGCATGCACGGTGAGCGGTTTTGCACTGGCAAGAAAAGAGAGGAAGCCCTCAATCGGCCCGGCGCTGTGCAACGGCGGCCAAGGCTGCAGCCTGCCGCTCGTTTGCCGTTTCCAGATCTTGAAAGCCCCCCAGGTCTCGCAGGTCCACATGAGAGGCATTTACCCCCGTCCCAGGGTGCTCCGCCTGCTGGGCCAGGGTGGCGGGGTAGTCCCCATTCAACTGGCCCCGGATGCTTTCGGCCCGCAGGCGGCACACTTCCAGTAGTGTGTCAACCGCCAGCAGGTGGTCGGTATAGGAGCAGAAAGCAGTCGGGTCGGCCTCCACATAGGGGGCGATGAGGGACTGGGTCTCCCGGATCACCGCCTCGTACCGGCCGCTTTCGAAGTACTCCGTGAGGAGCTGATCAAAGTAGGCGTGGTATTGGGCGAAATGATCCCGGTTCTTCATCAGATTGTGGTAGAGGGGCCGCTCCAGCATGATTTTTCCCTTGGCAGGAGTGTTCACCGGCCAGTTGATGAGCACATTGGGATTGCGGATGGGGTCGGTCATCCCCAGGGCATAGGTACCGAAGGCCAGGTTGTAGTCCCAGGGCAGTATGGACAGCACGCCGTCTTCCTCATAGAGGAAGTAATTGTGGCCGGTGTGGCCCAAATAGCTGTCCCAGTTCAGGACGAAGACCTGGACGGTAAAATAGCGGAGCACCTCATCCACGTCCACCGCCGTCTCCAGGTCTTCTCCGGTGGACAGCACTTGCAGGGCCTCGATCAGCCGGGCCTGGTCCCCAGCGTCCACGTCAAATTTGGCGTTTTCAAAAAGGTTGGGGTAGCTGGATGGGTCGTCATCGATATACCGCAGGGCCACGTCGGCATTTTCGGCATTCAGGGAGCGATAGTCTGGCTTGTAGAGCTGGCCGTGGTCCGGGCCGAAGTTCCGCCGGGCAAAGGATTCTTCCGGCTCTTCAATGGCCAGGAACACCCCCCAGGGCTGGCTGTTCACCGTCACCCACACAAAGCTGCACAGGGGAGACGGCACCACCATATACGCCATCATGTCGTAGACCAGGTAAGTCTTCAGATAGCTGTTGTCTTGAAAGGAGGCGTCCAGGGAGAACTTGTCCAGGCCGTAGTACGTTCCCCCGTCTACATAGTGGTCAAACTCCAGCTTCAGGCTGTACCGGGCCAGACCGTACTCCTCTGTCAACCGCAGGGAGTTGTTCCCTTTGGCCCGCAGGCCCACCTGGTAAAACGCCTCCCCGTCAATGACGGCAGTGCAGGGGGTGTAGGTCTCCTGAGGCGCGTTCGCGATAAACTCTGCCCAGTCTTCCACCTGAAGGTCTACGGTGTGGACATAGCTGTTGTCAAACAGGCGGTAGGCGTACCCGGGTGCAGAGCTGGCGGGCTGGATGCCCAGGGCCTCACCAAAAAAGAGCAGACCGGTGAGCGCCAGGGCCAGCAGCATGGCCAGAGCACAGAACCGGTCTATGTGTCGGCAGCGGATCATAGGGCTCACCCCATATAGTCCCCGTTGTAGGAGACCAGCACCACATGGCCCACGCCCTCCATAGCCCCCAGCTCGTTGATAAAGCCGGTGTCGGCATCCCGGAGGCGCACCTCGTAATTGAGCTCGATCTGCCCAGGGGAAACGCTCTTGCTCTTGAGATTCAGTCGCCGCACCCGGGCTTCCACCAGGGCGCGGACTTGTGCCTCCTGCTCCTGGGAGGCACAGTGGATCACCAGGATGTAGGGGGATTCCCCATTTTTCTGCCGGGAGAACACCAGCAACACCACCCCCACAAAGAGGCTGCCCAGTACCGCCAGGGGGATCAACCCCGCCGCCAGCACGATGCCCACGGCGATGGCCCAGAACAGGAAGGCGATGTCCATAGGTTCCTTGATGGCAGTGCGGAACCGGACGATGGACAACGCGCCCACCATGCCCAGGGAGAGGACGATGTTGCTGGTCACCGCCAGGATCAGCAGAGTGGTGATCATGGTCAGGACAATGAGGGTGACGCCGAAGCTGGGGGAGTACATCACCCCGCTGTAGCTCTTTTTGTAGATCAGGAAGAGGAACAGGCCCAGCAGAAAGGCCAGTACCAGGGCGATGACAGTGTCCAGCAGGGAGACGCTGTCCAGACGCTCCAGAAAGCTGGATTTGAAGATGTCCTGAAAGGTGGTCATAGGCAGGCCACTCCTTGTCGTTTATTTTCTCAGTCAAACCGGCGGCACAGGGCGTATTTAGAGCAGGCTCCGGACCGGCGGTCCGGGGTCTGTACGGCCATGCGGACCAGGTCGGGGAGGAAGGCGTCGTACTTGACTTCCAGCACCGTGAGGCTCTCCAGCGGTTTCAAGGGGAACCGCTCCGCCGGGTGGAGGAAATCCAAGGCATCTAGACTGGTGCGGAGGTTCCGGTCCAGGGTGATGCGGACATTTCCCGGGGCGTAGGAGAAGGCTTCCCGGTCATAGCAGACCACGGTTCGGGGGGCCAGACCATTGCCCCGCAGCTTGCTGTATAGCTCCAGCAGCAGCGGCTCCTCCCGCTGAAGCAAAAAATCATACTCACCCGCAAGAAGCCGCTGGGTCTCCTCCCGGGCCAGCCGGGCGGTGCGTTTGCCGCACAGGCCGTTGACCTTGAACTTTTTCTCCAGTTTCAGCCACGTGGGGTTTTCGCCGTAGTAGCGCAGGCGGAACTTCTCCCGGCGGTCCATGCCGTCCAGCTTGTCCCGCAGAGCAGCATCATAGGGGGTGTCGAAGTACAGGCTGGTGATGCGGTAGCTCCCATCCGTGCCCGCGTGGGCATCGTGGGAAAACAGACGGCGCAGCCGGGCGGAGAGCACCAGATCCTCTGAGGGAGAGATCTGGTGCTTCCACTCATGGCGCAGCGGGACAGGCTTAGTCGTCCCAGTCGTCGCTGTCATCGTCATCCCAATCATCGTCGTCCCAATCGTCATCATCGTCGTCATCGTCCCCGTCGTCATAGTCAGTGACACCATCACCATTGGGGCCGTAGTCGGTATCTGCGTAATCGGTGACGCCGTCGGCATTGGGGCCGTAGTCGGTATCCGCGTAGTCGGTGACACCGTCGGCATTGGGGCCATAGTCGGTGTCCGCGTAGTCGGTGACGCCGTCGGCATTGGGGCCGTAGTCGGTATCCGCATAGTCGGTGAC
>JABLTT010081833.1_pt1 | contig 59891 bp, 62 predicted proteins | sample 7160061 | NCBI WGS metagenome assembly JABLTT01 (sample SAMN14651232, study PRJNA627086) | human gut metagenome | isolation source: feces | host: Homo sapiens
ATCCTGTTTCATACCGATGCAGTACAGGCATACGGCCATGTGCCCATTTCAGCAGATGAGTACAATATCGACATGCTCAGCGCCAGCGGCCACAAGATAAACGGCCCCAAGGGAATCGGCTTTCTGTATATCCGAAAGGGCGTAAAGATCCGTTCCTTTATCCATGGCGGAGCCCAGGAGCGCAGACGCAGGGCGGGAACGGAAAATGTTCCGGGCATTGTGGGCTTTGGAAAAGCGGTTCAGCTTGCCATGGATGAGATGGAGGAGCGGACCAAAAAGGAAGTTGAGATGCGGGAGTATCTTATGGAAAAGGTGCTGCGGGAGGTTCCTTTTACCCGGATCAACGGTTCCCGTACCAGCCGTCTGCCGAATAATATCAATTTTGCCTTCCAGTTTATTGAGGGTGAGTCCCTTTTGATCAAGCTGGATATGGCCGGAATCTGCGGTTCCAGCGGATCGGCCTGTACCTCAGGCTCCTTAGATCCTTCCCATGTGCTTCTTGCCATTGGTCTTCCCCATGAGATTGCCCACGGCTCTCTGCGTCTGACCTTAAGCGAGGAAAATACTATGGAGGAAATGGATATAACAGCAGATAAGATTAAGGAAATCGTAGCATATTTAAGAGAACTTTCCCCTCTGTATGAGGATTATATGAGAAAACACAGCCGTTAAAGGGCGAAAATGACGAACAAGGAGAAGAGACGATGTATACAGAAAAAGTAATGGATCATTTTGAACATCCCAGAAACGTAGGAGAACTTGAGAATCCAAGCGGCGTAGGAACGGTGGGAAACCCCAAGTGCGGCGATATCATGCGTATTTATCTGGATATTGACGAAAATCAGATTATCCGTGATGTGAAGTTTAAAACCTTTGGCTGCGGAGCTGCTGTGGCAACCAGCAGCATGGCAACAGAGCTTGTAAAGGGAAAAACGGTGCAGGAAGCCATGCAGGTTACGAATAAAGCTGTGATGGAAGCACTTGACGGACTGCCTCCTGTTAAGGTACACTGTTCTTTGCTGGCAGAGGAGGCCATTCACGCTGCCCTCTGGGATTATGCACAGAAAAACGGTATTACCATTGAAGGACTGGAAAAGCCCAAGGATAATATCGAAGAAGAGGAAGAAGAGGAAGACTATTGAGTAAAAAAGTTGTAGTAGGCATGTCCGGAGGAGTCGATTCCTCCGTGGCAGCCTGGCTGTTAAAGGAGCAGGGTTACGATGTGATCGGAGTAACCATGCAGATATGGCAGGATGAGGATACCGAGATCCAGGAGGCAGAGGGAGGCTGCTGCGGTTTAAGTGCAGTAGATGACGCCCGCAGAGTCGCCATGGAACTGGGTATCCCTTATTATGTCATGAATTTTAAAGAGGAATTTAAGTGCAGGGTAATGGATTATTTTGCCCAGGAGTATCTGGCGGGCCGTACCCCCAATCCATGTATCGCCTGCAACCGCTATGTGAAATGGGAGTCCCTGCTGCAGAGAAGCCTTGCGATCGGGGCGGACTGCATTGCAACAGGCCATTATGCAAGGATTGCAAAGCTGGAAAACGGCCGTTTTGCCCTTGAAACCTCTGTGACGGCGGCAAAGGACCAGACCTATGCCCTTTATAATTTGACCCAGGATCAGCTGTCAAGGACATTGATGCCGGTAGGAGATTACACAAAGGATGAGATCCGCCAGATGGCCCAGAAGCTGGGCCTTCCGGTGGCATCCAAGCCGGACAGCCAGGAAATCTGTTTTATTCCGGATCACGACCATGCCTCCTTTATTGAGAATTATACAGGCAAAGAATCAAAGCCCGGAAATTTTGTAGATCTTAAGGGAAATGTGATTGGCCGCCATAAGGGCATTACTCATTATACCGTTGGCCAGAGAAAGGGCTTAAATCTGGCTATGGGCCATCCGGTCTTTGTCACAGCCCTGCGCCCGGAGACCAATGAGGTGGTAATCGGAGATGGCCAGGATGTATTTACCAGTACCGTGCGCTGCAATGGACTCAACTGGATGGCTGTGGACGGGCTTCACGGCAGAGAGATGAGAGTGAAGGCCAAGATCCGCTACAATCACGGCGGAGCTATGTGTACCATCAGCGAAACGGAAAATGGAGAGGTAGAATGCAGGTTCGACGAGCCTGTACGGGCTGCGGCTCCGGGACAGGCTGTGGTATTTTATGAAAATGGCTATGTAGTGGGAGGAGGAACTATCCTATGAGGCAGAGGGGCGGAGCAGAACGCGCAAAAACAGTCCGAATGTTTTTCGGGAAGAGAGGTGTTTTAGCCGCTGCAATGGCCGCGCTTATTTTATCAGGCTGTTCAGAGTATGAGTCCAGTGAAGAACTGCGGGCACAGGCCGGTACAGAGGCGCAGGCTGATGGAGAAGTACAAGCTGCTGCAGAAGTTCGGACATCCAAACAGACGGAGACCTGGGCGGATATTTCCGGCCGCTCCCAGTCCAGAACACGGGCTGCAGTGCCGGAATTTGAAACGGTTTCCGATCGGGTTTATGTAAATACAGAGGGCGGCGCCATAGCTGAAAATGGCAGGGAGGTTTCATTGGATTCGAACTGGGATTATGCAGAGTTTGCAAAGATTACCTCCGGAACGGCGGTTCTCTATCAGAGCCAGGCGGCAGAGAGAAAGAACCTTACCATCTGCGTCAATGCAGGTCATGGCACCAAAGGGGGCGCTTCCGTAAAAACTCAGTGCCATCCGGACGGCAGCCCCAAGGTCACAGGAGGCACTACGGGAGCGGGGGCTGTGACAGCCGCGGCGGTATCTGGCGGTATGACCTTTGACGATGGTACGCCTGAGAGCAGTGTGACCCTTTCCATGGCGCTCATTTTAAAGGATAAACTGCTGGCAAAGGGCTATGATGTGCTGATGATCCGTGAAGCAGAGGACGTTCAGTTGGATAATATTGCCAGAACCCTCATTGCCAACAATGCCAGTGACTGCCACATTGCGCTTCACTGGGATTCTACCTCCAGCAATAAGGGCGCCTTTTACATGAGTGTTCCAAATAATGCCGCTTACCGGAATATGGAGCCGGTAAAGTCAAACTGGCAGAAGCATAATGCATTGGGAGAAAGCCTGGTTGCAGGGTTAAAGGAAAAGGGGGTTAAGATCTTTTCCGGCGGCTCCATGGAGATGGATCTGACTCAGACATCTTATTCCACGGTTCCATCTGTGGATATTGAGCTGGGGGATAAGGCATCGGACCATTCAAAAGCCACATTAAATCAGCTGGCAGACGGTTTGGCAGCCGGCGTGGACCGGTATTTTGCGGGATAGGTGATTTAAAAAATGTCGGAAATCTTAAGACAACAGGCAAAATCGTAAGAAATATATGATTGTTTTACATGGACAGACCGGGTATTTTAGAGTACAATAACAGTATCATGATTGACAATTTAAGGGGAATTTCTTTACCGAGGAGGTTACGCCATGAGAAAAATGAAACGTTTCTTTGCTGTCCTGTTATCAGCTGCGCTGCTTTGCCCTATGACCGCCTATGCAGACAATTCTGAGGATGCAAAAGCTCTTTATCACCAGGTAGCCGAAACTCAGAAATCCATTACAGACATGAACGCCTTTGCTGATTTTAAGATTTCCATCGGAGGCAGTATTCTGGAGGATACAGGCGCAGATGCCATGAATCTGCGTATGGAAATGAACATGAAGATGAACCATATGACAGAGCCTCAGCAGATGCGCTATATGATGTATTCCCGTACGACTATGGACGGTATGGAAGAGCCGATGATCATTTCCGCATATTATCAGGATGGCTGCTACTATCAGGATTCCATGGGACAGAAGGTAAAGATGCCTATGGATATAGGAACTATGATGGAACAGAGCATGGCATCCGCTATGGCCTTTGAGGATGAGTTTGAGAATTATTTATCCAATTTCCGTCTGTGGGATGAGGGAGAAAATAAAGTGATCGGTTTTGTGGTTGAAGCAGAACAGATGAATGAATATTTCCAGATGGTGATGAGCTCTACCGGCATGAGCGGACTTTTAGATACGGCAGGCATTACCATGAGCGATGTGATCTATGAATATGTGGTTGATCCGGCAGGAAACTGCATCAAGATGCGCATGAAGATGGATATGGCAATGGAAGCAGATGGTGAAAGCATCACCATGAAGCTGGACGGCGATATCGGCATCGCAGACCCGGGCCAGCCTGTAGAGGTTCCCACAGTTCCGAACCCGGAGGCATATCAGGATTTTGAAGCTCTGATCGCAGAGGCAGAGCAGCAGTAAACAGACAGGAAATTTAAAAACAGGTTATGAAGACCCGGCGCAGACTCAAAGCGCCGGTCTTTTTTTCTGAACTAATTGCACCCTTTTGCGGAATGTGGTACAATTTTACAAGAATGTGTTGATAAGGAGAAAATGAAAATGAGTGATACGCAAAACACCGTGGCAGCTGTAAAGAAGGAGCTTCTTACCCGCCTGGGACATGATGCTGATATTTTTGTACTGATTTCCCTGTGCACAAAGGAACCGTATGTGGTATGTGATCCGGAAACCTTTGATGATGAGGTATTTTTATACTTAAATGAGGAGGAGGCAAAAACAGCAGCCGCCAGCTTCGCAGAGCAGAAAATCCCTGTTTCCGTTGCAAAGGTAAACGGTAAGGATATGCTGGTGTTTTTTACCAGTCTTTATGCCATGGGCGTGAATGCCCTGATCGTGGAGATGAACGGGGAAAAGGCCTCCATGCAGGTAGGAGATATTGTAAAGCGCAAGTCTCCAGATGATATGCCCCAGGGAACCGTGTGGGTGGAAAATCCATCCCTTCATCTGACTGCAATTTATCTGGCCCAGGAAATGAGACGGCCGGCAGCTGAGGCAGAAGCAGAGGCTCGGGCAGAGCGAATCAAAGAGCTCAATGAGGAGCTGACAGCGGACTTCCGCAAGGGCAGCTATATTTTTGCCATTCAGAAAGAGGAGAAGGGGATTCCTCTTGTAAAGATGAAGGACGGGCAGCTGTTTCAGCCTGCTTTTACAGATATTCTGGAGTTTCAGAAGTTTAACCGCGACAATAAGCTGCGCCCGGTTGTGGTGGAGGCAGAAAAGGTGCCTGCCGTACTGGCGGCTGAGGCAGGCGGCATTATTTTAAATGTTCTGGGAGTAAACCTTCCTCTGACTGTAAATCGTCCGGGTGTTCAGGGATCGGAAGCACCTGCGGCTGCGGCCGTACCTGAAACGGAGTGAAAATAAATAGAATTAATCGTAAAAAGGCTGTCAAAACTGGCAGTCTTTTTTTATGCGGCGGGGTGAAATTATGGCGCTGATGCGACCCGCCGCAGGCGAAGAAAATGGCTGTTGATCTCCCAGGTGATTCTCTGCCCCGTATGATGGAGTAAGGGGAATCTATTTTTCACAGCCTGCAGCAGATATTTTAACAATAATCGTATGTATTCTTCTGATCGGGCCGATTAAAAAGGAGATTGAAAAGAATATGGGACGGAATAAAAAGTAATTGACTAACCGGTCAATATTGTGTAGACTATTATGGACCGGATGGTTAATAATTGAAGAATGGAGGAAGGGCTTTGAAAAAGGAAGAGAAGACAAGGCGGACTTATGAACGGATTTTAGCTGCCGCGATTGAAGAGTTTGGAACAAAAGGCTACGAGAGTGCATCTCTGACTACGCTTTGTAATGAAAATCAGATCTCAAAAGGACTGATCTATCACAATTTTAAAAATAAAGATGAGCTGTATTTAAAGTGTGTGGAAGAATGCTTTGGAAAAATGACATCGTATTTTAAAAGCAGAGAATACAAAGCGGATAGTGTACAGGAAAGCATACACAGGCTGTTTGAAGTGCGCGAGCAGTTTTTTAAGGAAAATCCGCATTTCTGTCATATATTTTTTGATACAGTTCTGCAGACTCCAGGACACCTGCAGCAGGAAATCCACAGGATTCGGCAGGAATACGATGCATTTTATCTGGATTGCTTCCGCAGTTTGCTAGAGCAGATCCGGCTTCGTGACGGCATAAGCATTGAGGCGGCAATGGAGTATTTCATGGTTTTTCTTGAAATGTTTAACGGATACTTTCAGAATAAGTCCGGCGGAAAGGATGATATCCATGCCCTGATAGAGGATCACGAGATAAATCTTTCACGGATTCTTGACATTATGCTGTATGGAGTTGCGGAAAAAGAAAAGAGGTAAAAGAAAATGGTCATGTTGTCTTTAAGGCTGTTAGCAGCCATTATATTTGCATTTTTTGCAGGAAAGCTCATATCAAAGCTTAAACTTCCATCCATTCTGGGATGGCTCATCGCCGGAATGATCCTGGGTCCTCATGCGGTGTCGCTGGTAGGCCAGCAGATTCTGGATGCACAGTGGTATCAGATCATGATCCACATTCTGGAATGTGCAGTGGGTCTGATGATCGGTACGGAGCTTGTGTGGAATAAGATCAGGCGTTCCGGAAAAGCCATTGTTATCACAACGCTCACCCAGTCCGTTGGAACTTTTTTATTTGTATCCCTTGTATTTGGAATTATATTTTACATTCAGGGGACGCCCCTGTATCTGGCCTTTTTATTCGGTGGAATTGCCCTTGCAACGGCGCCTGCGCCTGCATTATCCATTGTAAGAGAGTTTAAGACAAAGGGACCGGTGACAGAAACGTTGATTCCCATGGCAGCGCTGGATGATATTGTGGGCTGTGTGATTTTCTTTACGACTATAGCTATCGTAGCAGGATCACTTTCAGCAGGAGAGCTTCCGGCATACATGATCGCCCTGGTAGTGATTCTTCCTCTGGTGATCGGTGCGGCAACGGGGGTTCTGGCCGGACTGGTTCTTAAAAAGGAAAGAAATTCCAGAGAAACGCTGATTTCCCTGATCCTTACCATTCTGATGGCTTCCTGCGTGGGATTTTTCTTCAACAATATGGTGATGCCTAAACCTGTTTTAAACTTTATGCTCATCGGTATGGCATTTTCCGCAGCGTTTTCCAATATGATCACGGAAAAACGGCTGGAGCAGATCATGGATGTGTTTAATCCCTTCCTTGGAATTGCCATGATCATCGTAATTCTGAATCTTGGCGCTCCGTTAGATTACCATTTGATCATGGGGGCAGGTTTATTTACGGCTGTATATATAGCTGCCAGAGCCTGCGGTAAATACTTTGGCGCTTACTTTGGAGCAAGCATCACAAAATCGCCGGAAACAGTTAAAAAGTTCCTTGGCTTTACGCTTTTGCCTCATTCAGGCGTATCCTTAGTATTTACAGGAATTGCAGTATCTGTATTAAGCGGACCGGCGCCTGAATGTGCAAAGATTATACAGGGAACCATTGCTGCTGCGGCTGTGATCAATGAAATTATTGCGGTAATCGCTGCGAAAAAGGGCTTTGAATGGGCTGGCGAATTTGACAGGGATATGGCTGAAGGAACTGTGGAAGAGGAACCGGAAAAACGGATGATCGTTACAATCAGCAGACAGCATGGAAGCGGCGGAAGAGAGATTGGAAAACAGCTGTCCGACCGTCTGGGAATCCCGTTTTATGACTATGAGCTGATTGAAATGGCTGCCCGGTCCTGTCCGATTGATAAACAGTTCTTTGAGCAGGCGGAAGTACGGGGAAAGAGCGATTTCTGGCGCGAGCTGGGAAATGATGTAAATCATAACCTGTCTCTGAGCGATAAGGCGTTTATGCATCAGTCCTCTGTAATCCGGAGCATTGCAGATAAGGGCAGCTGCATTATCGTGGGAAGATGTGCAGACTATGTGCTGAAGGATTATAAAAATGTAGTTAGAGTCTTCGTTTATGCAGACTTAAACAGCCGCAGGGAACGAATTGAGAATATTTATAAAGAGGCAGATGCAAAGGCGCTTACAAATATTGAAAAGACAGATAAAAAGCGGGCCTCTTACTATAAGTATTATACCGGACAAACGTTTGGTGAGGCAGAAAATTACGATCTCTGTCTGAACAGCAGCCTGCTTGGAATTGAAAAATGCGTGGAAATGATTGAAAAAGCCTGCTTATAAGAAAACTCAAGAAACATGTATCTCGACCGCCGCTTTCTTTTGTGGTATAATCAGAAATTATGCAATCACAGGAGGAATGATTTTATGGGCGGACAGGAGAGGGAGAACAGAAAAAAACATATTAGCCTTGGTCTGTTGGCCCATGTAGATGCTGGAAAGACTACCCTGTCGGAGGCTATTCTTTATGGCGCCGGAGCCATCCGCAGACTGGGGAGAGTGGACGACAGGGATGCGTTTTTAGACACCTATGAGCTGGAGCGGGCCAGAGGGATTACTATTTTCTCCAAGCAGGCCGTCTTTTCCATGGGCGATATGGAAGTGACCCTCATGGATACGCCGGGCCATGTGGATTTTTCAGCAGAAATGGAGCGCACCCTTCAGATCCTGGATTATGCCGTTCTGGTGATCAATGGAGCGGACGGCATCCAGGGCCATACGGAAACGCTGTGGAGACTGTTAAAGCGTTATCAGATTCCGGCCGTTTTGTTTGTCAACAAAATGGATCAGGCGGGTACGGATAAGGAGCGCCTGATGGCAGAGTTAAAGGCTCGTTTGGATGAGGGCTGTGTAGATTTCGGAGGCTGGCAGGCAGATGGGGGAGAATGGAATCCCGGAACAGACGAGAGGGAGAGCTTTGCGGAGAATCTGGCGGTCTGTGATGAGGCGGTGCTGGAGACATATCTGGAGACAGGAGAGGTTGGCCGGGAGGAGGTCATCCGCCTGACAGCCGGCCGGAAGCTGTTTCCCGTATTTTTCGGATCAGCCCTTAAGATGAAGGGAATCGAGAGCTTTTTAAGGGGGCTTTTTGAAATTGTCCAGGCCCCGGAGGGAAGCTCTTCTTTTGGTGCCAAAATCTATAAAATATCCAGAGACAGCCAGGGAAACCGTCTGACTCATTTAAAGGTTACCGGAGGAGTCCTTTGTGTGAAGGATGCGCTGATTGGGGAAGAAAAGGTCAACCAGATCCGGATTTATTCCGGATCAAAGTATGAGACGGTTCAGGAGGCGCAGACAGGTACGGTCTGCGCAGTTACCGGCCTTCTTTCCTCTGCTCCGGGACAGGGGCTGGGAGCAGAGGCTGCTTCTGAGCTTCCGGTACTGGAACCGGTGCTGACCTATCGCATGCTCCTTCCGGAAGGAACGGATGTGCATAAAAGCCTCCGGGATCTGCGCCAGCTGGAGGAGGAGGAACCGGAGCTTCACATCCTCTGGGAAGAGGCCACAGGCGAGATCAAGGCTCAGGTTATGGGCGAAGTACAGATCGAGATTTTAAAAACACTGATCCGTGAGCGGTATGGTCTTGAGGCAGAGTTCAGCGCAGGAAATATCGTGTATAAGGAAACAATCCTGGAGCCCTCAGAGGGCGTGGGCCATTTTGAACCCCTGCGCCATTATGCGGAGGTGCATCTTCTTCTGGAGCCTGGGGAACCGGGAAGCGGTCTGCAGTTTGATACGATCTGCAGCGAGGATGTGCTGGATCGGAATTGGCAGAGGCTGGTGCTGACCCATCTGGAGGAGAAGCGCCACAGAGGTGTTCTTACAGGGGCTGAGATTACGGATATGCGGATTACCCTTTTAACCGGACGGGCTCACATAAAGCACACAGAGGGAGGGGATTTCCGCCAGGCGACGTACCGGGCTCTGCGCCAGGGACTTCGGGCGGGAAAATGCCGCCTGTTGGAGCCATATTATGGGTTCCGTATGGAGATTCCTGCGGAAAATCTGGGACGGGCCATGGCAGATATAGAGCGGAAAAACGGCGTATTTGATCCGCCGGAAACAGAAGGGGATATGGCGGTTCTTACAGGAAAAGGACCGGTGGTGAATCTGAGGGATTATCAGAGAGAGGTCACTGCCTATACGAAGGGAAGAGGACGGCTGTCCTTGTGGTACAGGGATTATGAGCCCTGTCACAATGAGGAGGAAATCATCAGCCAGGTAGGATATGATCCGGAGGCAGATCTGGAAAATCCAACCGGCTCTGTATTCTGTTCCCATGGAGCCGGTTTTGTGGTGTCCTGGGATCAGGTGGAGGACTATATGCATGTGGAAAGTCCTTTAAAGAAGAAACAGGCGGAGAATGAGGCTGAAAGGAAAGTACTTGCCACGGATGTCCGTTTTGGCAGTCCGGAGCCGGGCCGTGTTTTGGGCGGTGCAGGAGGCTCCTGGACGGATGATAAGGAGCTGGAAGCTATTTTCGAGCGCACATTCGGCCCGGTACGCCGGAAAAATCCCGGCCAGGAGGGAGCGAGAAGCCGGGTTTATACCAGCGAAAAGAAAAGAAAGCCGGAGGAAAAAAAGGAGGAAGAAACAGAGTACCTTCTTGTGGACGGCTATAATATTATTTTTGCCTGGGAAGAGCTCAGAGAGCTGTCGAAAACGACCATTGAAGGCGCCCGCCACCGTTTGATGGATATTCTGTGCAATTATCAGGGCTTTAAGAAATGTACGCTGATCCTGGTATTTGACGCCTACAAGGTTTCAGGAAATACAGGGGAAGCGCTGGACTACCACAACATCCATGTAGTATACACCAAAGAGGCGGAAACAGCGGATCAGTATATTGAAAAGCTGGCTCACCGCATTGGGCGGAAATACAGCGTGACCGTGGCTACCTCAGACGGTTTAGAGCAGCTGATCATTTACGGACAGGGCTGCCGCCTGATGTCTGCAAAGGATCTGAGAGAGGATATTGAGTGGACGGAGCAGCTGATCCGCGAGGAGAAGAAACGCCTGGGTGCACCCGGCAAACATTACCTGTTTCAGGGAGCAGATAAAGAGCTGAATGATTATCTGGAAGAGGTCCGGCTGGGACGAAAGGAAATAAAAACACAGGAGTAGTGTACGCTGTGGACGTACATATTCGGAAAAGAGAGATAGGAAATGCTGTATACATATCCGCATTATTACAGAATGTTTCAGTGTATCGGGTCAAAATGTCCCGATACCTGCTGTGCCGGATGGGCAATTATGATTGATGATAAGGCCCTGAAGCAGTACCGGCAGACGGAGGGCTCCTTTGGAAACCGCCTGAATAATTCCATTGACTGGAAGGAGGGCTCCTTTCTGCGCTATGAGGGACGCTGCGCCTTTTTAAATGAGGAAAATCTCTGCGATCTTTATATTGAGCAGGGAAAAGACAGCCTGTGCCGGACCTGCAGGCGGTATCCCCGCCATACAGAGGAATTTGAGGGCTGCCGGGAGGTTTCTCTGTGTCTTTCCTGTCCGGTGGCTGCAGAACTGATCCTTGGCTGTAAGGAGCCGGTTCGCTTTCTGGAAAAGGAGGATGAGCGGGAGGAAACCTATGAGGACTTTGATTTTTTCCTGTATACAAAGCTCACAGACGCCAGAAGCCTTATTTTTAAGCTGCTCCAGAACCGCCAGACGCCGGTTTCGCTGCGGCTTTCCATGGTACTGGCTCTGGGCCACGACCTTCAGGGCAGGATTCGGAGGAATCGGCTTTATGAAGCCGACGCCCTGTTTGCCAGATATGAACGGGAGGATCGGAACAGATATTTTGAAGAAAAGAAAATTCAGGGAAGCCGGTATGATTTTCTTAAAAAGTTGTTTTCCCTTTTGAGGAAAATGGAACCCTTAAACCTCAAATGGCCTTCCAGAAGGGAGAAAATCGAAGGTTCTCTTTACGGAAATAGGGAAGGGGATTATAAAAAGGCCTGGAACGTATGTTTAAAGGCCTGTCCTGAACTTGAATTATGGACCGAGCAACTGATGGTATACTTTGTATTTACCTACTTCTGCGGAAGTGTTTACAATGAAAATCCTTATGGAAAGCTTAAAATGGCCCTGGCCTCTGTACTTATCATACAGGATATGGCTCTGGAGCGTTTTATGGAGCAGGGAAGTCTGGATGTAAAGGCCATGGCGGATGTGGCACACACCTATTCCAGAGAGGTGGAACATTCGGATGAAAACCGTCTGTTTCTGGAGGAGCGCCTTACAAAGGATCCGCGGTTTGGATTGAGGGATTTTCTGGGGGCTATGCTGTAAGGAATTCAGTCTGTAAAATGCAGAAACGAACGTTCAAAGGAATGGACATTCCACCGGGAAAGGATTATAATAAAGGGAGTGTCTGCTTCTGGCAGAAAAGGAAACTGAAATTTGGAAGGAGAATATTATCATGAGCGAATGTAATCATGACTGCGGTTCCTGCAGCGCAAACTGTGAGAGCCGTACAACAGATAAAACAAGCTTTTTAGAGGCCTTGGCTCCGGAAAGCAAGGTAAGAAAGGTCATCGGCGTTGTCAGCGGAAAGGGCGGCGTGGGCAAATCCCTTGTAACCTCCATGCTGGCTGTAAGCATGAACCGCAAGGGCCATCACACCGCCATTCTGGATGCGGATATTACAGGTCCTTCAATCCCCATGGCCTTTGGCGTGGCAGACGAGAGACCGGCTGTGACACCGGACGGACGTCTGATGATCCCGGCAAAGTCCTTAGAGGGCGTGGAGATCATGTCCGCCAACCTGCTTCTTGAAAATGCCACAGATCCCGTAATCTGGAGAGGTCCTGTGATCGCAGGCGCTGTAAAGCAGTTCTGGACGGAAACCCTGTGGCAGGATGTGGACTATATGTTTGTGGATATGCCTCCGGGAACCGGCGACGTGCCTCTGACGGTTTTCCAGTCTCTTCCGGTAGACGGAATTATCATCGTTACCTCTCCTCAGGAGCTGGTAAGCATGATCGTGGCAAAGGCTGTCAATATGGCAAAGAAGATGGATATCCCCATTCTGGGCGTAGTGGAGAACATGAGCTATCTGGAATGCCCTGACTGCAAAAAACACATCCATGTATTTGGCGAAAGCCATGTGGAGCAGGCAGCGCAGGAAAATGGCTTAAAGGTTCTGGCTCAGATCCCAATTGATCCGAAAATCGCTCAGATGGTTGACGGCGGACGGGTAGAGTACATCGAGATGCCATGGTTTGAAAAGGCTGCAGAAGCAGTGGAAGCTCTGTAGGACAAAATGAGGTGGCAAAATCAATGAATATGAATCTTAGCCCCAACAGCGAACTTCACCAGTCCATCGTCCGTGTTCCGGATGTGGCTCAGGTTCCGGATATCTGGCTGGATCAGGCAAGACAGTTCCAGCAGGTGATGATGCATTATACCTGCGCCATCCGGGAAGTTAAAACGAAGCTGGAGGTCTTGAATGACGAGCTTTCAGTAAAGAACCAGAGAAACCCCATTGAGATGATCAAGTCCCGTGTGAAAAAGCCGCTGAGCATTGTGGAAAAGCTGCAGCGCCGGGGACTGGAGGTATCTCTGGAATCTATGGTTAAAAACCTGGATGACGTGGCGGGAGTACGGATTATCTGCTCTTTTGTGGATGATATTTATGAAGTGGCGGAGATGCTGGTGCGCCAGGATGATGTAAAGGTGATCGCAGTAAAGGATTATATCAAAAATCCAAAGCCCAACGGCTACCGCAGCTATCACATGATCGTGGAGATTCCCGTATTTTTTACGGATTCCAAGCGTTTTATCCGCGTAGAGGTTCAGATCCGCACCATTGCTATGGATTTCTGGGCCAGTCTGGATCATGAGCTGAAATACAAAAAGTCATTTATAGATACAGACGGGGAGATCAGCGGGGAATTAAAAAAATGCGCCGACGTGATTGCCCAGACAGATGAAAAGATGTTGGAGATCCGAAAGCGCATTGAAGCTCAAGGAGTAGAGGTGCGCCGGGATTAGGCGCGGTGTATTCCGTTTAATAAAGATAAAAGGACAGGGTTTCAGTGATATGAAACCCTGTTTTTTTATACAGGGCCATGGCAGGAAGATTCTCACCCGATACCTGGAGACGGACAGAGGAAAATCCAAGGGATTTCAGCCGGGGAAAAAGATGGTGCAGGAAAGCCGAAGCCCGTCCCTGCCTGCGAAACGCCTCTTCGGTAAGGAGCTGATACAGATAGACCGAGGAGCCGTGAGCAGAGAGAAGGCAGGATACATGAGGGCAAGAGGCCGTTCCTTCTGTTTCCTGAAAGGAAACGGTAAGTTCGTCTGAAAAATCGGCATCTGTTTTCAGGCGGGCGGATGGAAGTTTTTGAAACGAATATTCCATCATGTATTCATCAAAGACTTTTTCTACTTCAATGGATTTAAGAACCTGCAGCCAGAGTGTCTGCGTGGGACGGGCAGAAAAGAACAGTTCATCCTCTCCGGGACAGTTTCCCTTTTGGCAGGCATTTGCCAACAAAGAGGAAAAAATTCCCTTCCTGCGGTAAGCTGGATGAACAAAAGGAATCCCTTCCCAGGAATGAAGATCCGTTTGGAACAGGAGCAGGCAGCCGATTAGTTCGTCATTTTCATCAGCAGCCAGCCAGAGGCCGTCCGCATCTGCCGGCAAAGCGCCGGGAAGGCCGTGAGACGGAAAACAGAGATCAAAAAGAGCGGAAAGCTTTAAATGCCACTTATGCTCCAGTGTGTCTGCGTAAAAAAAATTCATAGAATTAAGATCCTTTCCGGATATGTTTTCTTTTATTGTAATCGGCCATTGTCCGGAATGCAAGACCGGGAGGATTGTATTTCCTTTGTATTTTATGATTTCAGACCTTGCGCCTGAAAATGGGTGGTGATAGAATAGGACGGCGTATAGGATGGTTGGGAGAGTACACATAAAAGGCAGGAGGAATCCATATGAAGTATGTAAAACAAATTGGCATTATTCTGGGGGTCACCCTGGCAGGAGAGGCACTCAGCCACTTTCTTCCGTTTCCCGTACCGGCAGGCGTATACGGCCTTTTTTTAATGCTGACAGCCCTGATGAGCGGGATCGTGAAGCTGGAAAGCGTAGAGGGGACCGGAAATTTTCTCATGGATACCATGAGCATGATGTTTATTCCGGCTACCGTAGGGATTATTGAAAGTGCAGACCAGCTGCGGGAGGTGCTCCTGCCGTTTCTGCTCATTATTGCCGCGTCAACGGTGATTGTCATGGCAGTTACGGGAACGGTGGCCCAGAGAATGGTGGAGACCGGAAAAAAGAAAGAGGAGGACTAAGAGGATGAAGGAAATACTGCAGGAATTTTTGGAACAGTCACAGTATTGGGGATTTGTATTCAGCATCGGAGCGTATCTGTCTGCCTGCTGGCTGAAAGAAAAGACAAGGCTTGCTCTTTTAAATCCGCTTCTGGTGTCAGCGGCTGTTATCATTGTTTTTCTTTTGGGAACAGGCGTGGATTATGCAGTCTACAGTCAAAGTGCATCCGGTTTAAGCTGGCTTTTAACACCGGCCACGGTGTGCCTGGCGATCCCTCTTTATAAGCAGCTCCATCTGCTGAAAAAATACGGAGCGGCTGTATTTGCAAGCATCGGAGCAGGAGTGGCAGCCAGCGTGGTGAGCATTTTTCTCATGTGCCGGCTGATGGGGCTTTCCCATGTAAATTATGTAACGCTGCTTCCAAAGTCTATTACCACGGCTATCGGAATGGGAGTCAGCGAGGAGGCGGGGGGGATCGTTACCCTGACCGTTATGAGTATTATCCTCACAGGTGTGATCGGAAATGTATTGGGAGAACTGGTATTTCGCATCACGGGGGTGCGCCACCCCATTGCCAGGGGGCTGGCTTTAGGTACCAGCGCTCATGCCATTGGTACCGCTAAGGCGTTGGAGCTGGGGGAGATTGAAGGGGCTATGAGCAGTCTGTCCATTGCTGTAGCCGGTTTGATGACTGTGATCGTAGTTCCGATTGCAGCAAATCTGATATAGAGTTGGCCTTGCAAATCTCGTCTGGTAATGATAAAATAAACAAACATTCGCACAGAATAAATATATTTTATACAAATCATACAAAGAAGGGGGTTGCAGCGTGTTTCAATTAGATGAATTTATGAATGGGCTGGATCGTCTGTATGAGAACGGACGTATGGATCTGGCAGAAGAATATCTCACAGAAGGCATGAAAGCAGCGAGGCAGGCAGATGACAAGGGGGGTATTCTGGCTGTTTTAAATGAACTGGTGGGATATTATCGTGTAAGGGGAGAGTATGAAAAATGTGTGCTTTGTGCGAAAGAGGCGATGGAGCTGGTGAGGAAGCTGGGGCTTTCCGGAACGCTTCATCACGGAACAACCTGTTTGAATGCAGCTACCGGCTTTCGTGCGGCGGGAAGGTATGAGGAAGCAGAAGCAGCTTACAGGGAAGCCGAGAAGGTATATGCCTCTCTTTTAAAGGAGCCGGATTACCGTCTGGCGGGCCTTCATAATAATCTGAGCCTTCTGTATGCAGAGACCGGACGGCTTTTGGAGGCAGAGAAAAGGGGCTTAAAGGCGCTTGATATGATCCGCCGTCTTCCTGATGCTCAGGCGGAATGTGCCACAACGCTGACCAATCTGGGAAATATCTGCTTTAAGATGCACCGCACAGCCAGAGGAGCACGGTATATGAAGGAGGCGGCAGCGCTTTTTGAAACCCTTCCCGGAAATCCGGATCCCCATTACCCTTCTGCTCTGGCCGGTCTGGCGGAAGCCTGTTTCCATCGGGGCGAACTGGATGAGGCGGAAGCGTATTACAGACAGGCCATGGAGCTCATCAGCCGTCTGTACGGAAAAAATGACAGCTGGCAGACGTTAAACCGCAACCGGGAGCAGGTTCTTGATGTGAAAGCCCGAAGAGAGGCCTTTGAAAAGAGCGGGATCTGCGGGCTGGATCTGGCCAGAAGCTTTTACGAACAGAAGGGCCGTCCCATGCTGCTGGAAAAATATCCTGCCTACGCGGACAGGATTGCCGCAGGACTGGCGGGAGAAGGCTCAGAATGTCTGGGACTGGATGATGTGTATTCTACAGATCACGATTTTGGTCCGGGCTTCTGTTTATGGCTTACAAAAGAGGACTATGAAGCAATCGGAGAACAGCTTCAGGCGGATTATGACAGGCTGGAAGAGAGTTTTAAGGGGATTCCCGTGCGAAATACGACAAAAGAGGGAGCAGGCCGCGTGGGAGTGATCGAGATTGGCTCTTTTTACAAAAGGCTGACCGGTTTGGCAAATGCTCCGGGCTGCAAAACTGCTGAGGACATGGCCGTATGGAACAGGATTCCTCCGGAGCAGTTAAGAACCGCGGTCAGCGGAGCTGTTTTTGAAGATAAACTGGGAGAATTTACCAGACGCAGGAGAGAATTTGAAGCCTATCCGGAAAAGGTACGCCTGTACCGTTTGGGACTTTGTCTGGGAAAAATGGCCCAGTCCGGTCAGTATAATTATGAGCGGGGCCGCCGCAGAAGGGATATCGGGATGATGCAGGCCAGTCTTGCAGAGTTTATTCAGGCTTCTGCAGAGGCGGGATATCTTTTAAACCACCAGTATATGCCCTTTTATAAGTGGAGACTGCGGGCCATGGAGGCGTTTGCCTGTGTGAAGGAGCTTAAGGGAGCGCTGGAACAGCTGGCAGGCAGCCGGCCGGACGAGGAGGAAACAGAGGAGCGGATCGAGAATATCTGCGGGATTATTTTAGATGAACTGAAGAAGCAGGGACTGACAGACAGTGACGAGCTGTTTTTAGAGCGCCAGAAGGCGGAAGTTTTATCGCGGATGGAAAAACTTTCTGGGAAGAAAACGAAAAAAGAGGAGAAAACTTTTGAATCTGATGCTGCTCCACGAAAGGAAATCAGGACTCTGGCAGAGGAGATTACCGCTATGGAGTGGCAGCAGTTTACACAGGTGAAAAATCAGGGCGGACGGGCTTCCTGCCAGGAAGATCCTTACACCTTTGAGATTATGCGCAAAAGCCAGTTCTATACCTGGGATCTGCCGGTTCTGGAAAGCTATCGGGGAGATTTAAAAGAGGCCGAACAATCCGGCTGGAACCTTTTGACGGAAAAGTATGCCAGGATGATGGAGCATACTGCGCCGGAGGAATACGATGCATTAAAGGATTGTCTGCCTTACAGGAATCCGGCAAGAAAAGTCCTTGAGGAACTGCTCGTCTCCCTTATGATGGACTGGACAAGGGAAACGGCAGAAAAATTCCCTGCAGTTATGTCTATGGGGCGGAGCCTTTCTGCGGCAGAGGACGGGATGTTCAATACTTCGAGCGAAACGTATCTAAAAGGCGAACTTGGCACATATTCCGATAAAACCTTAAAGCTTTATGCAGCCATGCTTTTAAAACGAATGAAGGACGGGCGCAATCCGGTCAGAGAAACGCTGGATCATACAGCGGCTTTTTACGGATATCCTTCCCTTGAGGAAGCGGAGCAGAAGCTTGGCAGGAGATAGGAAAAGGAGGTATAGGGGTTATGGCGGCAAACAAACTGTATTCCATCGGAGAAGTAAGCAAGCTGTGCAATATCTCCACAAAGGCTCTTCGTTTTTATGATAAGATCGGCGTGATTGCGCCGGACGAGGTAGGTGAGAACGGTTACCGTTATTACACTTTGGATACCATTCTTCGGATCCCTATTTTAAAATATTACAAGCAGATGGGATTTCGGCTGGAGGAGATGCAGGGACTGGTAAAGGGCGGAGATTACTATGTGGTAGGCTCCTGCTTCCGCAGCAAGATCAATGAGCTGCGGGAGCAGGAGCATGCGATCCACAACAGCTATGTAGCAGTAAGGGACTGGTATGAACTGATCCAGGAGGCAAGGACAGTGCTTTACAATAAGATCCAGGAGGTGGGAGTGCGCTATGTAAGCGAGGAGCACTACTGCTATATGGATCAGGAGTTTGAATATCACTACATGGATTCGATCATCAATATTTCCTGGGTCAATTATCTGGATACGGTAAAAAATGAGATCACTGGGCCGGTAATCCTGGAATTTCCGTCCTGGAAGGAAAAAATGGAACGAACCTGCAGACAGGCTAGGATTATGCAGAAACCCATCCATCCCTGCTGCAGCGGAACGAATGAGATTAATTTCGGCGGTTTTATGGCTGCGACGATCTATCATGTAGGCTCCCATGACCGGATTGAAGAAAGCTATCAGAAGCTGGCAGAGTGGGCGAAAGCAAAGGGAGCATCCCTGGGGCCGAATGTTTATGAGCGGTATGTGGTAGATTACTGGACTACTGCCAAAGAGGATGAATTTGTGACAGAGATTATTCTGCCGATACGAATTTCAGAGGAATAAAACAAAAACCTTCCCCATAGGGGAAAGGAATGGAAAGAGCTTTCACTCACAGTGAAGCTTCTTTCAGAGATAAAAAGCAGAAGGAAACCCCTTCTGCTTTTTTGTGTCCGCCGGTTTCTTCGTCATAGTGCTGTGAAAAAAGTAACGACATTATGCAATGTATACAATGAAAGATGGAGAAACCGTCTGTTAAAAAATTGATAAATTACACTTGACCTTCCACATATGGGAAAGCATTATACTAAATATACAGAAAGTGTATACTTTTTATGAAAAAATTATGCATACTGCGCGCGCTGGCTGTAAAAAAGAAGAAAAAGAAGGAGAAGAAACATGAAGTACGATGCATTAGGAATGATCGAGACAAAGGGACTTGTAGCATCTATTGAGGCAGCAGATGCCATGGTAAAGGCTGCTAATGTAACTCTGATCGGCAAGGAAAAAGTAGGAGGCGGCCTGATTACAGTTCTGGTAAGAGGCGATGTAGGCGCGGTTAAGGCAGCTACAGATGCAGGCGCTGCTGCAGCTCAGAGAATCGGAGAGCTGGTATCCGTTCATGTAATCCCGCGTCCCCACGGAGAAGTGGAGACCATCCTTCCGGGAGGCGGAAAGGCAGAATAATCAAAGGAGAGAAACGCAATGAGCGGCAATATGACAAACACATCTGCTGCAGATATGAAGATGAAGCAGCTGAGCAAAAAATTCCGCGTAACAGGCCTTACAGCAGGAGCTCTTTCCGGCCTTACATACGGAATCTATACGACTCTGGTACTGGTTGCAGGCTATTATGAACCACTTGTAAGTGCGGTTGGGATCCTGGCAGCCCCTTATGTGTGTTCCGGACTGAACGATCTGTTCGCCGGCATCTGGCTTACGATCTACAATGCAAAAAAAGGACGTCTGGCAGAGATTGGACGTACGGCCAATACCTTCCCGGGAAAGATGATGATCCTGGGAGCGCTTTTGGGCGGTCCTATCGCTAATGGCGCTTATCTGGTAGGCCTGGCTTTGGCCGGTGCTTATGCGATCCCCATTTCCGCAACCTGCGGCCTGTTCGGCGCTCTGTTTGCATGGATTTTCTTAAAGCAGCGTCCGACCAAGCGAGTGGTAGCCGGCATGATTACCTGTGTGGCAGGCGCTATCATTATCAACTGGGTAAAACCGGAAGGCAGCCCGAACTTTACACTGGGAATTATCTGCGCACTGATCGCGGCTGTGTGCTGGGGACTTGAGGGAATGCTTTCCAGCTACGGCGGAGCCATGATCGATACAGATGTGGCAACCAATATCCGCCAGCTCTTCTCCGGTCTGGTAGATCTGGTGATCATCGTTCCCTTAGTAGGCGGACTTGGACTTTTAGGCGGCACCATGTCAGCAGGTATTCCGGCTCTGTGGCTGGCATTATCCGGACTGAGCGCAGGCGCTTCCTTCCTTCTTTGGTACAAGGCAAATTCCACGGTCGGCTGTGCCATCGGTATGAGTTTAAATGTTACATATGCATTCTGGGGCGTATTATTCTGTATCCTGTTCCTGGGACAGCCTGTAACAACTACCATCGTAGTTGGTTCTATTGTAATCATCATCGGTGCGATCCTGGTTACCATGAACCCACTGGACTTTTTCAAGAAGGGAGAGGTGTAAGATGCTGCTGCCCGCAAGAATGGCGGTGCTCAATTATTTAAGCACTGTAGAAAATGCTGATATCAACGAGATCATGGAAGCAATGAAGCCTCAGTACGGACATGAGAAACAGTTTACAAAGGATATGTATCTGGATCATGCAATGTCCTTAGAGGCCAACGGAATGTGCACTCTGGTAAGCCATGAGCTGGATGCCAACGGAGATCTTTCTCTCCGGTTTGCCATTACAGACGACGGTCGCACAACCGTGGAAAAATACGTTCCTGCTAAATACCGCAGCAGATAGGAAAGGAGAAACGGCATATGAGATATTATGGTGAAGAGGCTCTCGGACTGGTAGAGACCCTTGGACTGGTTCCGGCTCTGGAAGCGGCAGACAAGATGTTAAAGGCCGCAGATGTGGAGCTGATCTCTTATGAGAATGTTGGATCGACTCTGGTAACAATCATGGTAAAGGGCGATGTGGCTGCTGTGCGTTCCTCTGTCGAGGCCGGCGCCGCAGCCGCAGCCGCGATCGGAAAGCTGACAGCAAAGAATGTAATGCCAAGACCGATCCGTGCCGTTGGAGAGATCGTTTCGGTACACGATATTGACGCGTGACCGCTGCTATAAACCGAGATGTGAGAGGGAAAAATATGGAAAGATATGAAGCCATTGGATGTATTGAGACCTTCGGCCTGGTATTTGTTCTGGAAGCAGCAGACGCTATGTGCAAGGCTGCAGATGTAGAACTGATCGGCTATGAAAATGTTGCTTCCGGTTATATTTCCGTGATCGTACAGGGCGACGTGGGAGCCTGCCGTACAGCGGTAGACGCCGGAGTGAAGGCAGTAGAAAATATGGGAGCAGAGGTATACAGCTCTGTGGTGATCCCAAGACCTCATCAGGATCTGGGCAAGATCGTTACCCGCTACAGTCTGACCAATCTTTTGCCTCAGGAAGAGTAAATAAGAGGCAGAAGGGAGCAGTGAAATGAAGTTTATCGACAAAGACTTAAAGGCAGTCCAGGAAGTAAGAGTTTTGATGGAAGAGGCGGCCGAAGCAAAGAAAACACTGGCTCTTTTTGAACAGAAGAAACTGGACCGGATCGCAGCCTGCATGATGGATGCTTTAGAGCCTAAGCTGGAACAGCTCACAGAGGAGGCGGTTCGGGAAACGGGATACGGAGACGCAAAGGATCAGCTGCTTCAGGCAGAACTCCTGATAAAAAAGATGCGGAAAGCCCTGGAACCTATGAAATGTGTAGGCGTTCTCAGCACAGATGAGGCTCAGGGCGTTTTGGAAATCGGCGTTCCAATGGGCGTGATCGCTGCGGTTGCACCGGCTGTAAGCCCGGTGGCTGCGGTTCTCAGTGCTGCTGTATGTGCGGTAAAATCAGGAAATGCTATCGTTTTTGCACCCCATCCCAGAGCGGTGAAGACCACGGTGCGTACCGTACATATCCTGGAGGAAGCGGCTCTTGAGGCCGGACTGGTCTGGGGAGCCTTATCCTGCAGTGAGACAGCGGCAAAGGAAGGAGCCATTGAGCTTCTTTCACACCCGGAGGTAAATCTGATCCTGAATATGGGAGAACGGCCGTTTTTGGAAGCCTGCAGCCGCACCGGATGCCCGGTTTTATACGGAGGGATTGTTCCCGGACCGGTATTTATTGAAAAAACAGCAGATATAAGCAGGGCGGCGGCCTGTATTACAGACAGCCGGGGCTTTAACTGCGGAACCGGAGCAGGAAGCGAGCAGTATGTAGTGGCAGACCGGCAGATTGCCGCTCAGGTAAAGGAAGAACTGATCCGTCACGGGGCCTATTTTATGACGGAGACACAACAGAAACAGCTGACTGCGTTTCTGGGACTGGAAAAGGGAATGGGACTTCCAGATAAGGAGCTGATCGGAAAACCGGCAGCATGGCTGGCTCAGAAAGCCGGATTTTCAGTGCCGGAGCATACAAAGGTCCTTGTATCCGAGCAGTCCTATATAACGGATTTTAATCCATATGCCAAAGGGCTTTTATGTCCGGTACTGGCATTTTACATTGAAGAAGACTGGATTCATGCCTGTGAAAAATGTATCGAGCTTTTGGTGGGAGAAAGCCGGGGCAATACGCTTACCATTCATTCGCAGGATCCGGAAGTAATTCGGCAGTTTGCCTTAAAGAAGCCCGTAGGCCGTGTGCTGATCAATACGCCGGCTGTATGGGGCGCCATGGGAGTTACAACAGACCTATTCCCCACAGTGATCCTGGGAAGCGTGACCTCAAAAGAGGGGATTACTGCAGAAAATGTATCGCCTCTTCACATGATCTACAGAAGAAAGGCAGCATTTGGGATTCATGGACTCTGTTCATAAACAGGCAGCCAGAAAGAGAGGGATTTATTTTGGATATTAGAGAATTTTCAAATAAGCTTGCAGAAGCAACAAAAAATATGTCTCCTGAAGAGAAAGCTTCTCTGATGAAGATGTTTGAATCTGTTTCACAGGAAATTGGAAAAGAAGATACAAAAAAAGAGACCGCAAAGGATCTGTGCGAGTATCCTTCTGAGGGAACTCAGATTCCGGACGGCATGACAAGACGTTTAAAGCTGTTAAAGGAGAATTACTTAAAGCAGAAGCCATCCATCACGACCTACCGTGCAAGAGCAATCACAAAGATTGCTGCTGAAAATCCCGGTATGCCAAAGATCGAATTAAGAGCAAAGTGCTTCCGCTACTGCTGTGAGACCGCTCCTCTGGTTATTCAGGACAACGAGCTGATCGTAGGCGCACCCTGCGGCGCCCCCAGAGCCGGCGCATTCTCACCGGATATCGCATGGAGATGGATGGTAGATGAGATTGATACCATCGGAACAAGACCTCAGGATCCATTCTACATTTCTGAGGAAGACAAGAAGATCATGCGTGAGGAGCTGTTCCCATTCTGGAAGGGCAAATCCGTAGATGAGTACTGCGAGGATCAGTACCGTGAGGCAGGCGTATGGGAGTTATCCGGCGAGTCCTTCGTATCCGACTGCTCCTACCATGCATTAAACGGCGGCGGCGATTCCAATCCAGGCTATGATGTAATCCTGATGAAGAAGGGTATGCTGGATATCCAGAATGAAGCAAGAGAGCATTTAACAAAGCTTCACTACGAGAATCCGGATGATATTGAGAAGATTTACTTCTATAAGTCCATTATCGAGACAACCGAAGGCGTAATGATCTATGCCAGAAGAATGTCCGAGTATGCAAAGGAACTGGCTGACAAAGAGACCGATCCAAAGAGAAAGGCAGAGCTTTACAAGATTTCCGAGATCAATGCAAAGGTTCCTGCTCACAAGCCGGAGACCTTCTGGGAGGCAATCCAGGCCGTATGGACCATCGAGTCCCTGCTTGTTGTGGAAGAGAATCAGACCGGTATGTCCATCGGCCGTGTAGACCAGTATATGTACCCATTCTACAAGGCAGACATTGAGTCCGGCAGAATGAATGACTTCCAGGCATTTGAGCTTGCAGGCTGTATGCTAATCAAGATGTCTGAGATGATGTGGATCACCAGCGAGGGCGGTTCCAAGTTCTTTGCAGGCTACCAGCCATTCGTAAATATGTGCGTAGGCGGCGTTACAAGAGAGGGACGTGATGCAACCAATGACCTGACCTATCTGTTAATGGATGCAGTACGTCATGTAAAGATTTACCAGCCGTCTTTAGCCTGCCGTATCCACAACAAGTCCCCGAGAAAGTACTTAAAGAAGATCGTAGATGTAGTACGTTCCGGAATGGGCTTCCCGGCCTGCCACTTCGATGATACACACATCAAGATGATGCTGGCAAAGGGCGTTTCCATCGAGGATGCAAGAGATTACTGCCTGATGGGCTGTGTAGAGCCTCAGAAGGCCGGCCGTCTCTATCAGTGGACTTCTACCGCTTATACACAGTGGCCGATCTGTATCGAGCTTGTATTAAATCACGGTGTTCCGCTGTGGTACGGCAAGCAGGTTTGCCCGGATATGGGTGATTTAAACAACTTTAAGACATACGAGGAGTTTGAGGCTGCTGTTAAGGAAGAGATCAAATACATCACAAAGTGGACCAGCGTTGCCACTGTTATTTCCCAGAGAGTTCACAGAGAGCTGGCTCCAAAGCCTCTGATGTCCATTATGTACGAGGGCTGTATGGAAAAGGGCAAGGACGTATCCTCCGGCGGCGCTATGTATAACTTTGGACCAGGCGTTGTATGGTCCGGACTTGCTACTTATGCAGACTCCATGGCAGCCATCAAAAAGCTGGTATTTGACGATAAGAAATATACACTGGAGCAGTTAAATGAAGCATTAAAGGCAGACTTTAATGGATATGAGCAGATCCGCACCGACTGTCTGAATGCTCCTAAGTACGGAAATGATGACGATTACGCAGATGATATTGCGGCAGATCTGATCAACTTTACCGAGCATGAGCACAGACAGTACAAGACTCTTTACTCTATCCTGAGCCATGGTACTCTGTCCATTTCCAATAATACCCCATTCGGCCAGATGACCGGTGCATCTGCAAACGGACGCCATGCATGGCTGCCTCTGTCTGACGGAATCAGCCCAAGCCAGGGCGCTGACTTCAAGGGCCCAACCGCTATTATCAAGTCTGTATCCAAGATGTCCAATGATAATATGAACATCGGTATGGTACATAACTTCAAGATCATGGCAGGTCTTCTTGATACTCCTGAGGGTGAGGAAAGCCTGATCACCCTGCTGCGTACAGCCTGCATGTTTGGAAACGGCGAGATGCAGTTTAACTATCTGGATAACAAGACCCTGATCGAGGCTCAGAAGCATCCCGAGCAGTACCGCGACCTGATCGTGCGCGTTGCCGGATACAGTGCTTTCTTCGTAGAGCTGTGCAAGGATGTACAGGATGAGATTATCAGCCGTACCATGCTGACTCATTTTTAATCCGGGCGTGGGCAGTTAGGAGAGGTAACATGGAAAGAAAAGCTCTGATCTTTAATGTTCAGAAATACAATATGTATGATGGACCGGGAATCCGCACCATCGTATTCTTCAAAGGCTGTCCGCTGCGCTGCAAATGGTGCGCCAACCCGGAAGGTCTGGAGCGGAAGATCCAGATTATGTTTAAGAAAAACTCCTGCGTCAACTGCGGCCTTTGTGTGGACGCCTGTCCGGAGGGGATCCACGAGATCACTCCGGAGGGCATCCACCGGGTGCGCCGGGATATTGACTGTACCGGCTGCGGAAAATGTAAATCCGTATGTCCTCAGGCTGCTCTGGAAGTCAACGGCCAGGTAAAAACCGTATCCGAGCTTCTTGATATAGTAGAGGAGGACGCTGCATTTTACAGTATGTCAGGCGGCGGTGTTACCCTGGGCGGCGGTGAATGTACGGCACAGCCGGAAGCTGCCAGGGAGCTCCTTATGGCCTGCAAGAGCCAGGGAATCAATACAGCCATTGAAACCTGCGGACACACGAAACCGGATAAGCTCTTTGCCATTGCAGAATATGTGGATCTGTTCCTGTTTGATATTAAGCATATGGATCCTAAACGTCATAATGAGCTGACAGGAATTGGAAATGAATTGATCTTATCCAATTTAAAAGAGCTTTTGACAAGGCGTTATAACGTGAAGGTGCGTATGCCGATGTTAAAGGGGATCAATGACAGCAAGGAAGAAATTGACCAGGTAATCCAGTTTCTGCTTCCGTTCCGGGATGATCCAAACTTTAAGGGAGTGGATCTCCTTCCTTATCATAAAATGGGCGTGGGAAAATACGGACAGCTGGATAAGCCCTATCCCATTGAGGGAGACCCCAGCTTAAGCCAGGAGGATTTAGACCGGATCGAGGGCTGGATGAAGGCCTACGATTTCCCTGTAACCGTAGTGCGCCACTGACAGGTAAGGAGGAGCTGTGACAGAAGGAATTATGCCTGCCGGACGGGTGATTGAAGAATCGGTTCCGGGCAAACAGGTGACGATCGCCCATGTGATCGCTTCTCCGGTGCCGGAGATCTATGAATGTCTTGGAATTGAGGGCAGAGGAGCCATTGGCATTCTGACCCTCTCTCCCTTTGAGACAGCCATGATCGCGGCGGATATTGCAGCCAAGGCGTCTGATGTGGAGATCGGATTTTTAGACCGCTTTACCGGTTCTGTCGTGATTTCCGGAGATGTGGAAAGCGTAGATACGGCCCTCAGGGCTGTGACGGATACGCTGAAACGGGTACTGGGATTTGCGGCCGCGGAGATAACGAGAACGTGAGAAAGAAACGGATTATGATCATAGGGCCTGGAAAAAGCGGAAAAACAACGCTGGCTGCCTGGCTGGAAGACAGCAGCGATATCCGCAGGGTCCAGAATATGGTTTACAGAAACAATACACTGGATACGCCGGGAGCGTATCTGGAAAGCCCATGGATGCACCATCATCTCATTGCAGCGGCTCAGGATGCTTCCTGTGTTGTGATGACTGCGGATGCAAAGGGAAAACGGGAGGTATATCCTCCGGGATTTGCAAAAGCCTTCCGCGTTCCGGTCATCGGAGTGGTTACACGCTGCGACCTCGCAGAGGGAGACTGCAAAGGAGCGGTACGCCAGCTGATAAGAGCCGGGATCCAGCCGCCCTTTTATGAAATCAGCATCCATGATACAGAAAGTATGAAGCAGCTTCGGAGGATTCTGGCCCCCTACAGGCCGGATGCTTCGGAGCCGGAAAAATCAGAAGAAAGGAGGGAATGATGATGGGACAGTTTTTAATGAGTACCCGGATTTATACAGGAGAAGCTTCTCTGGAAGAAATCGGATATCTGGGACTTAAAAGAGCATATATTATCTGCGATCCTTTTATGGAGAAGTGCGGACGGGCCGGAGAGCTTGCTGCCATGCTGAATGAGGCAGGAGCAGAAACAAGAATTTTCTCAGAGGTTGTACCGGATCCATCCATCGAGGTGGTTGCAAAGGCTATTCAGGGGATGAAGGAATTTGAACCGGATGGGATCATTGCTCTGGGAGGCGGTTCAGCCATTGATACCGCCAAGGCAGCTGGTCATCTCTATGGCTCCATGAACGGAGAGGGAAGGCCTCTTCTGGCAGCCGTTCCCACCACCAGCGGAACAGGAAGCGAGGTAACATCCTTTGCGGTGATTTCGGATACAAAGGCTCAGGCAAAATATGCGCTGCGGGATCAGGCTCTGGTACCGGATGCAGCATTTTTAGACCCAAGACTGACCGCCTCTGTTCCGCCGGCGATTACGGCAGATACAGGAATGGATGTGCTGACCCACGGACTGGAAGCTTATGTTTCCACAAAGGCGGATGATTTTACAGATGCCTGTGCAGAAAAAGCGATCCGGCTGGTATGGGAATATTTGGAACGGGCCGTGTTGGACGGCTCTGATATGGAAGCCAGAGAGCATATGCATAATGCCTCCTGTCTGGCAGGAATCGCATTCAGCAATGCTTCCTTAGGCATCTGCCACAGTATGGCTCACGCTCTGGGAGCACATTTCCATATTCCTCACGGCAGAAGCAATGCTTTAATCCTTCCTCATGTGATCGCATATAATGCGGGACTGGAGGAGAATGGAGAAAATGAAGCTCTGCTCCGGTATGAAAAGATTGCGGATATGCTGGGAATCGGAGGCGGTACTTCCAAAGCGGCAGTACACGGCCTGATCCGTCACATCCGGAATCTGATGAAGCGGATTGGAAGCCCTGCTTATGTGACAGACCTATCCGTTGAACGGGAGGCATTTGAGGAAGCCGTTCCCCAGATGGCAGAGCAGGCGTTAAAGGATAATTGTACGGCTACCAATCCCAGAGTACCTGAAAAGCAAGAGCTGGAATACCTTTACAAGAAGCTTTGTAAAGGGGGAATCGTATGAGATTTATCACAGAAGAGGATTTGAGGCTGCGGTTTCGCAGAGAACGGTTTACAGAATATGAGCCGGAAGCGGGAACGCGGCTTACGCCGGGAGCAAGACAGTTTTTAAGTGACCGCGGTATCCGCCTGACAGAGACAGAAAATGGCGTTCGTCCAGGAAACGGACAGACCGGCTTTGGAAAAAAGGAAGCAGGCAGCAGTCTGAAACAGAATGAACAGCCAAAGGAAACGGAAGCAGAGGAGCGTTCACAGGGAGCTCATCCGGCAGAAGAACTGCCTTGCTGGCAGCTTGAGCTTGGAAGCCTTCAGGCTGATTTTCTTCAGGCAGGACTGGATCTGCAAAGAGAGGATGTTCTTGTTTCAAAGGAAATCTTTGAACTGGAACGGAATCTGTCCAGGCTTGCGTCCGGGGAAGAGATGGCCGAAGGAGAAAAGCGCTGGGAAATGCTCTGTCCTACATGTACGGGAATCGGTCCTGAAAACAGCAGAAAGCTTCTGGGGGACTGCTTTGAAATCACAGGGTTTCATGCCCAGTCACCCAATGGACGGGTTGTAATCCGGCTTCATGTGCTAAGAAGCAGATTAAGAAAGCTGGAACGGGAGCTTCCCGACGATAGAAAGGAAATGGCACACTGTATCATCAACCGATTATCACAGATGATCTGCCATGGGTTTGGAGGAAAAATATGTCAGAAGAATTAGCATTTGCAGAATGTGACCGCCTGGTGAGGGAATTTGAGCAGGTGGTAAAAAAGCCGGTAAAGAAGCGCTCTTCCATTTATTATACCGGCGTGGATCTGGGAACAGCCTGTGTGGTTTTAGCTGTTCTGGATGAGAACCGCCGGCCGGTAGCAGGCGCTTACCGGTATGCAGATGTGGTTCGTGACGGCATGGTAGTAGATTATATCGGTGCGATCCGTCTGGTGCGGGAAATGAAGGAAGAGCTGGAGGAAAAGCTGGGTACGGAGCTGCTCTATGCAGCCGCAGCCATTCCTCCGGGAACCGACGCCCTGGATGGGGGAGCGATCAAAAATGTAGTACAGGGCGCTGGATTTGAAATCACGGCCCTGTTAGATGAACCCACAGCCGCTAATCAGATTTTAAAGATCCAAAACGGTGCGGTAGTAGATATCGGAGGCGGAACCACAGGTATTTCCATTTTGGAAAATGGAAAGGTGATCAATGTAGATGATGAGGCGACCGGAGGAACCCATTTTTCCCTGGTATTAGCCGGAGCTTATAAGCTACCCTTCTCAGAAGCGGAAATTTATAAGAGGGATAAGAAGAACCATAAAGAAATCCTTCCGGTGTTAAAGCCGGTGATTGAAAAAGTGGCTTCCATCATCAGCCGCCAGATAGAGGGCTATAATGTACAGGGATTATATCTGGTAGGAGGAACCTGCTGTCTTTCTGGGATTGAGGATATCATAGGAAAGAAAACAGGGATCCCTACCTATAAACCGGAAAATCCCATGTTCGTTACGCCTCTTGGAATCGCTATGAGCTGTACGGATCAGGAAATGGAGTAAAGCATATGGAGTACCGGATCATTAAATCCCCTAGCCGGGGCACATTAGAGATCCTGGCCCGGAGAAAGGGTTCGGGAAACGCAGTAAAGCTGGAGGATGTGGATGCCGTAGGCCTGGTTCAGGGGCGTCTGATCGAAATGGTCTGCGCCGCTGATGTAGCAGAAAAGGCAGTGGGCGTTACGGTGGAAGATATCCGGGGCAGCTGCCCCCAGCATATGATCATGCTGGCAATCTTTGGGGATACGGCTTCGGTAGAAGCGGCCCTGGAAGAAATCCGACGGAGAGAAAAGGAGGGAGCGGAGGAATGGTAACAGCAAGACTGACAGGAAATATCTGGGCAACACGAAAATCAGACCTTCTAAGTGGATATAAGCTCCTTTTAGCAGAAGTCATCGGAGGCACAAGAGCCGGTGAGAGCATGGTTGTGATCGATACCATCGGAGCCGGTATCGGGGACCGGGTGATCGTAGCCTGCGGATCTTCTGCCAGACGGATGCTGGGAAGCGACGAAATTCCGGCTGATGCGGCAGTAGTGGGAATTATTGACGAAGACTGCGCCTTTGAAGATTCATAAGGCGGATCAGGAGAGGATGTGGAAAAATGAAACAGCTGATTTGCGCTGCGGATATAGAAGCACTGAAGCAGGCTGGAAAGACAGTATGCGTGACAGAACCGGATGTGATCGTAACACCTTCTGCTAAGGATGCTGCAGAAGCCCTTGGAATAACATTTTCAGACAAGGAACCGGAGAAAGCATCATGTACCTGCGATGGAGAGGGCATTGACAGCGAACAGATCTATAAGCTTTTAAAAGCTCTGATGGACAAGGGACTTTTAGGAGAGCTGCTGACAAAATGCGGCAGCCGCCCCTATCAGTGCGTGACCCATGAAAATGGATTAAAGGTAGTCCGCGGAAATACAGTGAAAATGGATGTGTTTGACACAGGCGATCCAAATGCCACTGCTTATTTCCAGGAACTGGTAAGCAAAGAGGAATCTCATATCAGCGCCGGATTCCTTGTGATCGATCACTCAGAGTTTGCTTGGGAGCTGACATATGAGGAAATCGACTATGTGATCGAGGGAACGCTGACCGTTACCATTGACGGAAAGAAATATACGGCAAATGCAGGAGATGTTCTTTTTGTTCCATCCGGTTCCAAGGTAATCTGGGGTTCTCCGGACAAGGCAAGAGTATTCTATGCAACCTATCCGGCCAACTGGGCGGACCTTCTGTAAAGGAGGACATAAATGCAGGCGCTGGGTATGATAGAAACAAGGGGAACCCTGGCAGCGATTGAAGCGGCAGATGTGATGCTCAAGGCAGCAGATGTAACCCTTGTAGAAAAGACAAAGATTGGCGGCGGTCTGGTGACGGTTACTGTAACCGGTGATGTGGCAGCCGTAACTGCAGCTGTAGATGCAGGCGCGTCGGCAGCAGAGCATCTGGGTGAAGGGCTTTTGGTCAGCCGCCATGTGATCCCAAGGCCTCATGAAGAGCTGGAGGGATTTTTCGGGCCAGAGCCGGAGAAGCCGGGAGATCGGAACGAACCGGAGGCTGCGGCTGAGGAAGAGCCGGAAACTGCGGCAGAAGAACCGGAAACTGTATCTGAGGATGAACCGGAGGCTGCGGCCGAAGAGTCGGAAACTGCATCTGAGGATGAACCGGAGACTGTGACAGCAGGGCTGGCGGAGGATACCGGGGCTGAAGAGGCTGATGCAGAGACTGGAGAAGACGGCACAGCTGTACAGGAGCTGGGCGCAGAAGCGGGCAATACCGCTGTACAGGAGCAAGACATAAGCATTCCCAATCCTGTTACACGGGCATGGTGCGATGGTCTTTACGATGTTTCAGGAGCAGAGGCAGTGATGACAGCTCTTAAAAACTGTCATGTAACGCAGCTTCGCAAGCTTGCCAGAAGTTATCCGGAGCTGGGAATGGCCGGAAGGGAGCTTTCCAGGGCGAACCGGTCCCGTCTCTTAAAGGAATTGAGACAATGGTATGAAACACGACAGAAATAAAAGATCCGGGATCTGACCGGAGAAAGGAACCGATAATGGAGAATTTTGATTTAGATCTGCGTTCCATCCAGGAAGCCAGAAATCTGGCCCGTAAGGGTGAGGAAGCAGCAAAGAAAATGGCCACTTATACAAGCGAGCAGATTGACAAAATTTTAAAAAGCATGGTAGAAGCAGCCGAAGAACATGCAGCCTGTCTGGGAAAGATGGCAGTGGAAGAGACCGGCTTCGGAAATGCAGTTCATAAGGCATATAAGAATCATGCGGCGTCTACATTATTATATGAAGATATCCGTGATATGAAAACCATAGGCATTATCTCCGAGGACCGTGCCAGAGGAACCATGGATGTAGCTGCCCCGGCAGGATTGATTATGGGCATTGTTCCATCTACCAATCCTACCTCTACCGTAATTTACAAATCCATCATTGCCATTAAGGCAGGAAATGCAATCGTATTTTCTCCCCATCCATCTGCGGCTAAGTGTACTTTAAAGGCAGCAGAGGTAATGCGTGACGCAGCCCTTAAAGCAGGCGCTCCAGAGGGCGTAATCAGCTGCATTACAACACCTACCATGGCGGCAACCAATGAACTGATGCACTGCAAAGAGGTGGCTCTTATCATCGCAACCGGCGGTCCGGGAATGGTTAAGGCAGCCTACAGTGCAGGAAAGCCGGCCATCGGCGTAGGCGCAGGAAACTCTCCTGCATACATTGAACGTACAGCAGACGTTAAGGCGGCAGTAGATGCTATTATCGCCAGCAAGACCTTTGACAACGGAACCATCTGTGCTTCTGAGCAGTCTATCATCTGCGAGCGCTGTAACCATGATGAGGTGGTTGCAGAGTTAAAGCGCCATGGAGCTTACTTTATGACAAAGGAAGAGACCGACAAGGTCTGCCGTCTGCTCTTTAAGAACGGCCACGCTATGAATGCCAAGTTCGTAGGACGCAGCCCAGAGGTGATCGGACAGGCAGCCGGGATCTCTGTTCCTGAAGGAACCACGGTTCTGATCGGAGAGCAGGGCGGCGTAGGTGAGGGATATCCTCTTTCCTATGAGAAGCTTACAACAGTTCTGGCATTTTACACCGTAGAAAATTGGGAAGAAGCCTGCAAGCTCAGTATTGACCTTTTACAGAATGGTATTGGCCATACCATGAGCATCCACACCAATGATCAGGAGCTGGTTCGCAAGTTTGCCATGAAGCCGGCTTCCCGTATCCTTGTAAATACCGGAGGTAGCATGGGTGGAACCGGAATCAGCACAGGACTGAATGTAGCCTTTACCTTAGGCTGCGGTACCTGCGGAGGAAGCTCTGTTTCCGAAAATGTAAGCCCCTTAAATCTGATCAATGTGAAGAAGGTTGCTTACGGATTAAAGAACTGCTCTACCCTTCTTCAGGATGACAGAACCTTCCGCAATCCGGAGAAGGAGCAGGAAGTACAGGCCAGCTGCTCTCAGAATACAGCTTCTTCCCAGAACTTTAGTCCGGCTGATATCGTGGCATCCTTTGAACGCCGCCAGGGCGGGTGCTGCTGTGGGGCAGCTGTTCAGGAATCCAGCATTGATACGGCAGAACAGTTAAAAGAGGCCTCTGTTAAGGGATTTACAGATGATGCCCATCTGGCTGATCTGGTACGCCAGCTGATCGCATCCATGAACGAATAAGGAGGCAGAACATGAATCAGTGTGAAGAACTGCTTAAGCTTTTAATGGAAGCGGTACAGCAGGAAGGGCAAAAAAAGGAAGAATCCTGTGCCAATGGGGGGATTCCGGTAGGTGTTTCCAACCGCCATGTCCATCTGTCTCAGGCTGACTTAGACCGCCTGTTTGGTTCGGGATATGAGCTGACCAAGATGAAGGATCTTTCCCAGCCAGGGCAGTATGCCTGCAAGGAAACGGTTACGGTCTGCGGCCCTAAGGGAGCGATTGAAAAGGTGCGCATCCTGGGTCCGGTACGCCGGGAAACACAGGTAGAAATACTGGCAGGAGACAGCTTTAAGCTGGGAGTAAAGGCTCCGGTACGGCTTTCCGGAGATCTGGATGGAACACCGGGAATTACACTGGTGGGTCCGAAGGGCTCTGTACAGACAGAAAAAGGCGTAATGGTTGCTCAGAGGCATATTCATATGCTTCCGGCTGACGCAGAGCGCTTTGGTGTCCATGACGGACAAGTTGTAGATCTGGAGGCAGAAGGCCCCAGAGGAGGTATTTTAAGAAATACGGCAATCCGTGTGACCGCACAGTCGCAGCTGGAATGTCACCTGGATATGGAGGAGGCAAATGCCTTCGGCCTGGGAGGAACTTCCGTGGTACATATCCATTGCTAAACTATATTGGGAGTCTTCGGCTGAAAATGGCCGGACTGTAATAATGTGAACTAAAAAATTAAGATAAATCAGGAGGAAATAATCATGAAGTATGATGCATTAGGAATGATCGAGACAAAGGGACTGGTAGGCTCTATTGAGGCAGCAGATGCTATGGTAAAGGCAGCAAATGTTACCCTGATCGGCAAGGAATTCGTAGGCGGCGGCCTTGTTACTGTTATGGTACGCGGCGATGTAGGTGCAGTTAAGGCAGCTACCGATGCAGGCGCAGCAGCAGCTCAGAGAGTAGGCGAGCTTGTTTCCGTTCATGTAATTCCACGTCCACACGCAGAGGTAGAGACCATTCTTCCTTCCGTAAAGGAGAACTAAAACATATTAAAGATAAGAAAGGCCGCAGCCGGATGAGTCCTGGCTGCGGCCTTTTTGCGCCTGTATTTTGATGTTATATGGCTTTTAAATAGATTGTATTCTTTAAATCCGTGCGATTCCTTCCTCTATAGCCACATCAGCTACTGCCTTTGCAACTACGTCGGCTACCGCCTTGTTTAACGGGGAAGGAATGATATTTTCTGCTGTAAGCTCATCATCAGAGACCATGCCGGCAATGGCATAGGAGGCTCTTTGCTTCATAGATTCAGTGATCTCTCTGGCGCGGACGGAAAGAGCTCCCTTAAATACGCCGGGGAATACCAGTACGTTATTGATCTGGTTGGGGAAATCGGAGCGGCCCGTTCCTACGACTGCAGCGCCTCCGGCCAATGCCTCATCAGGCATAATCTCCGGTGTGGGATTTGCCATGGCAAAGACGATGCCCTGATTCATGGAGGCAACCATTTCCTTTGTCACCAGCCCGGGACGTGATACGCCGATAAAGGCGTCCGCATTTTTTAAGGCATCGGCCAGAGTGCCGTGTTCATGATCCAGATTGCTGATATGGGAAATTTCTTCCTGGCCCGGATTTAAGTCTTCATCGCCTTCGCAGATAATACCATTGATATCGCAGAGGATCACATTTCCAAAGCCCATGTTGATCAGATGTTTTCCAATGGCAATGCCTGCGGCTCCTGCTCCGTTAATTACCACACGAAGCGTTCCCATTTTCTTTCCTGTTATCTTGATAGCGTTTAACAGGGCGGCTGCCACAACGATGGCGGTGCCGTGCTGGTCATCATGGAATACGGGGATATCGCACAGCTCTTTTAAGCGGCGTTCAATCTCAAAGCATCTGGGAGCGGCAATATCCTCCAGGTTAATGCCGCCGAAGCTTTTGGAGATCAGATAAATGGTCTGTACAATCGTGTCGGTGTCTTTGGAGTCAATGCAGAGAGGGAATGCATCTACATCCGCAAATTCCTTAAACAGGGCGCATTTTCCCTCCATAACCGGCATACCGGCTGCAGGGCCGATATCTCCCAGACCCAAAACAGCCGTGCCGTCTGTGATGACGGCTACTAGGTTAGAGCGGCGGGTAAGCTTAAAGGACTGCTCATAATCCTTTGCAATCACCCGGCAGGGCTCGGCTACGCCCGGAGTGTAGGCTAAAGAAAGATCCTCTCTTGTTTCGATTTTTTTGCGGGAAACTACCTCGATTTTTCCGTTCAGGTCGTAATGCATCTGCAGGGATGCCTGGTTGATATCCATGATTGTGTTCCTCCTGTAAAATAAAATGTGCTCTGAGAGCAGAGTGTTTATGTATATGGTTCTGTATCAAAATCCCGGGAAATAAGGGAAGCTCAGACCATGGCTTCGGGTTTGAATACCTGATCGAATTCTTCTTCAGTGAGAAAGCCCAGAGATACGCAGGCTTCCTTCAGGGAAATATTTTCCTTATAGGCTTTTTTGGCGGTTTTGGCCGCATTTTCATAGCCGATATGCGGATTTAGGCAGGTTACAAGCATCAGGGAACGGCGGAGATTTTCGTCCATCTTTTCACGGTTGGGCCGGATGCCGGATACGCAGTTATTATTAAAGGAAATCAGTGCGTCGGTTAAAAGACGGACAGACTGGAGAAAATTGTAAATACATACGGGCATGAATACATTTAATTCAAAATTACCCTGAGAGGCAGCAATACCTACAGCCGTGTCATTTGCCATAACCTGAACAGCCACCATGGTGACAGCCTCGCACTGAGTCGGATTTACCTTTCCCGGCATAATGGAGCTTCCGGGCTCATTTTCCGGAATAAAGATTTCACCCAGTCCGCAGCGGGGGCCGCTGGAAAGCCAGCGGATATCGTTTGCGATCTTCATCAGATTGGCTGCCAGGCCCTTTAAGGCGCCGTGGGCGAATACCAGCTCGTCCTTGCTGGTGAGAGAGTGGAACTTGTTGGCTGCGGTGACAAATTTTTTTCCCGTGAGCTCGGAAACCGCCTTTGCCACTTCCGTATCAAAGTCTTTTGGGGCATTTAAGCCGGTGCCTACGGCAGTGCCGCCCAGAGCCAGCTCCCGCAGTCCCTTAAGGCTTAATGCAAGCATTTCCTTTGACTTTTCCAGCATATTTTTCCAGCCGCTGATCTCTTGGGAAAAGGTGATGGGAGTGGCGTCCTGAAGATGGGTGCGCCCGGTTTTGATGATGCCCTCATTTTCCTTCATCAGGCGGTCAAAGGTGGAGATTAGAAGATCCAGAGCAGGAAAGAGCCGATCCTCGATTTCCGCTGCCGCTGCGATGTGCATGGCAGTGGGGAAGGTGTCATTGGAGCTCTGGGACATATTGGAGTGGTCATTGGGGTGGAGCAGCTTCTTTCCGGCGATCTCATTTCCCCGGTTGGCGATGACCTCGTTTACATTCATATTAGACTGGGTGCCGCTTCCGGTCTGCCATACAGCCAGAGGGAAATGACCGTCAAGCTTTCCTGCCAGAATCTCATCGCAGACAGCAGATATGAGGGAAAGGCGTGTTTCATCCAGCTTTCCCAGACGGTGATTGGCAATGGCCGCTGCCTTTTTCAGGATCGCAAATGCCCGTATTATCTCCATAGGGATCTTTTCTGTTCCGATTTTGAAGTTTTCAAAACTGCGCTGGGTCTGAGCTCCCCAGTAACGGTCTGCAGGAACCTGGATTTCTCCCATGGAATCGTGTTCAGTACGGTACTGCATGATTTGTTAGCCTCCTTGCGTGTACGTCGTAATATTTTTGATAACAGTATACCACACATGAAGTTGTTTGAAAATAATTTACTTTATTTTCCCGAACTGTTCGTAAGATATGGACTTTCAAACTTTAATATGTTAAAATAACTGAGTGCAGATTATATAAATAAAAAGTCATAAAGCAATAAGGAGATTATAGATATGAATAAAAAAATTAAAACAGAAGCAGTGGATCATTTGTTTGATGCGATTCTTACCCTGAAAACACCGGATGAGTGCTATAAGTTCTTTGAAGACGTATGTACCATCAATGAACTTTTGTCCTTGTCCCAGCGCTATGAGGTGGCAAAGATGCTCAGGGAAGGGCAGACCTATCTGGAGATTGCGGACAGGACCGGAGCCTCTACCGCTACCATCAGCCGTGTAAACCGTTCTTTAAATTATGGAAGCGATGGTTATGATATGGTGTTTGGGCGTCTGCATCTGGGAGAAGATACGGACGGGGAGTAGGGGTTCCCTTGTAAAGTTGGTTAAAAACAGCACGTGCTTTCTTGTTTAGATGAGTGAGTGCTGTTTTTTTATTGTAATTTTCGCGTTTATATGAAATTATACTTACATCACGAGTAAATGTCATACCATTTCAGGATTGAACAAATATGGGAAAAAAGAGGTGCGGATATGTCAGCAGACAAAAACTGGCAGTTTGAGCTTGAAGAATATATCAAACAGGGAGAACCCAGCCAAATTGAAAAGAGCGAAGCATATCTGCTTGATACGGCTAAGGAGCACATCGAGGGAAATATTGCAAAATTGCTGGGCGAGAAAGCCTTTCAGTTTTCTCCGGCTGAATGGCTGGCCATTCACCGCAGGCTGTTTGAAGGCGTATTTTCTCATGCCGGTCAAATCAGGCAGTATAATATCACGAAAAAAGAATGGGTTCTGAAGGGTGATACAGTTATCTATGCAACAACAAAGTTTTTGGAATTGTTTTTTAGTAATTTGATTTTGGGAACGAATTATGAACTTAAAAATAGATATATGCATATAGAGTTTGATCACGGATGAACTTGCTTTCTATGATGCCCTGACTAAGCCGCAGGCAATTAAGGACTTATGTACCCTTATTAAGAGACTCCTCAAAAGACATCAAACAACTGAAAGCTGATAGAAGCACATAGGCAGGATTACAGAGCCGGGAATCTAAAAAACAGGTTCCTGGCTCTGTTTCCTGCTACTTTTCCGCCTCACAAATCATTTACAAATCCCCCCATTCGTGGTATCATCATAACAGCGTTATTTCAAAAAAACAATAACGATGGAGGTTGCGAAATGAAGCTGATAAAAACAGTAGATGCAGAGGGTGCGGTGCTCTGTCATGATATTACCCAGATTATCAAGGGCGTGACAAAGGACGCTGTATTCCGCAAGGGACATATTGTTGCAAAGGAGGATATACCGGTTCTTTTAAGCGTGGGAAAGGATCAGCTGTATGTCTGGGAAAAGGAGGAGGGGATGCTTCATGAAAATGAGGCAGCCGAGATCCTGTGCAGTCTGTGCAAGGGAAGCCATATGGAGCGCTCTGAGACAAAAGAGGGAAAGATTGAGCTTACGGCTGACTGTGACGGTCTCTTAAAGGTGGATAACAGAGGCTTAAAGGCAGTGAACGGATTCGGACAGATGATGATCGCCACCCGTCACGGAAATTTTGCCGTAAAGAAGGGGGACAAGCTGGCTGGAACCCGCATTATCCCTCTGGTAATCGAAGAGGAAAAGATGGAGCGGGCAAAAGAAAGTGCGCTGGCTGCCACAGAGGGACGTCCGATCCTGGATGTAATGCCTTTTGTACATAAAAAGGTAGGAATCATTACCACGGGAAATGAGGTGTTTTACGGGCGGATCAAGGATACCTTTACCCCGGTGATCGAGGAAAAGATGGCGCAGTTTGACACAGAGATCATTGATCATGTGACCTGGAATGACGATGATAAAAAGGTGACAGCGTCTATCCTTGATATGGTGAAGAAGGGGGCGGATGTAGTAGTCTGTACCGGAGGCATGAGCGTGGATCCGGATGATAAGACGCCCCTTGCCATCAAAAATACAGGAGCCAGAGTGGTATCCTACGGGGCTCCGGTACTTCCGGGAGCCATGTTTTTATTAGCTTATCTGGAGGTTGAGGAAGAAGGAAAGCACCGCACGGTGGCAGTGATGGGACTTCCCGGCTGCGTGATGTATGCAAAGCGTACGATTTTTGATCTGGTGCTGCCCAGAGTGATGGCGGATGATGAGGTGACAGAAGAAGATCTGGCCTCTCTGGGACAGGGCGGCCTGTGCTTAAACTGTCCGGTCTGCACCTTCCCCAACTGCGGATTTGGAAAAGGAGTGTAGGAAAATGGATTTTTCACATTTTGATGAACAGGGAAATGCCTGGATGGTAGATGTAGGCGGAAAGGAAGAAACAAAACGGGAAGCCACTGCAAGAGGCAGTATCTTTATGAGTCCGGAGTGCCTGAAAATGGTGGAAGAGGGCTCCATGAAAAAAGGCGATGTGCTGGGCGTGGCCCGTGTGGCCGGGATCATGGGGGCCAAGAGAACATCTGAGCTGATCCCTCTGTGCCACCTGCTGAATCTGACCAAGCTGACTGTAGATTTTACAATTCATGAGGGGACAAATGAGATTGAGGCAGTCTGTACGGCCCGTACCACCGGACGCACCGGCGTGGAGATGGAAGCGCTGACCGGAGTCAATGTGGCCCTCCTTACCATTTACGATATGTGCAAGGCAGTGGATAAGTCCATGGAAATGGGCCATATCTATTTAGAGCACAAGTCCGGCGGAAAGAGCGGAGAATTTTATAATGAAGTAAGAGGGCAGAGGTAAAAAATGAGGGATCAGACGGGAAGAGAGATTGATTATATGCGGATTTCCATCACAGACCGCTGTAATCTGAGATGTAAATACTGTATACCGGACGGGATCCAGTGTATGCCCCGGTGGGAGATCCTTTCTCTGGAAGAACTGGAGGCGATTGCCGTCTGTGCGGCGGATCTGGGAATCAGGAAGATTAAGGTTACAGGTGGAGAGCCGCTGGTGCGGAAGGACTGCCCCCAGTTAGTACGGATGCTCAAAAATGTCCCCGGTATTGAGAAGGTAACTCTCACCACCAATGGTGTTCTTCTGGAACAGTATCTGGGTGAGCTTTTGGATGCGGGACTGGACGCAGTCAATATCAGTCTGGATACTCTGGATCCGGGGCTTTATGAGACCATTACCGGGGCAGATGCGCTGGATACGGTTCTTGGAATCATAAGCAGGGCAGACAGGCTTCCCATTCCGGTGAAGGTTAATGCGGTGTCCATTGATTTTGACAGCTGGAGAAACGCAGAGAAGACGACGAAGGATGGCTGGCGGGCCATGGCAGCGCTGGCGGAGCAGTATCCGGTGGATGTGCGATTTATTGAAATGATGCCCATTGGTTATGGAAAGCAGTTTCAGGGCATTGATCACAGAACTCTGCTTTTGCAGTTGAAGGAAATGTATCCGGATCTTGAAATAGACCAAGAGGTTCATGGGTTTGGTCCGGCAGTTTACTATAAATCTCAAAGGTTTAAAGGCAGCATTGGCTTGATCAGCGCCATTCACGGAAAATTTTGTTCTTCCTGCAACCGGGTGCGTCTGACAGCTCAGGGATATTTGAAAACCTGTCTGTGTTATGAGGATGGCGTGGATCTGAAACAGGTGCTCAGAGAGGGGATATCCCGGCCGGAAAAGGAAAGCCACTTCATTTGGCCGGAAGGGCTGGATGTGCGTGACGAAGGGCTTCAGAGCCGTTTGAGGACTGTGATGGAGGAAACGATTCTTAAAAAGCCCATGGCTCACTGCTTTGAAACACCGGGAAGGATTACGGAATCACATAATATGAGCTCGATCGGAGGATAAAAGGATGGATGCGAAGGAGAGAAACGGATCTGAGGAAAAGCCATTTAAGGCAGCCGTCATTACGGTGAGTGATAAGGGAGCCAGAGGAGAGCGTGTGGATGAAAGCGGCCCTGCAGCAAAAGAGATGCTGGCGCAGGCAGGCTATGAGGTAGTGGAGACGCTGATCATTCCTGATGAGCCGGAGGAACTTAAGACAGAGCTGATTCGTCTGGCAGATGAGGTCCGGGCAGATCTGGTGGTTACAAGCGGCGGTACAGGATTTTCCATGCGGGATCAGACTCCGGAGGCGACTCTGGCAGTGGCGGACCGGCTGGCTCCAGGAATTGCCGAGGCCATCCGGTATCAGTCCATGGCAGTGACGAACCGGGCCATGCTCAGCCGCGGAGTATCAGTGATCCGCAGACAGACCGTGATTGTCAACCTGCCGGGAAGTCCCAAGGCGGTAAAGGAGAGTCTGGGTTATATTTTGGATTCTCTGGACCACGGGATTCGGATTTTAAGAGGCAGTGCCTCAGAATGTGCCAGATAAGGCCAATGGGAATGAGTAAATAACTGGAAAAAAATTAGAAAAAGGGGAGCGGAAAATGAGAAAACAGCTTTATGCAGCGGCAGCAGCAATTTTAGCAGCAGGGATGCTGGCAGGATGCTCAGGAGGAGCAAAGGAGACTAAGGAGCAGACAACCGTTCAGGCAGTGAAGGAAACAGAGACCGCGAAGGCTCCGGCAGCCGCTGAGGCAGGAACAGAAGACGCTTCAGAGGGAGAAGAGACAGAGCTTTTAGTGGCAGCTGCCGCCAGCTTAAAAAATGCCTATGAGGAGGAACTGATCCCCATGTTTGAGGCTCAGTATCCGGGGATTACGGTAACAGGCACCTATGACAGCTCCGGTAAGCTTCAGACCCAGATCGAAGAAGGACTGGAGGCAGATGTATTTATGTCCGCAGCCACAAAGCAGATGGATGCTTTAAATGAAAAGGGGCTGATCGCTGAGGATACGATTGCGAATCTTCTGGAAAATAAGATCGTTCTGATTGTTCCCACAGGAAATGAAGCAGGGCTTGAAGCCTTTGAGGATATTGAAAAAGCAGCCTCCATCGCACTGGGCGACCCAGCCAGCGTACCGGCTGGCCAGTATGCCCAAGAAGCGCTCACAAGTCTTGGAATCTGGGATCAGATCCAGGATAAGGTAAGCTTTGGAACCAATGTAACAGAGGTTTTAAACCAGGTAGCGGCTTTCAGTGCAGACGCAGGCATCGTATATGCCACAGATGCAGCCAGCATGGCGGAGCAGGTAGAGGTAATTGCTGAGGCTCCCGAGGGAAGTCTGGAAAAGAAGGTAATTTACCCCGTAGCTGTGGTAAAAGGCAGCGCGCATTCTGAAGAAGCGGCAGATTTTGTGGAGTTTTTAAAAACAGAGGAAGCCATGAAGGTATTTGAGGCTTATGGTTTCTCCAAGGGAAACGAAATCCTGCCGTAAATCTGTAAATGAAAAGGAGGACATATTATGGACTGGTCACCGGTTCTGATATCCATGAAGACAGCCAGCCTGTCCATCTTTATCACCTTTTTTCTGGGGATTTTTGCAGCGGGGGCTGTGATTCGTCTGAAAAATGAGACGTTAAAGATCATATGCGACGGTATTCTGACTCTTCCCCTGGTGCTTCCGCCTACGGTGGCCGGCTTTTTCCTGCTCTATCTGTTTGGGGTAAAACGCCCCATTGGACAGTTTTTTATTGATTTTTTCGGAGTTAAGATCGCATTTTCCTGGGGGGCTGCGGTGCTGGCAGCGGTGGTGATGTCATTTCCGCTGATGTACCGCTCTGCCAGGGGAGCATTTGAGCAGGTGGATCCGGATCTGGCGGCAGCTGCAAGGACTCTGGGGATGAGTGAGTGGGAAATTTTCTGGAAGGTGCTTTTTGCCAATGCTACTCCCGGAATCTTAAGCGGAGGCGTTCTGGCCTTTGCCAGAGGTCTGGGAGAGTTTGGAGCTACTTCCATGATCGCGGGCAATATTGCGGGAAAGACAAGAACCCTTCCTATGGCAGTGTATTCAGAGGTGGCTGCGGGTAATATGGAGGCTGCAGACCGGTATGTGGCAGTCATTGTGGTCATTGCCTTTATCTCTATTCTTCTTATGAATCTGGGAGCCTTAAGGGCGGGAGGAAGAAAGCATGGCGCTTGAGACAGAACACAGGCTTTTGCTGGGAGTTGAAATCAAAAAGAAGCTGAAGGAATTTTCGCTGGCGCTTTCCTTTGAGGCAAAAAAGGGCTGTCTTGGAATTCTGGGGCCTTCAGGCTGCGGAAAGAGCATGACTTTAAAATCCATTGCAGGCATTGTGACGCCGGATTCCGGCCGGATTGCCCTTCAATATGCTCAGGGAGAGGCAGCCGGTGGCCGGGTTCTGTTTGATTCCTCCCTTAAGATCAATGAAACGCCCCAGATCCGCCGGGTAGGCTATCTGTTTCAGAATTACGCCCTGTTCCCCAATATGACGGTGGAGGAAAATATTGCCGCAGGCTTAAAGGGAAAGGGCGCAAGGGCCGCAGCGGGGGGCAGGAAGTACCAAGCCCGCTCCCCCCAGGCCATTAAGAATAAGGTGCAGGAGATGACGGAACGTTTCCGGCTGACCGGACTGGAAAAGCATTATCCCGCTCAGTTGTCCGGCGGCCAGCAGCAGAGAGCGGCACTGGCTCGGATTCTGGCCTATGAACCGGAGATCCTGCTTTTGGATGAACCGTTTTCAGCAATGGATACATATCTGAGGGAAAAACTGCGTCTGGAGCTGGCAGAAGCATTAAAGGATTATGACGGCGTTTCCATTCTGGTAACCCATGACAGGGATGAGGCGTACCAGCTCTGTCCGGAGATACTTTTGATGGATCAGGGAAAGGTGCTGGCCGGGGGAAAGACGAGAGATATTTTTGCCTGGCCCCAAACCTGCAAGGCTGCAAGGCTTACGGGCTGCAAAAACATTTCCAGGATTAGGCGTATGAGTGAACGGCGCATCTGCGCTCTGGACTGGGGCGGCTTAGAGCTGACGGCAGACCGTCCGGTGGGGGAGGAGATTACTGCAGTGGGGATCCGGGCCCATGATTTTGAGCCGGTAAGCAGGCATAAGGCAGCTGCATGCGCATATGAAAACTGTATTCCTGTGGAAGAGCCTCAGGTGTCTGAAATGCCCTTTGAGTGGTATATTACCCTGAAAAACGGCCTGTGGTGGAAACGGGAAAAGACGATTCATACCCACAATTCTGCCGGAGTGATCCCGGAGTATCTTCGGGTAGACCCGTCGGCTATTTTACTGTTAAAAGGAGAACTCTGATATGGAAAAAACAGGAGCAGTCATTGTGGCGGCAGGCCATAAAAACAGAGGAACGGCCTTTTTGCCCATGCTCCCGGTAGGGGACAGTACCGTGATCCGTCGGATCATTATTACGATGAAGCGGGTGGGAATTGATCCCATTGTGGTAGTGACGGGAAAACAGGGAGATGAGCTGGAGAAGCATATAAGCGATCTGGAGGTTATTTCCCTGCGTAATCCCGATTATGAAACAGAACAGATGTTTGACAGTATTTCTATGGGTCTTCGCTACATCAGAGGGCTGTGCACACAGATACTGCTCCTTCCTGCTAAATTTCCGCTTCTTTTGCGTGATACGCTGGAAAAAATGCTTTCAGAAGAGGGCGATATTATCCGGCCGGTTTTTGACGGAAAAAGAGGCCATCCGGTTCTTATATCGGAGCATGCAGCCGGGAAAGTGCTGGAATATACGGGGAATCGGGGCTTGCGGGGAGCGCTTTTTGAAGCGGAGCAGTGTTTTGTGACAAAGGAAGTGCCTGTGGAGGATCAGGGAATTATCTTTGCAGTGGAAACGGATGAAGACAGCACGGAACGGGAAATGGAAAAACAGAAGATCCAGGTGCATCCGGAGGTGCGTCTGGTCGTTCGGAGAAATGATCCCTTCTTTGGGCCGCTGCTTGCCCGTTTTCTCATCGTGATCCGTCATACAGGTTCCATGCAGACGGCCTGCAGGCAGCTGCACATATCCTATACCAAAGGCTGGAAGCTTTTAAAGGAGGCGGAGCATCAGCTGGGCTATGGCCTCCTTGTATCCCGATCCGGAGGAGTGGAGGGGGGATTTTCCCGTCTTACAGAGAAGGGGGAAGATTTTCTAAGACGATATCTGTGCATGGAAGAAGAACTGCGCAAAGAAAGCGAACGGCTGTTTAAACGGTATTTTCCGGAAGAAAATGAGGTGTCAAAATGAGAGAATTATTTAAAGAACTGAAAAAATGCCTTTTAAGAGGAGAGGGAGCAGCGCTTGCTTCAATCATAGAGAGCGCGGGTTCCACACCCAGAGGCGCGGGTTCGCGGATGCTGGTAAAAGCAGATGGAACGGCTCTTGGAACCGTGGGCGGAGGAGCTGTGGAGTATCAGGTAACTCTGGCCTGCAGGGAAGCAGTGAAAAGTAAAGAATCCGGTCTTCAAGAGTTTACTTTAACCCGTGGGAAAGAAGCCGATATCGGTATGGTCTGCGGAGGAGATGTGACGGTGTACATTCAGTATGTGGATCCTGAAAGGCCAGGTATCCGGGAGCTTATCGATCAGGTTCTGAGTGTTTTTGATGTGGATGAGGACAGCTGGCTGATCTTTGACCTCACCGTGGAAAAATCGTGGAAAATGGGGCTTTACAGTGAAAAGACAGGCGTTTTGGGACTTGGAAATGAAACGGCAGGAGCAGAGTGGATGAAGCATAGCTGTCCTTCGGGAGCCGCAGAAATGAAAGACGGAAAGGACGCTTCTGTATGTGAACGGGTGCTGCCAGAGACGGTATTTGGGCCTGAGTTTACAGCGCTTTTTGGTTCCCAGGCGGTCATTTCCAGAGAAAACGATCATTTTTACTATGTGGAGCCTCTGGTTCAGTCCGGTACGGCGTATGTGTTCGGCGGAGGCCATGTGGCTCAGGAGCTGGTTCCCGTATTAAAAAAGGTGGGTTTTCGCTGTGTGATCATGGATGACAGAGAGATGTTTGCCAACCGGCAGGTATTTCCCGATGCCGATCAGGTGATCGTGGGAGATCTGGAACGGATTGGCGACTATGTGTCTATCCGGCCTCAGGACTATGTATGCGTGATGACAAGAGGCCATCAGTTTGACTATTATGTGCAGAAGCAGGCTCTGGCTTTAAAGCCCTGCTATCTGGGCGTGATGGGAAGCAAAAACAAGATCCGCGTGGTGACGGAACGGCTGCTTGAAGATGGATTTTCAAATGAGGAGATCCAGGCCTGCCATATGCCGATCGGTTTGGGAATCCATGCAGAAACACCCCAGGAGATTGCAGTCAGCGTTGCGGCGGAGATGATCTCTGTGCGGGCCGAGAGACTGGGAAAGACAAGGAGGTAAAGGCATGAAGGAATGTGTATGGGCAATATATTTCAGTCCCACCGGAGGAACAAAAAAAGCGGCTCTCTATCTGGCAGAGGGCCTTGGAAAAGAGATAAAAGAGATAGATCTGTCTGCTCCTGATTTTAAGGGCGCAGAATTTAAAAAGGATGATCTGGTGATTGTGGCTGCTCCTGCATTTGGAGGAAGGATCCCGGCACTGATGGCAGAGCGGTTAAAGCGCACCGCAGGAAAGGGCGCTGCTGCTGTTACGGCTGCCGTTTATGGAAACAGGGCCTATGAGGATGTTCTTGTGGAGTTAAATGATGCTTTGGAGGAGCAGGGCTTTGAGCCCTTCGCTTCTGCAGCTGTCCTTGCGGAGCATTCCATGGTTCGTGAGGTGGCGGCAGGACGTCCGGATGAGAAGGATCATGAGGAGCTTTCCGGTTTTGGAGCACAGATCCTTAAAAAGCTTGATGCGGCAGAAATTACAAAGCCCCAGGTGCCGGGAAACCGCCCATATAAGGAATGGAAAAAGATGCCTGCAGTACCGGTAAACGGCAGCGGCTGTACTGGGTGCGGACTCTGCGCCGGACTCTGCCCCTCTGGAGCTATTTCAAAAGAAAATCCATCAGTGACAGATCCGGAAAAATGCATCCTGTGCCTGCGCTGCATCGCTGTCTGTCCTTCCGGCGCAAAAAAACTTCCGGAACCTGTTCAGGAGATGTTAAACCAGAAGCTTCTGCCGTTAAAGGGGATCCGGAAGGAAAATGAATTGTTTTTATAGCATGACAGATTAGAAGAAAAGATTCGGGGCAATTAGTCCGGACCATATAAAACAGGCTGGAGCTGTTCGCCCTTCAGAGCGGCTTTTATGGTTGGAATTACAAGCTCTGTTCTCGCAACCAGGGAACAGGGCTTTTTTTGCGGTGAATCCTGGGAAAATGGAACAAAATATACATGTTTGCAGGGAAAGAGAAGGCCGATATTTTTAAAATTCATTCCCATGGCATCATTCGTGGAAAGGAAGATCACCAGAGGCTTTTCATTGCGCAAATGTGCTTTGGCAGCCATGAGTACCGGTGTATCCGTGATGCCGTTTGCCAGCTTGGCAAGGGTATTTCCCGTACAGGGGGCGATGAGCAGAAGATCCAGATAGCCTTTGGGGCCAATGGGTTCCGCGTCTTCAATGGTAAGAATGGGTTCCCGTCCGGCCAGACCGCTGATGGTTCGGATATATTCATCCGTGCTTCCAAAACGGGAGCGGGTGGTCTGCACATGGGAGGAAAAGATGGGGTATAGCTCGGCTTCCTCCTGTATGAGAGTCTGTACGGTCTGTTTTATTTTATCAAAGGTACAGAAGGACCCGGTAATAGCCAGGCCGATCGTTTTTCCTTTCAGAGACATAAGAATTTCCTTCTATCTATATTAAAATGTAGTAGTTTTTAACGTCCCTCTCCAAGGACCTGCAGTACTGCCCGGCACAGGATCCTGGCAGAGGCTTTGGAACTGAAACGTCCCGGAAGCCCCGGACAGGCGATCCGGCAAAGTCCGGCCCGAAGGCAGTCTTCTTCAGAAATACAGCCGGAGCCGGAAGCCAGTTCAAAAATCACCGCATCCTTACGGATCTGCTTGATAAGCAGGGGATCTGTCAATACAGGAGCGGGAACCGTATTAAAAATAAGCTCTGCCTGAGGAAGATGTTTTTCCAGTTTTTGGGGATCAAAGGCGTCAAAGCCACGCGTTTTGGCAAGCGTCTGCCGGATGGGATTTATCTCACAGACGGATGCATCTGCAAACATTCCTCTCAGGCGGTCGGCCAGCGCCTGGCCGCAGCGCCCATAGCCAAGGATCAGGCAGCGGCAGCGGTGGAGATTGATGGGGCACTGGCTGACTGCCAGAGAAATGGCGCCTTCCGCGGTGGCAATGGCATTTTCCAGAGAAATTTCTTCCATGTCCATAAAATCCTTCCATAGAATGTCATTATTATCGCAGAACTCTTTTACAGAATCTGGGAGATTTCCACCAAAAAGATACTGCCCGGGCATAAGGCAGGAAAGAAGGGGAGAGAGCTCCATGCCATGTGAGGGAGGCTGGAACAGATGAACCCCGTCACGGGTAAAGGGAACGGGGCCGAGGATTACAGAGGCCTCTTTGACTGCCGATTCCATCAGCGATGAATCCGTTCCTGTAAAAGAAGACACGGGATATCCTTCCTTGGAAAGAATCTGTACCATCCATCGAAGACGCATATCGCCTCCGATTGCAAAAAATGTTCTCATGGCTGTTCCTGCCTTATTTCTGTCTGTAATTTATATATATGAAAGGGCTGGAAAAGCGTGATAAGGCATGGTATACTATTACACATAGCACACAAAATACTGGCTGCGTCTTTTATGGCTGGATCCGAAAAGACAGAGACCAGTTTTTTTGCAGAAATCGTTATATACGAAAGAGGATAACGGGAGGGCAGAAGATGGAAGATAACAATAAGCTTCATTACGGTTTATCATTGCGCCTGTATTTTGAGGAAAAGGCCTTTGGTCCGGGAATGGTGGCTTTGCTGAGAGCGGTAGAGAAAACAGGCTCTCTGCAGAGAGCAGCCCGTTCTATGAATATGGCCTACAGCAAGGCATGGAAAATGCTCCGGGTGGCGGAAAAGGAATGGGGTTTTTTGCTGACAGACCGGGAGACCGGAGGAAGAGACGGAGGAGGTTCCACCCTTACGCCTCAGGCGAAGGAGCTGATGGAAGCTTATTTAAGCTTCCGAAGAGATGCAGAGGCGGAACTGAACCGTCTGTTTGAAATGTATTTTTCGGATGAATGGTTAAATCATATGAGAGAAATAGGAGGAAATGAAAAAAATGAGTGAGGAAATCGTATTTTGCAGGGGAGGAGGCTGTACGGCCAAGCTGGGGCCGGGGGTACTAGCCCGTGTGTTAAATCGGCTGCCCAAAACAAAGGATCCCAATCTGATGATCGGATATGACGGTTCCGATGATGCGGCCGTATACCGGCTCACAGATGATCTGGCCATGGTGCAGACGCTTGATTTTTTCCCTCCCATGGTGGAGGATCCCTATGTGTTTGGCCAGATTGCTGCTGCCAATGCGCTGAGTGATATCTATGCCATGGGAGGAGAGGTAAAAACTGCATTAAACATCGTATGCTTTCCGGAAGAGATGGATCTGAATATTTTGGGAAAGATCATGCAGGGAGGCAGCGAAAAGGTACGAGAGGCAGGAGGTGTTCTGGCGGGCGGCCATTCCATTGCGGACAGCGATGTAAAATACGGCCTTTCTGTTACGGGAATTATCCATCCTGACCGTGTATTTGCCAATAGCGGCTGCAAAGAGGGCGATGCCCTGATCCTCACAAAGCCTCTGGGTGTAGGGATTGTATGCACGGCAGCAAGGATGAAGGCGGCGCCTCAGGCGGCTTATGACCTGGCGGTCCAGTCCATGACAACCCTTAATAAATATGCATCCGAGATTCTTAAAAAATACAGGCTGCACGGCTGCACGGATGTAACAGGCTTTAGCTTTTTAGGGCACCTGTGTGAAATGGTAACGGATCAGGCCACAGCCCGCATCTATAAGAATCGCGTTCCGGTTATTCCGGAGGCGCCTGATCTTGCAGAGGAATTTTATATCACAGCAGCGGCTCAGAGAAACCGCAACCATGTGCAGGATAAGATTGATTTTGGAAGCTGTGACTTTTCCATGCAGGAAATCCTGTTTGATCCCCAGACTTCCGGCGGCCTGCTTGCATCCATTGATGCTGCAGATGCCGAAGCAGCACTTAAGGAACTGGAAGAACTGGGACTTCCCTGCGGGATCGTGGGAAGGATCGAAGCGCGGCAGGAAAAGGCCGTGATTGTAGAATAAAAGAGAAGTGAGGAGGAAACAGGCTATGATAAGACTGGATGAACGGGGAAAGCAGTGTCCGCTGCCGGTGATTGAGGCAAAACGGGCTCTGGAGGCAGCTGCGCCGGGCGAAGCAGTAGAGGTGATTGTGGATAATGAGATCGCGGTGCAGAATTTAAAGAAGCTGGCAGATCACAAGGGGCTGTCCTTTACATCTGAAAAAAAGAGCAGCAGAGAATATGCGGCGGTTATTACAGCCGGTGAGGGAATGAAAGAAAGAGAAAGCGCACCACAGGCAGATGCTTTACCGGAAAAAGAGCCTGAAGTCTGCCATCCGGACGGACGCAGGAAGGGAATGGTGGTTGTGATTTCTTCCCGTGAAATGGGACAGGGGGATCCGGCGCTCGGAACGCTTCTGATGAAGGGTTTTATTTATGCTCTTACACAGCAGGACGTACTGCCGGAAACCATTCTTCTCTATAATGGAGGCGCCTTCCTTTCCTGCGAGGGATCGGATAACCTGGAGGATCTTAAGACGCTGGAAGCTCAGGGTGTAGAAATTCTTACCTGCGGCACCTGCTTAAATCACTATGGAATCGGGGAGAAACTACGGGTAGGGAGTGTTACCAATATGTATGAGATTGCAGAAAGGATGACCGGGGCAGCTGTACTGGTACGGCCTTAAGGTGAGGAGTATGAACAGACAAAAGCAGCTGATCATAGTAAGAGGCGGAGGGGATATTGCAACAGGAACTATCCACCGCCTTCATCGGTGCGGTTATCCGGTGCTGGTGCTGGAAACAGGCAGTCCTTCTGCCATCCGCAGGCAGGTGGCATTTTCAGAAGCAATCTATGACGGACAGAGTGAAATTGAGGGTGTGACCTGCTTAAAGGTATCCGATTTTGCAGAGGCTAAGGCTGTCTTAGAGGCAGGAGCCATACCCATGATGATGGATGAGACGTGTGAAATATTAAAGGAAGTTTGTCCCTGGGCTCTTGTGGATGCAATCCTGGCAAAAAAGAACCTGGGAACGAAACGGAATATGGCGGATAAGACCATTGGCCTGGGGCCGGGCTTTACAGCCGGGGAAGATGTGGATCTTGTGATTGAGACCATGCGGGGCCACAACCTGGGAAGGATCATTTCCAGGGGTACGGCTCTTCCAGACACAGGAACTCCGGGGCTGATCGGAGGCGTAGGAAAGGAACGGGTCATCCATTCGCCGGCCATGGGGATCCTTTTTGGAAAAGTGAGGATCGGAGACCGGGTAGAAAAGGGACAGCCCATAGCGGTAATTGTTACGGGGCAGGGAGAGGTAGTGGTAGAAGCTTCTCTTACAGGCCTGGTGCGGGGGCTGATCCGGGACGGTTATCCTGTGACAAAGGGATTTAAGATCGCGGATATTGATCCAAGAGAGAGCGAGTATGAAAACTGCTTTACCATTTCAGATAAGGCAAGGGCTATCGGCGGTTCTGTATTAGAAGCCCTTTTATATCTGGAACAGAAACAGGGCTTTTAAGGGAGGCGCATTATGATCTATCTTGACAGTGCGGCTACCTCCTTTTACCGTCCTCCTGTGGTGGCCCAGGCAGTGGCAGAGGCGATGAACTCCATGGGAAACTGCTCCCGGGGAACGCACAGAGAAGCTTTAACGGGAGCCAGGATCATTTTTGAGACAAGACAGCTTCTGGCAGAGCTGTTTCATGCTCCCGGATCGCAGCAGGTGGCATTTACGGCTAATTCCACAGAAAGTTTAAATATGGCGATCAAAGGCCTGATCGATCCGGGAGACCGGGTAGTGACTACCGTGCTTGAACATAACAGCGTGCTCCGCCCTCTGTATGAGATGGAAAAAAGGGGCGCTGTAGTGAACGTTGTGGGCTGTGAGAAGGAGCTTTCTAACGGGACTTCCAGAACGGGAAGGCTGGATATGATAGCCATGGAGAAGGCGATTACTCCGGGCACAAAGGCTGTGGTTATGACTCATGCCTCCAATCTCACCGGAAACCGACAGGATTTGGCTCAGGTGGGAGAATGGTGCCGCAGGGCAGGCGCTCTTTTTATCGTAGATGCCTCTCAGACCGCAGGAATCTTTCCGATTGATATGAAGCGGGATCAGATCGACGTCCTCTGCTTTACCGGTCACAAGGGTCTGATGGGGCCTCAGGGAACCGGCGGGATCTGCCTTGGCACAGGAGTGAATATACGGCCTCTTTTATCCGGAGGCAGTGGTATTATGACTTTTGAGAAAGAACATCCGTCTCAGATGCCAACTGCTTTGGAAGCCGGTACTCTAAACGGACATGGGATTGCAGGTCTGCGGGCCGCCCTTCTGTATATTAAGGAACAGGGCATGGAGCATTTAAGAAAGAGGGAGCAGCAGCTTATGCAGCGTTTTTATGAGCAGGCGCTGGAAATTCCGGATATCCGTATCTATGGGGATTTTTCCCAGAAAGACAGGGCTGCTATTGTATCTTTGAACCTGGGAGAAGAGGACTCCGCTCAGGTCAGCGACTATCTTTCTGAGGAATATGACATTGCCACCCGCTCAGGAGGTCACTGTGCGCCTCTGATGCATGAGGCGCTTGGAACTGTGGAGCAGGGGGCGGTACGGTTCAGCTTTTCCCATTTTAATACAGAAGAACAGATCGACGAAGCCATTGATGCCCTGAAGCATTTTTAAACCGAAGAACAGGCAGCGGTATGCTGAGACAGAATTTCGTTTAAGGCAGATGCGCTGCTGGTATGGCTCCGCACGATCTGGGTTGTGCCCGGACGAACCTCATCCAGAGCACAGCGGATCATTTTGTGGGATACCATATTCGTAAAGAGTACGAGCAGATCCGGTCATGGCCTCCGATGATAACAACACTCATGAAATATCCTCCCTTGCAGGAATGTATTTGGAAATATATAGGTTAGCCTATGCTAACCGAGAGCGTCATATAACAAATCCGGCAAAATGTCCATAGAAATTTTATAGAGAAATTGTTCATTCCAAAAAGAAAACTATTTAATACAAAAAGTTTTAGATTAACTAAAATTTTTTGTCAACAATGCGGATTGCGGTTATATCCTCCTCAGGCTATAATAATTCCATCATTAAGAAACAGGGGAGGAAGAAAGAAAATGGGATTTATTGCCGTAGTGATTGTATTTGCAAGCCTTGGCTATGATATGTACCGTGTGATCCGCAGTCATGGAAACAATTAAGATAGAAACGCAGAATGTCTGATGAAACATACATTTTGAAAAGGAAGCAGTCCGGTTTTGGGGGCAGAGGATTCTGCCTGCAGAAATCGGGCTGTTTTTATATGCAGCTGTTTTCGCATCCGCGGATGCGGCAGATGCATAAAAATTCCTTGTACGGTCATTTGCTCCATGATAAAATAAAACAGAACAATGGGAGAAGATGGGGGATAGAACGTGGAAGCATATTATTACGGAGCATGTTTGACACAGGCCGTTCAAAGAATTTTTAAGGCGCTGGAAATAGAAAAATACCGGTTATCCGGCCGTCCGTTTGTGATCTCATTCACCGGCGGAGGAGGAAAAACCTCTCTGATCCGCCGTCTGGCATGGGAAGGGCGGGAACAGGGGCTTAAGGTTCTTGTGATCCCTACAACCCATATGGCTCTTCCGGAGCATTTTTTTGTGCCGGAGCCTTCAGTGGGGGCTTTGGAACAGGCATTAAAAGACAGTGGGATTGCAGTTACGGGAAAAACGGAGGAACAAAAGCCCGGAGAGAAAAAGATATCCTTCTGGGGCTGGGAATTTTACCAGCAGGCCAAAGAAAAAGCGGATCTCGTCTTAGTAGAGGCAGATGGAGCAAAGCGGCTTCCGGTGAAGGTGCCGGGACCGGCAGAGCCGGTGATACCGGGAGATACAGATCTGATCCTCTGCGTGTACGGCCTTAAGGCTCTGGGACAAAAGGGAGAGAAATGCTGCTTTCGCATGGAACAGGCAAAAACGCTTTTGGGAGAGAGCTTCGGTCTGGATAAGGAGGACAGGGAATGGGCTATGGAGGAGAAATATATGGCCTGTCTGATGGAACAGGGATATTTAAGCCCGCTGAAGCAGTCATTTCCTCAGGCCAGAATCCTTCCTGTGTTCAATCAGGCAGATACAGGGGAGCTTGTTCTGGCAGGAAAGCGGATCCTGGAGCAGATTGGACATACAGAGGGACTGATCACGGGAAACCTGTGGAAGGAACCGTCATTTGAGTTGTTTTAAACAGGATAGAAAGGTGACTTTATACAATGAAACTTTCGATGATTTACATGGCTTCCGGCTTTGGAAAGCGATTTGGTTCCAATAAGCTTCTGGCATCCCTTGAGGGCCGTCCTCTTTATACATACGGATTGGCTGCTCTGGAAAAAGGGGCGCGGATTCTGGAAAAAAAATCGGGGATAAGCTGTGAGATAATTACTGTAAGTCAATATCCCCAGATTCTGGAAGATGCCCGCCGCCTGATCCCCGGAGGAAAGGCGCTGGAAAATCCGTTCAGTGAAGAGGGAATAACGGCATCTATCCGCCTTGGGGTAGCAGCCGCCTGGGAAGATACGGATGCATTCCTTTTTTTTGTGGCAGATCAGCCCTATACGGAAGGGGAAATGATCGCTTCTTTTGCGGATGGCTATTTTAAAAGCGGAAAAAAGCTCGGCTGTACGGCTTTTAATGGACGCAGGGGAAGTCCTACTGCGTTTGGGGCCTGTTACCGCTTTGAACTTTTGGCCATTTCGGGAGATAAGGGCGGCCGTCAGGTTATGAAGGACCATCCGGAGGAACTGTGGATCATGGAAACAGAGGAAAAACAGCTGTGGGATGTGGATCTGCCGGAGGATTTAAAGAGGGGGAAAAAAGAGTATGGCACAGGAGCATGATTTTTCAAAGGGCAGTATCATTTCAAATATTTTAAGGCTGGCTCTTCCTATGACGCTGGCCCAGCTGATCAATGTACTCTATAATATCATAGACCGGATCTATATCGGCCAGCTTCCTGAAGATGCTACGCTGTCTCTCACAGGTCTGGGACTGTGTCTTCCTATTATTTCCATTGTAATTGCCTTTGCCAATCTCTTTGGAATGGGAGGCGCACCCTTATGCTCCATTGAGCGGGGAAGAGGAAATAAGGAAGAGGCAGAGGCCATTATGGGAAATTCCTTTGTAATGATGGTATTGGTGGGGCTGCTCCTTACCACTGCGGGTCTTCTGTTTAAGCGGCCGCTTTTATATCTGTTTGGAGCCAGCGACGCTACCATTGGCTATGCAGATGATTATGTGACGATTTATCTTCTGGGAAATATATTTGTGATGGTCGGCCTGGGTATGAACAGCTTTATCAATTCTCAGGGCTTTGGAACCATTGGCATGATGACGGTTCTTTTGGGAGCAGCTGCCAATATTTTACTGGATCCTGTATTTATATTTGGATTTCATATGGGGGTTCAGGGAGCGGCCCTGGCTACCATTCTTTCCCAGTTTCTTTCGGCTGTCTGGATTCTCCGGTTCCTTACCGGGTCCAAGGCCACTCTGCGGCTGCGCCGTTCATCCATGCGGTTGAAACGGGAGAGGATTTTCCGTATCATGGGTCTGGGAATGAGCGGGTTTACCATGGCGATCACCAACAGTTCGGTGCAGATCATGTACAACATCATGCTGCAGAGGGCCGGAGGTGATCTTTATGTGGGGATTATGACAGTTATCAATTCCGTCCGTGAGGTGATTTCCATGCCGGCTCAGGGCGTGACCAACAGTGCTCAGCCGATCATGGGGTATAATTATGGGGCAAAGGAGTATGGACGGGTAAAAAAGGCCATTGTATTTATGTCTTCTGTTTCTGTTTTATATACATTGGTTGCCTGGGGGCTGGTCCATGGTTTTTCCGGATTTTTTATCCGGATGTTTAACCGCAGCGGAGAGTTGGTGGAGGCGGGAATACCGGCTATGCGGATCTACTTTTTCGGCTTTTTTATGATGTCCCTGCAGTTTGCAGGCCAGTCCGTATTTGTGGGTCTGGGAAAATCCAGATATGCCGTATTCTTTTCCATTTTCAGGAAAGTGATAATCGTAATCCCGCTGATATTGATTTTGCCGACAATCTTCCATCTGGGCACAGACGGTATCCTTATGGCAGAACCCATATCCAATTTTATCGGAGGAGCCGCCTGCTTTGGAACCATGCTGTGTACGGTATGGCGCGAACTGGGAAAAAAGGAGAAATCAAATGCACAGGAAACATAAGAGCAGGACATGGGGGGTGGCGGCCCTGTTTGTGGGAACCGCCATTCTTTTTACATGCGGATTTGGCAGAATGTGGGAGTATTCTTCTGGAGAAAGGAGCCATCTGCGTTCGGCAACCTATTATTCCGATGACTGGGTGATCAATTTCTGGAACAGCGAAAGTGTTCATATGGAGGAGGAGCTGGCGCAGGTTGCGGCAGACGGCTTTAACAGTATTATCCTGGCAGTTCCATGGAGGGAATTTCAGCCGGAAACAGCTCCAGTCATGTATGAGGAGTATGCCTGGAAGAAGCTGGAGCGTGTTATGGAAGCAGCCGGGAAACAGGGACTGGGAGTGATCCTCAGAGTGGGTTATACCTGGGATTATGCGTCCCCGGAGTCTGTTCTGTCCCGGTATGAGGGACTTTTATATGATCCGCAGCTAAAAGCCGCATGGCTTTCCTATGCAGAACGTCTGTATAAACAGGTTTCTGTTTATGAAAACTTCTGCGGCGGTTTTCTCACCTGGGAAGATTTCTGGAATTTTACGGAAAATGCAGCCGGATATGGAAATGGGATTGCCGGACGCAGAATGGCAAAGCTGTGCGGATATACGGATTACCTGAGGAAAAAATATACGCTGGAGCAGCTAAAGGAATATTATGGAACTTCCTTTGAAAATTATGAGGAAATATGGCTTCCGGAGAAGGACTCTTATGCAAGAAAACTTTTTTATGAATTTTATGATGCGTTTCTTACAGAGCTTTTGACGGAAACTCAGGAGGTATTTCCAGATCTTTCCATGGAAGTCCGGCTGGATGCAGATTCGGTAAAAAAAGCGGACAAAACGCTGGAAGGTGTTTCTCATCAGAGTACCTTTGGCTGTGGAAATGCATCCTGCACCAGTATTATGTACAGTGTCCCCATGGGGTTTCCTAATGAGGGAGAGCTGGTGACAGCCGATCAGGCATTAAACATGGCACCTGTATTTTTTGATCAGGTCCGCCGGTATAATGGAAATAAACCGGTGTATGTAGATCAGTTCCTTTTTACGGACAATACTCCCGGTTTTGAAAGGAATGCCCGTTTAAAGCCGGAGGAGAAAAACGCCTATCTGGCCGGGATGGGTGAGCTGTTTCGCACCATGACTATGGGATACGGCGTTTGGACTTACAGGGATTACGGAGACAACAAGCTTTATAACCCCCAGTTTGCCCTGGGACTGAGAGGCTGGAAGGTAACCGGAGAAAGCTATATCGAAGAGGGGGAGAATGGAAAAGAAGCGGTTCTTCCTTCAGGAAGCAGCATTTCCCAGGGGATGCGAGGCAGAGTCACCGGCAGAACTGGCCCGGACGTCCATGTGCGTTTTTCGCTGGAAGGAACAGCCGGGAGTACGGTAAGCGTCCGGGTGGGGAAGCGGACCCAGATCCTGCAGGCAGGAGAAAGAACGGATGCAGAGCTGGTATTTGAGGACGCATCGGCAGAAGAGCTGACCATTTCCTGCACCGGAGGAGGCAGCGTACGGATTGACGATCTGAATCTGTATACGTTTGTGACAGAGGGTGATATATACTGTATGGACGGCTCCGAGGGGGAATGTACGGACGGAATCCGGCAGCTGAACCAGGCTTTGGGCGAAGAAGATTAACCTGTTTTTGCATGAGGAAGGCCCGCAGAGCGCATACTAAATCCTGTCATGGCGCCTGAAACTTTACGTTTTGGGAAAATTTATGTGACAGGAGGAAATCAAATATGACAAAACTGGAATGTTCAGTGGAAAACTGTGTGCACAATGCAGATCAGTGCTGCTGCAGAGGCTCGATCCTGGTAGACGGACACGGAGCCAGGGATGCGGAGGGTACCTGCTGTGCCAGCTTTGAGGAAAATAAGGGCGGGTCTTTTAAAAATCTCTTTAAAACTCCGGAAACCCGCCTAGAGGTGGACTGTGATGCCGTAAACTGCGTCTACAATGAGGACTGCTGCTGTATGGCGTCCGGAATCTGTATCTGCGGAAACGGAGCCTGTGACTGTGAAAATACAAGATGCGCCACTTATAAGGCGAAATAGGAAACTCAAAAAAATAGTTGACATTCCCAGGATTATATGGTATTATTTCAAAAGTTGTGAAAACAACGCACAGGAAAGCAGGTTATCCGCCTCACCCTGGCACGAGTCAGTGACCCGGGTTTATATCAGAAGCTGTATAAAAGGATTTTTATATTAAAGAATCTTTTTGAGTTTGAAACCAAAGCAGCAGATGAGTATGATTTTTTAGCGGATGGCATAGGCTGTCCGCTTTTTACATTTACCAAGCAGAGGCAAAGGCTCTTCGTTCAAACAAACATGACTATGGAGGTGTACGACTATTAGCGAGTTAATGATCAACGAACAAATCAGAGACAGAGAGATCCGTCTGATCGGTGAGAACGGCGAACAGTTAGGTATTATGTCTGCAAGAGACGCCTACAAGATGGCGCAGGAGGCAGAGCTGGATCTTGTGAAGATCGCTCCTACTGCAAAGCCGCCGGTATGCAAGATCATCGATTACGGAAAGTACCGTTACGAACTGGCCCGTAAGGAAAAGGAAGCCAGAAAGAAACAGAAAGTGATTGACGTCAAAGAAGTTCGTTTGTCCCCAAACATTGATACTAATGACTTAAACACCAAGGTGGGAGCTGCCAGAAAGTTCCTGGAAAAGGGTGATAAGGTAAAGGTAACTCTTCGTTTCCGTGGCCGTGAGATGGCTCATATGTCCAAGTCAAAGTACATTCTGGACGATTTCGCTGAGAGTCTGGCTGACATCGCAGTTGTTGATAAGCCCTCAAAGGTGGAAGGAAGAAGCATGGTTATGTTTTTAACTGCAAAACG
>JABLTT010009300.1_pt1 | contig 59293 bp, 50 predicted proteins | sample 7160061 | NCBI WGS metagenome assembly JABLTT01 (sample SAMN14651232, study PRJNA627086) | human gut metagenome | isolation source: feces | host: Homo sapiens
AAAGTTATGCAGTATGTGATGGGCCATTCAGATGCACAGATCACAATGAATGTCTACAATCATATTGCAGATAAGTCTCACGTGGAGAATGAGATGTCTAAAATGAACCTGCCAGAAACCGTACCTGCTGTGGTATAAACCATAAGTCGTTGTCGTAAAATGTGGTAAGAAAATCAGACGAATATATTTTTCCAAAGATTTGTCGTAAAAATGTGGTCAAATCAAGAAAATCGAGTGCGAAAGCAAATGAAAAATCCCTGTGAAGCTCGTAAAATCAAGGCTTCACAAAATCTTCACAAAATAATTAGCACTCACCTCTTGACAGTGCTAATTATAAGTGTTATAACATAAATAGAACAAAGGAAGAGGAACAAAAAGAAGTTCCGAAATCCAATGCTCCAAACCAATAAACAATATGTTTTTGAAAGGAGACATGACTTATGTTAAGACCTAGTATTTTTAATGATAATTTATTTGATGATTTCTTTGAATTCCCATTCTTTGATGATCGGGCAGAGAGAAAATTATATGGACACAATGCGAAAAACATTATGAAGACAGACATCAAAGAACACAAAGACGGATATGAGCTTGAGATTGATCTTCCGGGATTTCATAAAGATGAGATTCAGGCTGAGTTAAAAGATGGATATTTGACTATCAGCGCAGCAAAACAGTTGAATCAGGATGAAAAGGAAAAAGAATCCGGAAAATATATTCGTCGTGAACGCTACAGCGGATCTTGCCAGAGAAGTTTCTATGTGGGAGACGAGATTACACAGGAAGACATCAAAGCGGAATTCAAACATGGCATTTTGAAACTGTTTGTTCCAAAGAAAGAAGCAAAGCCGGAAGTAGAGCAAAGAAAATTTGTATCAATTGAAGGCGAATAAAATAGGTGTGCAAGCAAAGTAACTGATTGAAACCCTGGGGAGTAATTCCCGGGGTATTCTTAATATGGGAGGTGATGATTGTGGAAACAAAACGTGATTATTATGAGGTTCTTGGAGTCAACCGAGAGGCAGAAGAAGGGGCTATTAAGAAGGCATATCGAAAGCTGGCAAAAAAATATCATCCGGATACGAATGCAGGAAATGCTCAGGCAGAGCAGAAATTTAAAGAGATTACAGAAGCATATACGGTTTTGAGTGATCCCAAAAAACGAAAACTATATGATCAGTTTGGTCATGCGGCGTTTGATGGAAGTGGTCCGCAGGAAGGCGCATATTACAGAAATGCCGGAAATACCGGAAATGGAGGTTATCGGGAATATCATTTCGAAGGTGGTGACATGGACGATATTTTCGGAGATATTTTTGGTGATATGTTTCATGGAAAGAATAGTGGAGGATTTGGAAAGCGTGGATTTGGCGGTCGAGAATTTTCCGGCAGAGGGTCTGATGTGGAAGCAGATGTCGCTGTAAGTTTTGACGAAGCTGTTTTTGGCGGGGATAAAGTCATTCATTTAAGAGGTCAGGATGGAAATGTACAATCACTTCAGGTTCACATTCCGGCAGGAATTGAGACAGGAAAGACAATCCGCTTGAGAGGAAAAGGCAATCCGGGAATCAACGGTGGAGAGAGTGGAGACTTATTACTTCGTGTCACGGTAGGAGAAAAGCCGGGATATGAAAGAAAAGGAAGGGATATCTACACGACGGTTCAGATACCGTACACGACAGCAGTATTTGGAGGAGAAGCCCGTGTAAAAACAATACATGGAGAGGTTATTTGCAAGATTCGAGAAGGAACGCAGTCAGGAAGTAAGATCCGTCTGCGGGGAAAAGGCGTTGTATCCATGAAAAATCCATCTCAGTACGGTGATCAGTATGTAACAGTACTGATTCAGGTGCCAAAGAATTTAAGCGCAGAGGCAAAACAAAAATTAAGAGAATTTGAAAAATTAGCCAGCCAAAGCAGTAATGGGCATGCAGCGTAGGGAATGCATAGAAACGGTAATTTTTATTTTTCTGGAAATTACCGTTTTTGTATGCTTATTTTTAATGGGTATGCTATAATGATTGTACGCAAATTTGTAGAAAGTAGAAAGGAAATGCGTATGGAGAATCAAAAAGAGAAAAGTACAAAAAAGAGAAGGATGCTGAAATTTGTAGGAAAGCATCTTACAAAAAATGTAGTTATCGTTCTTGCAGTGGTTTTGGTAATCGCACTTGGGGCAATTGGACTGCGCAGTGTAATCACATCGGAGAGCAAGACTACGAAAATAGGATTTGAAAATATTGGGGAATTGGCGACACAGTCCGCATATTGCACAGAAGTAAATGTGACCGATGACTGGAGAAAGCTGTTCGGAATCAAAATACCATTTACTCAGAGTAAATATATTTATAGCTACGATTTTGTGATCAAGGCAGGGTATGATTTTAAAGATATCAAGTGGAGTGAAAAAGGTGACAAGATTGAAGTGACGCTCCCGGAGGTGAAAGTCTTGAGCAATGAGATTGATTTGGATTCTTTTAAAGTGTACCATGAAGAAGAGAGCATTTTCAGCCCGATTACCTTAGATGAAAGCAACGAAGCATTGGAGAATCTGAAAAAGACAGCGCAGGACGATGCCATTGCAAATGGATTGTTTGAGAATGCGAGAAGTAATGCAGAGACAATTTTGACAGGATTTTTTGGAAATGTCTATGATTTGGATAAATATGAGATTGTCTTTCTGGATAAATAAAAAGGAGGAACGGCAGGATGAAGAAAAAGTTATTATATGCGTTAGGGCTTGTTGCGGCTGCGATTGTGCTGTTTTACTTTATATTATATCTGACAGCATAAGATTAAGGCATGTATAGAACACCTCGCGGGACCAGTATTGATTGGTGGCGAGGTGCTTTTTTAGTTCCTGATTTTGAAATTTGCTTAGTCGTATTTGTTCATCCATTTGATGAGTTCTACACAGTAGTCATCATGTCTGTCTACGAAGCAGGTATGTCTCGCACGTTCCCAAAGAATCCATTTGGAGTTTGGAATTCCGTCTGCCATTGTTTTGGCAACAAGAGGAGAGCAAAGATCGGAGATACCGCTACAGATCAGCGAAGGGATCTTGATCTCACCGAGTCTGTCAATGTACTCGAAGTCCTTGAGAGTGCCTGTAGGTGCAAACTCGTTTGGTCCCCATCCTTCAACATAAGATTCAGAACCGGATTTTTTAGGTCTCTTACAACACTCAGGAGCATCCTCACCTAACCAATAGTTGCAGTATCTGTCCATATATTCAGCAACGGCCGCATCATAAGCTTCTCCTGTGAAATCACCCGTTTCGAGTGCATGGTTGATCGCGTCCTGCATATCCTGTGGCATCATCTTGATGCGGCGAAGACCTTCTCGCTCCCAAAGAGAGCTGCTTGGGTGACCGCTGGAAATGATGAAACTTTTAATGCCCTGTGGTTTGTAATCAATTGCATAAGCAATCTGCATCATGCCACCCCAGGATTGTCCGATAATATGACACTCATCTAATCCAAGATGTTTTCTTAAAGCATCAAGTTCGTCTAACCAAACTTTTTGATTCCAAAGTTCTGGATGTCCGTCGAGGTATGAGTTCCCACAGCCGATTTGGTCATACATAACGATCATACGGTCATCGTCGTCAGCGACGTTATCTAATACCTCATAATAATTGTGAGTAGAACCCGGTCCGCCGTGGAGGCAGATCAAAGGTGCTTTTCCATTGTTTTTTCTTTCACCGACTATTCTATAATATGTCTGATAGCCAAGGTATGGCATATAGCCTTCTGTAATTTTTGCCATGATGTTCCCCTTTCTGTTTTGTTTATTAAGAAAGTCCATTATAATATATTTTGTGGGAGGATGGCAATTGTATTTCAGTTCTTTTTGAGGTCACACAGAGTATCGGCATCATGCAAAGCAGATTTTTGATACGGGACTTGAAATGGATTTATTGCAGGAATATTTTTTGATTCCACTTGATATTTTTCGGAAAACCACGCATAATGAAATTAGTAAATTAGAGGCTTGGCTATACTTTTTAAGTTCTGATAAACCGGAAGATATTTTGAAAGTTGTCGGGAAATATCCGGAGTTTCGAGAGTTATACCAGGATCTCATTGTGTTTCGATATCAACCAAAGGAGCTGATAGATATGTACCGAAAAGCGTTAAGAGAAGCAGATGCCAGTGATATAAAATATATGGTGGAAGAACAACAAAGAGAGATTGAGGAATTGAAGGAAACGAATGAAAGTTTGCAGGAAGCAAATGAAAATTTACAGGAAGCAAATGAAAGTTTGCAGGAGCAGATTACAAAATTGCACATTTTGCTTGAAGAAATGAAAGAAAAATAAAATATAGAATAGTAGAGGGCAGCTGTTGATTGGGAAGAGTTTTCCAATAGCAGTTGTCTTTTGCTTATTTGTAAAAAGAAACAATTTATCTATAAAAGCCAAAGCATACTGTTATTAAAAAAATTAGCACTCAACGCTTGACAGTGCTAACAATATGTGTTATACCTACAATAGAACAAGAAAAAACAAACTCGCAAAAGGAGGCGTGATGTATGAATATAAATAAATTTACACAAAATTCGATGCAGGCGGTGCAGGGCTGTGAAAAAATTGCTTATGAATATGGCAATCAGGAGATTGAGCAGGAGCATTTACTCTATGCTTTGGTCACACAGAATGACAGTCTGATTTTAAAATTATTAGAAAAGATGGAAATTCAAAAAGAGTTGTTTATCAACCGTGTGGAGGAAGCGCTTAGAAAGAGAACGAAAGTGCAAGGCGGTCAGGTATATATCGGACAGGATTTGAACAAAGCTTTGATTCATGCGGAAGATGAAGCTACACAAATGGGAGATGAGTACATTTCTGTAGAGCATATTTTTCTAGCATTAATTAAGCAGCCAAACAGAGAAGTAAAGGCGATTTTCAAGGAGTTTAATATTACAAGAGAGCGTTTCCTTCAAGTACTTTCTACCGTAAGAGGGAATCAGAGAGTCACCAGTGACAATCCGGAGGCAACCTATGATACGCTTAATAAATACGGCAGCGATCTGGTAGAACGGGCAAGGGAACAAAAACTTGATCCAGTCATCGGTCGTGATGCGGAGATTCGTAATGTCATACGAATCCTGTCTAGAAAGACAAAGAACAATCCGGTGTTGATCGGAGAACCTGGTGTCGGTAAGACGGCGGCAGTAGAAGGGCTGGCACAACGTATTGTGCGCGGGGATGTGCCTGAGGCGTTAAAAGATAAAAAAGTGTTTGCGCTTGATATGGGGGCGCTGGTAGCCGGTGCAAAATATCGTGGTGAATTTGAGGAGCGTCTGAAAGCAGTGCTCGAAGAAGTGAAAAACAGTGATGGAAATATCATTCTGTTTATCGATGAACTTCACACGATTGTCGGAGCAGGTAAGACGGACGGTGCGATGGATGCTGGAAATATGTTAAAGCCGATGCTGGCGCGTGGAGAACTTCACTGTATTGGCGCGACAACACTGGACGAATATAGACAGTATATTGAAAAAGATGCTGCATTGGAGAGACGTTTCCAGCCGGTTATGGTAGATGAACCATCGGTGGAAGATGCGATTTCGATTCTGCGTGGCTTAAAAGAGCGTTATGAAGTATTTCATGGTGTGAAGATTACAGACAGCGCACTTGTGGCAGCCGCAACACTTTCCAATCGATATATTTCCGACCGATTCCTTCCGGACAAGGCGATTGACCTTGTAGATGAAGCGTGTGCATTGATCAAGACAGAGTTAGACTCCATGCCTACAGAGTTGGATGGACTGCAAAGACGTATTATGCAGCTTGAGATTGAAGAGGCGGCTCTGAAAAAAGAGAATGACAGATTAAGTCAGGACAGACTTGTGAACCTACAAAAAGAGCTTGGAGAACTGCGTGATGAATTTGCCGGAAAGAAAGCACAGTGGGACAATGAGAAGACTTCTGTAGAGAGACTACAGAAAATCCGTGAAGAGATTGAGCAGGTGAATCAGGAGATTCAAAAAGCACAGCATTCTTACAATTTGGAACGTGCGGCAGAATTGCAGTACGGCAAACTTCCACAGCTGACAAAACAGTTGGAGGAAGAGGAAAAGAAAGTGAAAGAACGGGATCTTTCATTAGTGCATGAAAGTGTGACAGATGAAGAGATTGCGAGAATCATTTCCAGATGGACAGGAATTCCGGTTGCAAAATTAAATGAAAGTGAGAGAAGCAAGACGCTTCATCTTGACGAAGAACTCCACAAACGTGTCATTGGGCAGGATGAAGGGGTTACAAAAGTAACAGAGGCGATTATCCGTTCGAAAGCAGGTATCAAAGACCCTACGAAACCAATCGGATCATTCCTGTTCCTGGGACCTACCGGGGTAGGTAAGACAGAGCTTGCAAAAGCACTCGCGGAGAGTTTGTTTGATGATGAGAGCAATATGGTTCGTATTGATATGAGCGAATATATGGAGAAATACTCAGTGTCTCGTCTGATAGGAGCACCTCCGGGATATGTCGGATATGACGAAGGCGGACAGCTTACAGAGGCGGTTCGAAGAAAACCATATTCCGTTGTTTTGTTTGATGAGATTGAAAAGGCACATCCGGATGTGTTTAATGTGTTGCTGCAGGTGTTGGATGACGGACGTATCACTGACTCACAAGGTCGGACTGTTGATTTTAAAAATACGATTCTGATCATGACATCAAATATCGGATCTGCTTACCTTTTGGATGGCATCGATGAGAATGGTGAGATCAGCAAGGAAAGTGAAACGATGGTCATGAATGATCTGCGTGCACATTTCAGACCTGAATTTTTGAATCGTCTAGATGAGACAATTATGTTCAAACCATTGACGAAACAGAACGTTTATGCAATCATTGACTTATTATTGAAAGATGTCAATAAACGGCTGGAAGATAAAGAACTTTCGATAGAGCTTACAGATGCTGCGAAGAATTTTGTGGTGGAAGGTGGCTATGAGCCAATGTATGGTGCAAGACCGCTGAAACGATATCTTCAAAAGCATGTCGAGACATTAGCTGCAAAACTGATTTTACAGGGAGATATTGGCAGCGAAGATGTCATTCTGATTGATGTAGAAGGGGACAAACTGACAGCGAAAATAAAATAAATTGCAGGAAAAAAGCATGGAACAGATTATTTTTCACATTGATGTAAATTCAGCGTATCTTAGCTGGACGGCAGTAGAACAATTGAAAAATGGAGCAGAAGTGGATTTACGCAAAATCCCGGCGATTATAGGAGGTAATCAGGAATCCAGACACGGGGTTGTGCTTGCAAAATCTCCTTTGGCGAAAAAATATGGGATTCGGACAGGGGAGCCGGTTGCACAGGCTTTCCGAAAATGTCCGAATCTTGTGATGGCGCCGCCAAATCATAAGATGTATCAGGAGTACAGCAGGAGACTGATGGAGTTTCTTCAAACGTATACACCGGATATCGAGCAGGTGAGTGTGGATGAGTGTTTCATGGATTTTACGGGGATATCCTATCTGTATCTGTCTCCTGTGGAGGCTGCATTTGAGATCAAAGACGCTGTGTATGAGAAGTTTGGATTCACAGTGAATATTGGAATATCTGTAAATCATCTTTTAGCAAAGATGGCATCTGATTTTGAAAAGCCAAATAAGGTACACACCTTATTTCCGAAAGAAATCCCGGTAAAGATGTGGCCATTGCCTATTTCGGAACTTTATATGGCGGGACGATCCAGTGTAGAGGTACTTAACAAGCTGGAGATACGGACAATCGGGGAACTTGCAAAGGCAGACCCGAATTTGCTGGAGTTACATCTGAAAAGTCATGGCAGGACATTGTGGGAATTTGCAAATGGAATAGACCATGAGAAAGTTCGAAGAGGACACGTGGAGAATAAGGGGATCGGTAATTCGACGACATTGGCAAAAGATGCTGTCACAGAGGAAGAAGCGAAAAAAGTTCTTTTGTGGTTGGCAGAAAGTGTTGGCGGAAGACTTCGCAAGGAAAAACAGAGAGCCGGTATGGTGAGCGTGGAGATTAAATACCACACGTTTCAGACGTTTTCCCATCAGAAACAGCTTGAGACGGCGAGCAATGCAGATCAGGTGATTTATAAAGCAGCATGCGAATTGTTCCGGGAATTGTGGAATCGGGAACCGATTCGTCTGCTTGGTATACGCACTTCAAAACTTCAGGATGAGTCGGCTCCTGTTCAAATGAGCATTTTTGATTTTCAGACAAAGCAGGAAGAACAGAGTGTGAAAAACAAGAAACATCAAAAATTAGATAAAGCATTGGATGTGATTCGTAAAAAGTACGGAGAGGATGCAGTGAAAAAAGGGACTTTACTCAAGTAGGAGAAAAGTCCCTTTCGTGCTTTACGATTCATTTTTTCGATTGCGATAATAAAAGAAGCAACCAAAAAACATAGAAAGTCCTATGATGATAACGACAACGGTAGAATATGTATCCATCACTTCCAAAATTTTTTCCCAGGAGGCTCCGGCAGCAGCGCCGGCTGAGACGAGAATAGTGTTCCAAAGTGCACTTCCGGCAATTGTAAGAACTAAAAAATTGCCCATTTTCATGTTCGACATTCCGGCAGGAATAGAGATTAAACTTCGAAGGATTGGGATACAACGGCAGATGAAAACGGTCATATTCCCTTTTTGTTGGAATTTTTTGATCGATTTTCTGACATCTGATTTTTTGAAATGGAGGATTTTTCCGAGCTTTCCATCTATAAGTTGCTCTAATTTTTCCGGAGAGAGTAATTTCCCAATGTAGTAAAGAAAGATGGCGCCAACTGTGGAACCGAGGGTGGAAAAAAAGACAACTCCACCTACTGTCAAATGGGTATAAGTTGTCATAAAGCCGCCGAATGTCAGGATGACTTCCGAGGGAATAGGAGGAAAGAGATTTTCAATCATAATGAGAAGAGCAATTCCGATATAGCCGAAGGAATTCATCATATCCATGATAAAGATGTGCATAGTGATACCTCATATTTGCTTTCTTAAAAATAGTATATAGAAATTTTATTATGAATATTCATAGAGATGTGGTATCCTAATAGTATCTATGAAAAAACAGGAGGCAATAGATGATGAAGCTGACAAAGTTATTAGAACGTTTAGAGTATAAGGTAGTACAAGGAAACGATGATATAGAGATTACAGAGCTTACGAATGATTCAAGAAGAGTCTGCGCCGGCAGCGTGTTTGTATGCATCAGCGGCGCAGTTGTAGATGGTCATGAATTTGTAAAAGAGGTGTCAGAAAAAGGTGCGAAAGCTGTGATCGTGGAAAAAGAAGTGGAAGCTCCAGAACATGTGACTGTGATTAAGGTGGAAGATACGAGGTATGCACTTGCGCTGGCATCTGCGGCATATTTCGGTTATCCGGCAGAGCAGCTGAAAGTAATAGGTATCACAGGAACGAAAGGAAAGACGACGACAACATATATGGTGAAGTCCATTTTGGAGGGAGTAGGACATAAAGTTGGTCTGATCGGAACAATCGAGGCGATCATCGGAGACGAAGTGATTCCGGCAAAGAATACGACACCGGAGTCGTTTACGATTCACCAGTATTTCCGGAAAATGGTTGATGCGGGATGTGATGCAGTGGTCATGGAAGTGTCATCGCAAGGGTTGATGCTTCACAGAACTGCGGGTATTCCGTTTGAGATTGGAATTTTTACAAATCTTGGGGAAGACCATATCGGACCGAATGAACATAAAGATTTTGAAGATTACAAACGATGCAAAGGTCTGCTGTTCAAACAATGCAGGATTGGAATTGCGAATGTGGATGATCCGTACTTTGAAGATGTATTTCGCGGCGCGACCTGCCAGATTGAAACATTTGGCTTTGCACAAAAAGCAGACCTTCGGGCAGCAGATACAAAATTAGTGTCAAGACCGGGATACTTAGGAGTATCTTACCATGTGTCCGGGCTGATGGATTTTGATGTGGAGATTGACATTCCGGGAACATTCAGTGTCTATAATTCGTTGACTGCGATTGCGGTGTGCAGACATTTTGATGTGCCGGTGGAGATGATCAAGAAGGCTTTAAAAGTTGCAAAGGTAAAAGGCAGAATCGAGATGGTGAAAGTATCTGAGGACTTTACGCTTATGATTGATTATGCGCACAATGCGATGAGCCTTGAGAGTCTTTTGACAACATTGAAAGAATATCACCCAAAACGTCTTGTATGTCTGTTTGGATGCGGAGGAAACAGAGCGAAGGCGAGAAGATATGAGATGGGTGAGGTGTCCGGAAAATTGGCAGATCTTACAATCATCACATCGGATAATCCGCGTTTTGAAGAACCTCAGGATATCATTGATGATATTAAAATCGGGATTGGAAAAACAGATGGAAAATATGTGGAGATCTGTGATAGAAAAGAAGCAATCCGCTATGCGGTTGACCATGCTGAGGTTGGCGATGTAATCGTGCTCGCAGGAAAAGGACACGAGGATTATCAGGAGATCAAAGGAGTGAAGTACGATATGGATGAGAGAATTCTCATTGCTGAAGTCGTAAAAGAGAGTAAAAGAGAGAATTTGATTCGATAAAAGTATAGGAGCAGTTGTGCATGTATGCGAAAGTTATCGTAGATATTACACATGAAAAACTGGATAAAATTTTTGAGTACCGTATTCCGGCAGAATTAGAAGAACGGTTACACGCAGGCGTAGAGGTTGTCGTGCCGTTTGGAAAAGGGAATCGTGAGATCAAAGGGTATGTGATCGGGCTGTCAGAACACTGTGAATATGATCCGAACAAAGTAAAATCAATTCTGAGTCTGGCGGAGAAAAGTGTGGCGATAGAGGGCAGGCTGGTGGCACTGGCGGCGTGGATGAAAGAGTACTATGGCGGGACGATGATACAGTCGCTAAAGACAGTACTTCCAATCAAGCGTGAAGAGAACAAAAAGATCAGGCGCTATGTCCGATTGCTGTTAGGTGAAGAAGAAGGGAAGACAAAGCTTGAGGAATATCTGAAGAAGAATCAGAAGGCAAGGGCGAGACTTTTGGCTGCACTGCTTGATGAGGAGATATTGGAGTATGAGCTTATCACAAAGAAACTGAATGTTACACGAACAGTCATTCGGGCACTCGAAGAGCAGAATGTTGCCAGAATAGAGTCCGAGCAGGTCTGGAGAAATCCGATTAAAAATCGAAAAAAAGAGTGGAAAGAAGTGGTTTATACTGAGGAACAGCAGCATGCGATTGACACATTTCGGGAAGATTATCTGAAAGGAATCCGCAAGACTTATCTCATATATGGGGTGACAGGGAGCGGAAAGACTGAAGTTTACATGGAGATGATCGCAAGTGTGATCAAAGAAGGGAAGCAGGCGATTGTCCTGATTCCTGAGATTGCACTGACCTACCAGACTGTGATGCGGTTTTATAAGCGGTTTGGCGAGAGGATATCCATTATGAATTCCAAGATGTCAAGCGGCGAGCGGTATGACCAGATGATGCGGGCAAAAGAAGGGGCGATTGATGTGATGATTGGTCCAAGATCGGCGTTATTTACCCCTTTTGCCAATTTGGGATTGATTGTGATCGATGAGGAGCATGAATCGACTTATAAAAGTGAACAGATCCCCCGATATCATGCCAGAGAGACGGCTGTGGAGCGGGCACACTTAGAAGGTGCAAGTGTTGTGCTTGGTTCAGCAACACCGTCTCTTGAGGCTTTCTACCGTGCCCAAAAAGGAGAATACGAACTTTTAAGACTTCAGAACCGAGCAAAGATGCAGGAGATGCCGACGGTGTACACAATCGATCTTCGAGAGGAACTAAAAAGTGGAAATCGTTCGATTATCAGTGGAAAGCTGTATGAATTGATGGCTGACCGATTGAGAAAGAGACAACAGATTATGTTATTTATCAATCGGAGAGGGTTTGCAGGATTTATTTCGTGCAGATCCTGCGGCTATGTGGTAAAATGTCCACATTGCGATGTCTCACTTGCATCTCACCGCGGTGGGAAACTGGTCTGCCATTATTGTGGATATGAGGAGCCTATGATTTCAGTCTGCCCATCGTGTGGATCAAAACATATCGGCGGTTTCCGAGCAGGAACACAGCAGATTGAAGAACTTGTAAAGAAAGAATTCCCAAATGCACGCGTACTTCGGATGGACATGGATACGACGAAGGAAAAAGATGGACACGAGAAGATTTTGGAGGCGTTTGCAAATGAAGAGGCGGATATTTTGATTGGAACGCAGATGATCGTAAAAGGACATGATTTTCCGAATGTGACACTTGTCGGAGTACTGGCGGCGGATCTGTCGTTGTACGCCGATGACTATCGTGCAGGAGAGCGGACATTTCAGCTTCTTACACAGGCGGCGGGACGCGCCGGGCGAGGAAGTGAAAAGGGAGAGGTTGTCATTCAGACATACAGTCCGGAGCATTATAGTATTGAAACAGCTGCAAAGCAGGACTATGAAGCGTTTTATCAAGAGGAACTCGCCTACCGTACAATGATGGGATATCCGCCGGTGGAACAGCTTGCAGCGATTTTGGTTACGAGTGAAGATGAGTCTTTGCTTGAGACGGCGTGCAGCTACATGAAGAGTTATGCAGAGCGCATGAACCGGAATCAAGTGAGAATCATCGGTCCCGCAAGTCCGTATGTGGGAAAGGTAAACGATGTGTATCGCAGAGTGATCTATTTAAAACATGCCAGATACGAGGCGATGATAGATTTGAAAAATAAATTGGAACAATATATAGAGATTAATTCCGGATTTCGAAAAGTTCGAGTGCAGTTCGACTTTAATCCGATGAATGTATTTTAAATGAGGAGGATAAAAAATGGCAATTCGTAAGATTCGAGAAATTGGTGATGATGTGTTAGAGAAGGTATGTAAAGAAGTAACCGATATGACAGACCGAACAAAGGTGTTGATTGAGGATATGCTGGATACAATGTATGATGCTATGGGAGTGGGACTTGCGGCACCGCAGGTTGGTATTTTAAAACGAATCGTAGTTATTGATATTGGAGAGGGGCCGATTATTTTGGTGAATCCGGAGATTCTTGAGACGGCAGGAGAGCAGACAGGAGAGGAAGGATGTTTAAGTCTGCCGGGGAAATCGGGAACTGTGACGCGACCGAATTATGTGAAAGTAAAAGCGCTCAATGAAGAGATGGAAGAAGTGGTTTATGAAGGAGAAGGGCTGCTTGCGAGAGCGTTCTGTCACGAGATCGACCATTTGGACGGACATTTGTATGTCGAAAAAGTAGAAGGCGAACTTCACAGTGTGGAGTATGATGATGAGTTTGACGAGGAAGACTAAGGAGGAGACAGCAGATGAAAGTAATTTTTATGGGGACTCCGGATTTTTCGGTGGGCACTTTAGAGGCTTTGATCGAGGCGGGACACGATGTGGTTCTTGCTGTGACACAGCCGGATAAACCAAAAGGACGCGGAAAAGAGATGCAGTTTACGCCTGTCAAAGAGTGCGCGTTAAAGCATGGAATTCCAGTTTATCAGCCGAAAAAAGTCAGAGAGCCGGAATGCATCGAAGAACTTCGAAAATATGAGGCGGATATTATGGTCGTCATTGCATTTGGACAGATTTTGCAAAAAGAAATTTTGGAGATGACGCCATATGGATGTGTCAATGTGCATGCGTCATTGTTGCCAAAATATCGCGGGGCAGCGCCGATTCAGTGGTCCATTATTGACGGGGAAACGGTGACAGGTGTCACGACCATGCAGATGGACGAAGGACTGGATACCGGAGACATGCTGTTAAAGACAGAGATCGTAATAGAAGAAAAGGAGACCGGAGGAAGTCTTCATGATAAGCTTGCGGCTGCAGGTGCAAAGCTCTGTGTAGAGACATTAAAGGCGCTGGAAGAAAAAACAGTGACTCCTGTTAAACAGGGAGAATCACCGACCGCCTATGCGAGAATGCTCGACAAGCATCTTGGAAATATTGACTGGAATCAGAGTGCGAAAGAGATTGAGAGATTGATTCGCGGGCTGACTCCGTGGCCGAGCGCATATACAATGTGGAATGGAAAAACAATGAAAATCTGGAGTGCAGAGGTGGAAGAGACATCGGGAGAGGGCGTACCTGGAACGATTGTGAAAGTAGAAAAAGATACGTTTTCTGTACAGACAAAAGATGGGCTGTTGAAAGTGCTGGAACTTCAGATTCCGGGGAAAAAACGAATGGATGCCGGAGCATTTTTGAGGGGGTATCAGGTAAAATCAGGAGAAATTCTTTCGAAAGCGTAGAAAAAAGGAGGAAGCAGGATGTTTTATCCAAGTTTTTATTTTGATCCAACATATATATTGATTATCATAGGAGTTATTATCTGCTCCATTGCATCGATGCGGGTGAAAAGTACATTTTCAAAATATTCCGGAATGAGAAACCATATGGGGCTGACAGGAGCGCAGGCGGCAGAACGTGTACTCCATGGGGCCGGAATTTATGATGTGCGAATTGAGCGGGTAGCAGGAAATCTGACAGACCATTATGATCCGAGAAATAAAGTGCTCAGACTTTCCGATGCAACATATGGACAGTGTTCAGTAGCTGCAGTGGGAGTTGCAGCGCATGAGTGTGGACATGCGATTCAGCATGCAAGAGGATACGCACCGCTACAGTTTCGGAGCGCGCTTGTTCCGGTGGCAAATTTTGGCTCCATGATTGCCTGGCCACTGATTGTGTTAGGTCTGTTTATCAACAGCCAGTCTTCAGCAATGATTATCAATATCGGAATCTTGGCATTTTCGCTGGCAGTATTGTTTCAACTTGTGACTTTGCCGGTGGAATATAATGCATCAGGAAGAGCAGTACGCATTCTTGCTGAGACCGGGATGATGCAGGGTGAAGAGATTGTAGCCACGAAAAAAGTGCTGAATGCGGCTGCGCTTACGTATGTGGCAAGTGCGGCTGCAGCAATCTTACAGCTTGTGCGTATCTTGATTCTGACAGGAGGAAGAAGACGAGATGACTAAGTCAATTAATGAACGAGAGCTGGTGCTTGGGATTTTGCTGGAAGTGACACGAGATGGAGAGCACAGTCATATCGCACTTCGCAATGTTCTGAATAAATATCAGTATTTAGACAAAAAAGAGCGTGCTTTTATCACAAGAGTGACGGAGGGAACACTGGAGCGCATGATTGAGCTTGATTATATTATCAATCAGTTTTCAAAAGTAAAGGTAAACAAGATGAAACCAGTCATCCGCAATATCATCCGAAGTGCGGTTTACCAGATGAAATATATGGATTCGGTTCCGAATTCCGCTGCCTGTAATGAGGCGGTAAAACTTGCGGTGAAAAAAGGATTTGTAAATTTAAAAGGATTTGTGAACGGACTTTTACGAAATATCGACCGAAATCTGGAACAGATATCATATCCGGATGAGAAAGATTTGGAACAATATCTGTCTGTGAAATATTCGATGCCGACATGGATATTAAGACAGTGGCTGGCAGCGTATGACAGGGAGAGTGTGGAGTGTATGCTTCAGGATTTCCTAAAAGAGAAGGACACGATAATCCGGTGTGATTTGGGGCAGATGCCAAAAGAAGAACTTGTGAAGGCGCTTGAAGACGAAGGAGTACATGTCGAGGAACATCCATATCTTCCATATGCACTTCGAATATCTTCTTATAATTATTTAGGAGAGCTTGAGACATTTCAAAAAGGAGCGTTTTCGGTGCAGGATATCAGTTCCATGCTTGTAGCACATTTGGCAGAACCAAAAGAAGGAGACGAGATCATAGATGTCTGTGCAGCACCTGGTGGAAAGGCACTTCACATGGCAGAGGCACTTTGTGGTACAGGGCATGTGCAGGCGAGAGATCTGACAGACTATAAGGTGGGGCTTATTGAGGAAAACATCTTACGCTCTGGTATGACAAACATCGAAGCAGTCAGGTGGGATGCGACTCAAAAAGATGAAACCGCAGTTGAAAAGGCAGATATTGTGGTGGCAGATCTTCCGTGCTCCGGACTGGGAGTGCTTGGGAAAAAGACGGATCTGAAATATAAGATGACAGAAGAGACACAAAAAGAATTGGTGGCTCTTCAACGCAAGATGCTGTCGACAGTCAAAGATTATGTGAAGCCGGGAGGAACTTTGGTTTACAGCACATGTACAATTCACGAAGAAGAAAATATGGGTAACGTACATTGGTTCTTAGAACAGAATAAAGAGTTTGAACTTGTGCCGATTGCACAGTTATTGTGCGAAGAGTTGAAAAATGATGTTGTGGAACAAGGGTGTATTCAACTTCTGCCGGGGATACATGACAGTGATGGATTTTTCATTGCAAAGTTTAGAAAGGTGAAATGTGAATAAAAGATCATGGAGAAAAAAGATATCAGATCATATACATTTGAAGAATTAAAACAAGAGATGGAACATCTCGGAGAAAAGTCGTTTCGGGCAAAGCAGGTGTATGAATGGCTGCATGTAAAGCTCGCAGATTCTTTTGAAGAGATGACGAATCTGTCAAAAGCACTCAGAGAAAAGCTGGATGCAGCTTATGAGGTCGCACCGGTAAAAATGCTTGAGAGACAGGAATCAAAGCTGGACGGCACAAATAAATTTCTGTTTTGCCTGCAGGATGGACATGTGGTGGAAAGTGTTCTGATGAAGTATAAGCATGGAAATTCTGTCTGTATTTCCTCGCAGGTCGGATGTCGGATGGGGTGTAAATTCTGTGCATCTACCATCGGAGGATTGGAGAGAAATCTAAAGGCATCAGAGATGCTGGGACAGGTTTATCAGATTCAGAAAATATCGGGGGAACGTGTTTCGAACGTAGTTGTGATGGGAACAGGGGAACCGATGGATAATTATGATAACTTTCTGAAATTTATACATATATTGACCGATGAACACGGTTTACATATCAGCCAAAGGAACATTACGGTATCGACCTGTGGAATCGTTCCGAATATGAAGAGACTTGCCGAGGAAAAATTACAGATTACCTTGGCGCTTTCCCTGCATGGTTCTACGCAGGAAAAGCGAAAAGTATTGATGCCGGTTGCAAACAAATATGAACTTTCTGAGGTGCTTGCGGCGTGCGACTATTATTTTGAAAAGACGGGAAGAAGAGTGACGTTTGAGTACAGTCTGGTACATGGAGTGAACGATAAAGAGGAAGATGCGGCGGAATTAATCCACATTTTAAAACATCGTAATTGCCATCTGAATCTGATTCCTGTAAACCCGATTAAAGAGCGTACATTCGAGAAACCAAGCAAAAAAAATGCCATGAATTTCAAAAATAAACTTGAAAAAAGCGGAATAAATGTTACTATTAGAAGAGAAATGGGCTCTGATATCGACGGAGCCTGTGGACAACTAAGACGACGTTATGTAGAGACAAAGTAAAAGGAGAGCATATGAAGACGTTTTCAAAGACAGATATTGGAAGAAAACGAGAGGTGAATCAGGATTACGTATTTGTATCAGATCAGCCGGTCGGGAATATTCCGAATCTTTTAATAGTTGCAGACGGTATGGGGGGACATAATGCGGGGGATTACGCATCCAAATTTGTTGTGGAAGTTCTGAAAAAAGAGCTTGCCAAGAGCAGAGAAGATGGTCCGAGAGCAATGATGAAAAAAGCGATTGCATCTGCAAATCATCAATTGATCGCAGAGTCCAAAACCGATGCCAGACTAGAAGGAATGGGAACAACATTAGTTGCTGCCACAGTGATTGAGCATACATTATATTTTGCGAATGTAGGTGACAGCAGGCTTTATTTACTGAATGATGAGATCAGACAATTATCAAAAGACCATTCGTTAGTACAGGAAATGGTACGTCTTGGGGGACTTAACGCAGAGGAAGCGAAACATCATCCGGATAAGAACATTATCACAAGAGCCATTGGAGTAAAAGAAGATGTAGAGATTGATTTCTTTGAGCATCGCCTGAAAAAAGGAGATATTATTTTGATGTGCACAGATGGACTGAGCAATATGGTGGAGGATGAAGAGATATTTCAGATTGTTCGCAGTTCCAGAGATGTTGTGGAGGCAGTGGAACAATTAATAGAAAGAGCAAATAGCAACGGCGGAAAGGACAACATTGGGGTTATTGTCGCAGAGCCGTTTGCAGGTGAGGTGAGTATATGATTAAAGAAGGAGTTTTGATTGGCGATCGCTATGAGATCATGGGTAGAATCGGCACCGGGGGGATGGCGGATGTCTATAAAGGGAGAGATCATAAGCTGAATCGTTATGTCGCGCTCAAAGTATTAAAGCGCGAATTCAGAGAAGATGAATTGTTTGTAAAAAAGTTTCAATCAGAGGCACAGGCAGCAGCCGGACTGATGCATCCGAACATTGTAAATGTATATGATGTCGGGGAAGACCGGGGTCTGTATTTTATGGTCATGGAACTGGTAGAGGGAATTACATTAAAAGAGTATATCCAGAAAAAAGTAAGACTGACACCGAAAGAAGTAATCAGCATTACACTTCAAGTGTGTGCAGGTATTGAGGCGGCACATAACAATGGAATTATCCACAGAGATATTAAGCCGCAGAATATCATGATATCAAAAGAAGGAAAAGTGAAAGTGACAGATTTCGGGATTGCGAAGGCTACGACATCGAATACGATCAGTACCAATGCGATGGGATCTGTACATTACACATCTCCGGAACAGGCACGAGGCGGCTTCAGCGATATCAGAAGCGATATCTATTCGCTTGGTATTACAATGTTTGAGATGATCACAGGAGAGCTTCCGTTTGACGGAGAGACGACAGTGTCTATTGCAATCAAACATTTGCAGGAAGATATTGCCGCGCCGTCAGAATTGGTACCGGGTATCCCATATAGCTTAGAGCGCATTATTCTGAAATGTACACAGAAAAGCTCAGATAGACGTTATCAGAATATGGGAGAACTCATCAGCGATCTGAAGCGTTCTTTGGTGGATCCTGAGGGAGATTTTGTCACGATTGCACCATTTGCAAGCGTTGCGGATACCGTTGCAATCACACCAGATGAGTTGGAGCGCATTCAGAAAGAGGCGGCTTATGACGATGACGGTGAGTATGATGAGTACGACGATGAAGATTATGATGACGATGATGAATACGATGAAGAGGACGACGAGTACGATGAGTACGACGATGAGGACTACGAAAAAGGAAAACTCGGTTCTAAAAAGAAAGATTCAGAAGTGAATCCAAAGATGGCAAAGCTTATGAAGATTCTCACAGCCGTTGTAGCAGCCATTATTGTATTTATTCTTGTGTTTACAGTCGGAAAAGCAACCGGACTTTTGAAGTTTAATTCGAAAAATGTAGAGACGACAGACAATAAAAAAGTGGAAACTCCGAATTTTGAAGGAAAGACACTGGAGGAAGCAAAGGCGTTGGCGAAGAAAAAGGGACTGACTTTGGAGGTTGTAAAAGAGGCAACGTCTACAAAATATGAAAAAGGAATTGTCTCAAAACAGATGACCGGAAAGGGAACATCGGTAAAAAAAGGCACAAAGATTCAAGTTTGGGTCAGCACCGGACTTGAGGGTGAGGAGATTACGATTCCGGATGTCAGCGGAATGTCTGAAGATGATGCAAAGCAGAAATTGATCGATAAGGGATTTAAAGAAGCAAATATCTCAGTGGAAGAGCAGGAAAGTGACAATGTGGATGCCGGATTGGTTATCTCGACGACACCGGAAGCAAATTCAAAAGCAACGGAAGATACAAAGATAACAATCTACGTAAGTACGGGTGCTGAAAAAGTAACAGTGCCGAACTTGGTTGGCAAATCACAGGAAGATGCCGAGAGTGCGTTGTCAGCAGTTGGACTGAGCGGAAGCGCCTCAGAAGAGTATAGTGATACAGAGGCAGGAAAAGTTATTCGTCAGGACATTGACTCAGGAGAAAAAGTAGATAAGGGAACAACAGTCTCTTACGTGGTAAGCAAAGGAGCGAAACCGGAAGAAAAGGTTACCATGCCTCCGGTAGTAGGAGTATATCAAAGCAGAGCAGAATCTTTGCTTCGTGCAGCGGGATTGTCCGTTGGAAAAGTAACATCGGAATACTCGGATGAAGATGCTGAAGGAGTAGTTATTTCTGCAAGTTTTAACGAAGGAGATAAACTAAATCCTGGCACTGTTGTAAACCTGGTTGTAAGTAAAGGTGCGAAGCCATCAGAGCCGGAGACACCAACAACACCGGATCAAGGCAATGGAAATTCGTCAACACAATAGAAACAATAAGGAACTATTTATGCAGGGAAAGATAGTAAAAGGAATTGCCGGATTCTACTACGTTCACGTAGTAGAATTCGGTCTTTATGAATGTAAGGCAAAAGGAGTTTTTAGAAAAGAAAAGATAAAACCTCTTGTCGGAGATAATGTAGAAATTGATATTTTAGATGAAGCAGAGAAAAAAGGGAATATCGTTGAAATTTTGGAGAGGAAGAATGAGTTGATTCGCCCGGCGGTGGCAAATATTGATCAGGCTCTGGTTGTGTTTGCGGTGACCAAACCAAAACCACATTTCAACCTTTTAGATCGTTTTTTAATTATGATGGAAAGTAAGGGAATACCGGTTGTCCTTTGCTTTAATAAGAAAGATATTGCAAAAGAACCGGAGATACAACACTTGAAAGAAATCTATGAGTCTTGTGGCTACCAGATGATTTTTACAAGCGCACTGGAAAAAGAGAATATTGAGAACGTAAAACAACTGCTCCGTGGAAAGACAACAGCCATTGCGGGACCATCCGGGGTAGGAAAATCTTCACTGATTAATATTTTTCAACCGGATGCCAATATGGAGACCGGTACGATCAGTGAAAAGATTGAAAGAGGGAAACATACGACAAGACATTCAGAATTGATTTGTATCGAGGAGGATACTTATATTATGGATACGCCTGGATTCAGTTCTCTCTATACAAATGATTTTGAAAAAGAAGAATTAAAATATTATTTTACGGAATTTGAACCGTATGAGGGAAAGTGTAAATTTCAGGGATGTGATCATGTACATGAACCAAATTGTGCGGTGAAAGCAGCGCTTGAGGAGGGGAAGATACACCACATTCGATATGAAAACTATTTAGAAATGTACAACGAGTTGAAAGAGAAGAGGAGATATTAGTTATGATGATTTTAGCACCATCCATTTTGGCGGCAGATTTTAAAGAACTGGGGAAGGAGATCCGGACAATCGAAGAAAATGGGGCTCAATATCTGCATTTTGATGTGATGGATGGAATGTTTGTGCCGAGTATTTCTTTTGGGGTTCCGGTATTGGAGTCTATCCGTCCTGCTACGAAGCTTGTGTGTGATGCACACCTTATGGTGACAGAACCGATTCGCTATGTGGAAGCGTTTGCAAAAGCAGGGGCGGATCTGATCACGGTACACCTGGAGGCTTGTGAGGACATCAATGCGACAATTGAAAAGATTAGAGCATGCGGATGTAAAGTGGGCGTTTCGATCTGTCCGGATACACCGGTGATTTCAGTGAAAAATCTGCTCAAGAAAGTAGACATGATTCTGATCATGTCTGTACATCCAGGGTTTGGCGGTCAGGCATTTATTCCGGAATCATTGGATAAAATCCGTGAATTGAAAGCGATGATCGATGCAGAAGGGTTATGTGTGGATATTCAGGTTGATGGTGGAATCTATACACATAATGTGGAAGAAGTCATTGAGGCAGGAGCCAATGTGATTGTAGCAGGATCCGCTATCTTTAAGGGGGATACAGCAAATAATACAAAAGAAATGCTAGAGATTTTAAAGAGATATGAATAAAAAGGGATTGATTATCAGCGGTGGTACCATCAACACCTCGTTTGCATTGCAGACATTGAAGGAAGTGCAGCCGGATTATATTATTGGAGTGGACAAAGGTTTGGAATTCCTCTATCAGAATCAGATAGTGCCAAGCCATATTGTCGGAGATTTTGACAGTGCGAACCCTGAAATCGTAAGTTATTATAAAGAGCATACAACGGTTCCTATTCGAAAATTTAATCCGGTCAAAGATGCATCGGACACAGAGATTGCGGTGCGGCTTGCACTGGAGTTGAAGGTGAAAGAACTTTGGATATTAGGAGGGACCGGGACAAGGATAGATCATGTCCTGGCAAATATTCAAGTGTTAAAAATACCGTATGATGCAGGAGTGGAAGCTTATATTGTGGATGTCTGTAATAAGATTTCTCTGATTGGAAAAGAGACATGCCTGAAAAAAGAGGATGCGTTCGGACCTTATTTTTCGGTGTTTCCGTTGGGAGGAATTGTGGAACATTTTTCACTTGAAGGGGCGAAATATCCACTTTGCAATCATACGCTCTGCCCGTATGACAGCCTGTGCGTAAGCAATCAGATTCAGGACGAAGAAGTGAGAATTACTTTTCCGAAAGGATTGGTAATATTGATGGAGACAAGAGACGAAGAATCCGTGTGCTTCTGTTGAAAAAAGGAAAGTCAATGCGATATGATGAATGAGATCGCATTGATTTTTTAACTTTTTGATTTGTAAAAACGCGAAGGTTCCTTTAGATTAAGATTCGGGAAATAGATTTTACGAATATTTAATGATGCATGTTGTGTAATTTTACAGGAGTATAGTATCATTACATAAATTGCTAAGAAGAGGTGATATCGTGGATTTTATATTTTTCTTACTTCCTGTATTTATAGCGATGACAATATCCATATTCATGACAAAAAGATGGGGAATGGGTGAAAAAGTTGATAAAGGAATTGCATTTTGTTACTGGAAGCTCAGTTATAGAAGAAAATTTATTAGAACATTATGGATGATTCCAATAGAGTTTGTCGTTCTTATTTGTTTTCATAACACATTTCAATCTAATCTTTGGACAGGTTTGGTCGCAACTGCGATGGTGATTTTGTTATTGATTCAAGCTGTATATAATTATAAAAAATGGAAAAATGAAAGGATATGAGATGTGAGAATATGAGTTCTATCCGCGTTGTGGATGTGAAATTAAGGGAGCCGAAAAAAGCAAAGATCGTGGCGAAGAAAAACGCCACAAAAACAGAGGGAAAAGCGCCGAGAACCCATAAAACGTGAGTTTGTCAAGTAAAGTGTGTAAATTTTTTTGATTTTTTATCGGCGGTCAAATTAGACCGCCGATTTTGCGTTATTCTTATTAATTCGCGTATTATCGGAAGGGCAAGTCATCGTCTTCTGCATCAGTCATCTGAAAGGTGGATATATCAAAATAAAGCTCGTCTGTTTCGGTAGCATACTTAAACCGTTCGAATTCAGCTTCGGCTGCTTTCAGACTAGCCGCTCCGTAAACCTTCTTCAACTGTGCGGTATAAGCTTTATAGTCCTTGGATGGGATATACTTCACTGAGTTTCTAATGAGATGGACAATACATCTCTGGACTGTAACATCCTTAAAAATGGAACGTGCTCCTTCCTCCAGACCGGACACACCATCCATACTGATAAATAATACATCTTCCACACCACGTGCCTTGATCTCATCAAATATCTGCATCCAGTAGTGTTTTCCCTCAGCCTCGCCAATCCAGAGCCCCAAAATGTCTTTCACTCCATTTACATCATATCCCAAGATAACATAAACAGCACAGTTTTTCGTTTCCATTTCCTTACGGATAGAAACATAGAGGCAGTCGACAAACAAGAAGGTATAGAACTTTTTGAGAGGGCGGTTTTGCCATTCTTTTGCAGTTTCAATAACACTGTCTGTGATGTTGGAAATAGTCTCATGAGAAATTTCAAATCCATAGATATCCTCGATCGTATCAGCTATATCACGCTGACTCATGCCTTTTGCATACATGGATATAACTTTATCCTCAATCCCACTGACATCACGGGTTCTTTTTGGAATTACCTGTGGCTCGAAAGTAGCTTGTCTATCACGAGGAACATCAATAGGAATCTCACCATAAGTTGTCTTTACATTTTTTGATATGTAGCCATTTCTACGGTTGTCGGTATTGTTATAACCATGATCATTCGCTTCATACCCCAGATGGGAATCCATTTCTCCCTGAAGCATCGCTTCAAACATGGGACCAAAAATATCCTTAATAGCCTCCTGCATGTCCTTTTTTGTCTGTGGCTGATACTGTTCTAAAATTGCCTGAGCAATAGCTGCTCCTTTCGTGTTGCGTTTCTTTCGTGGTGCCATAAGTGCTGTACTCATCCTTTATCATTTCCTTTCGATTAGTGTATCGCACTTTTACATAAAAATAAAGTGCGTAAGTTTTGGTTACCGGTAACTTACACACTTTATTTTACACTCCCTGTTTATGTGGTTTTTCGGCGTTTTCCGTTTAACCAAAAATATCACCATTTCCAGTAATATCTTCTACAGTTCCATCAGGAAAAACAAATTCAACTGTTCCATCACTATATGTGATTTTAGTAGTTGTAACACCATTTGAATCAGTGTAAGTGTAAGTTTCTACTACATATCTTCCACCAGTAGAAGATTCTCCACTATTATTTGAATTACCACTATTAGATGAGCTGCTACTACTGTTATTAGAACTTCCATTATAATTATTACCACTACTATTACTATTATTATTATTATTATTTGAGTTTACTGCATTAGCCTCTTCTTCAGCTTTTTTCCTTGCTTCTTCCTCAGCCTTTTTCTTAGCTTCTTCCTCTTCAATTACCTTGATGCGATTTGTATATTTTTCGATTAACTCTTTTGAAGGAGTTGTTTTTTCAGCAAGTTTTTTTAACTTCAAAGTATCGTTTTCACTTTCAATAGTCTCCAGAAGCTTTTCTAAATTTTCTTTTGCAGTAGTAATTTTCACTTTATCTGAGATGTTATCAATGTCTGTTAGTGTGTTTTCTGAAATCACTTTGTCATAATCTTTGGAGAAAAAAGTTTTCATTTTCTTTAAGGTGTTTTCAAAATCCTTTAAAACTTCTTTTTGATATGCACTTTTACTTGTCGATAACTTTTTGAAAACCTCAAGTTTTTTATTGCGGTCTTCTTTTTTGGTGAACTTTTCCCAGGTATCTGCAATGTCAGCTTTTACTTCAGCTGACCGTTCTTTGATTTTTGCTTGCGTATAAACAGTATATCCGCCAACAGAACCAATAATGGCTAAAATTGAAACGATAACAGTTATAAGTACAATTTTCTTTTTCTTGTTTCCCATGTTATGTATCCCCCCTGTCCTTTTGTTTTATAGTATCACTATCCATCGTAATAAGCAATGTTTGTTTACAAGGCGCTTATCATGATTTCTCAGATACAACATATATAAATGAACATAGTGATATAGAGCAGGCTGCTAACATGGTGGTAGATGCAAAAGACCTTGTAGAAAATACTGGGGACTCGAATATTATAAGAGTTGGCTGTTTTTTTTAATCTTATTGGATTGTAGGAGATATAAGAAGATGTTATATTATAGATGGATAAATGAGAAATGAAGATTCGTTAACAGAAGGAGTATGTTTGGAATGTCTGATTCATATGTGTTTGATGGACAAAATGGTTTTGATTCTACGGAGTATATATTTTTAAGTGTAGAATTTTCTGATAAAGGAAAAACTTATTATTATCGTACAGAAGATGAAAACATTAAATGTGGTGATTTTGTAGAAGTTCCGGTTCGAGGTTTTGATAGGAAAGTTGTTAAAATTGTTAATGTTGAGAAGTTTAGCAAAGACCAAGTGCCGATGCCACTAGATGAGGTTAAGCATATCATATGTAAAGTAGATGGTAAGAATATTGTAATCAAGGATGATGCTATAGCTGCACATAAATATTCATCGAATAATAAACCGGCATTGTTAAATGATAAAAAATGTGGTTGTTTTTATTGCTTGAAAATATTTGAACCGAAAGAAATTGAAGAATATATAGAAGATGATAATGAATTGGACAGGTATGGAACTGCCATATGTCCATATTGTGGCATAGATTCCGTTATTTCTGAAAGTTCTGGTTATCCAATAACAGAGGATTTTTTGAGAAAAATGTATCGTTGTTGGTTTTGAATTATGTAGCGAGGAAAGCAGGTGGTGATTATGGATACTAAGAAATTGATTGGTGAAGCAACAGAATATGATAAGAAAGCTGCTCTTGAAGTAAGAAAACCAAAGAGTTGGTGTAAGAGTGTAAGTGCATTTGCGAATACACTCGGTGGAGCATTGCTTTTCGGAATAACAGATGAGGGGCAGGTTGTTGGTCTGGAAAATCCGAGCGAGGATGCGGAAAAGATTAGTGAAATTATTAAAAATAAGCTGAATCCAATTCCGGAATTTAGGATGCATTTTGAGGAAGAAGATGGAAAAATACTAATTATATTAGATATTTTTAAAGGAGAAGAAACACCATATTATTATTCTGGAGATGGCGTCTTGGAAGCTTATGTGCGCGTGGGGAATGAAAGTGTGAAAGCAACCGCAATAGAACTTAAGAGACTTGTGCTTCGAGGTAAGAATACTTCTTATGATTCTCAGATTTCTAACTATAAAGTGGAGGATTTTGCATTTTCAAAACTTCGGGAACGGTACAAAAAATGGACAGGAAATAGTTTTGATGAGAAGGATATGGTTTCTTTTGGCTTAGCAAATGAACAAGGATATTTGACAAATGCAGGAGCGTTAATTGCTGATGAAAGTCCTATTAGGTGGTCCAGATTGTTTTGCACAAGATGGAATGGGTTGAATAAAAGTGGTGGAACAATGGATGCTTTCGATGATGCGGAATATGAAGGAAGCGTTATTTCATTAATTGAGAATGGAGAAGCATTTATTAAGCGTAATGCAAAAATGATGTGGCGTAAAACTCCGAATTCAAGAGAAGAAATGCCGGAATACGTAGAACGTAGTTATCACGAAGCTTTGATTAACGCATTGGTTCATCGAGATTATCTCGTCAATGGAAGTGAAGTTCATATTGACATATATGATGACCGCATGGAGATATATTCTCCGGGAGGAATGGCGGATGGTTCCATTATACAGGAGAGAGATCCGCTTACCGTTCCGTCTACAAGAAGGAATCCGGTTCTTGCGGATATATTCAATAGACTTGGATATATGGAGCGAAAAGGCAGCGGATTTGGAAAGATTATTGGTGGATATGAATTTCAAGTGAATTATGAGAAAAGTAAAAGACCAAAATTCCGCTCAGATAGGTATCAGTTTACGGTTGTGATGCCAAACCTGAATTATGGAGAATATTCGATGAGTGAAGATGATTATTTGGAACACTCAGACTTGAAAATAAATATAGACTTAGACCTGTATGTAAAATTGCGTGAATACATGAAAGAGCCAAGGACACGCGCAGAATTACAGGATTTCTGCAAAATTAGTTCAAGAGATTATTTTAGAACAAAGATACTTAATCCGTTAGTAACTATGCAGAAAGTGAGGCTGACTATACCGGAAAAGCCAACAAGCTCAAAACAAAAATATGTATGGAGTGATGATTGATCTTGACTTGACTACTTGGCCAGTGCAAGTAGTGGTCAAGTGGAGTGGTTAAATAAATGTATATTTCGAAAAAGCAAAGGGGATGAAATTGCTATGATAAGTGCAGAGTTGCAGCACAATCCATATTTATTAGAAACGGATGTTAAATTTAATGGACAGAGTCCAAAGATTAACAGTCAAATCGAAAAGTATGAAAATCAATTATTGTCTGATTGGGTAAAGAATGTTCCGAGAATATTTTATGACGAAATGAATGGGTATGATTTTGATTTGTTTTTTTCGGGAACAGAATATGACTTCCAAAAACTAAATCAGGCATTTGCACAAGTGGGTGTTGCGCAAGAGCAGGTGCGCCTCATTATGCGTAATGAATTAGAGGATGCAGAGGTAAAAAGTAATGAGATAAAGGGGATGATTGACTGGCTGAGCTCGGAAAGAAATAGGCAGTTCAATTTTGATGCTTTTTATGATGCCAATAAAGGGTTATTTGAGGAAACTTTTTCATGTGTATTAGTAAGAGGTATGAATGAGTTGGCAGAAGATTTATCGTTTACTCTTGAGAATGTGAATAGTGTGGAAGAAGTAGCGGGTACAAATCTTACATATGTACCGATTGTATTTGTTGTAGAAGAATGTACGATCCAACAATTCAGGAGTGAATTGATAGAATTATTGGCTAGAAAAGATGTGGAACAGAAGCAGTTGTTTTTTTATATTTCACCTGCTCTGGATAAAGATTATGCGATTCGTTTTATCTGTGACTTGGGAATAGAATATCCACAGCTAATATCAAGCATTGATGATGGTAATGTGGCAACGTACATAAAGAACTATCCCATGGTTGCATACGTTAGTGAAGTAATTCGAATTGTTGAACATGAAGTTAATGCGATGGAGGTTCGATTAAAAGAGAAGAATGAACAGAGTGCTATTGAGAATGCAGAAGTTTATTATCAGATTTCTAGGTTGGAAGGAATTATAGAGAAAATAAAAAGAGCAGATGGACGTTTTGTTGATTTGGACAATTATACAGGTGCCGCTAAATTCAACGACTTGAAAGCTGAAATAGAAGATGGAATACGAAACTGGAAGAGCCGTAAGACAAAAGTTGTCGGGGAGGTTGAAATCGATAAGAATGCTATAGCATATGAGCAGGAATTGATTAGATGTACAGGTCAGTTCTTTGAGAAGGCGATTACATATTATCAGTTTGAAAAGAGTAGAATTGAGAAAGAATTGAATGAGATATATCTGCAGCAACCATTAGAACCGGAATATAAGCCAGAGGGTGCGGTTTTGGATATGCCAAGCAAAACAGAAATTACTGGCATTAAAGAAATTTTAGTGGGATTAAAAGAAGAACGTTATGAAGAGAAAAAAGATCTGCTGGATTTCTTTAAGGTTTCTTCAGAACCGAAAGAGTTAGTTTTAGTAGCAACTTGTTATTACGAGAAATGGAGAGAAACGGCAATCGAATTAATTGTCCCTGTTGTAGAGAACTATATAATGGAAAGCCAGAAGAATCTGCAAAATTACTATGAAGAGCTTGCAAAAAAATACCATGAGAAATTATCACAGTTACATGAGTACAAGGTGGAGGAGAAAAATAGGATAGCTTCTCAACTGTCAGAGGATGAAAGAATGCTTCAAACAGATAATGACTGGTTGGTTGAGTTTAAAGATCGATTAGTGGAAATTGAAAGAGGATAGATATGGAGAATGAATTAGTAAAAACAGAACAAAATGCATTGACTGCTAAGTCTGAAATTACAGTAGAAGACCGTCTGGAAATTATTGATGAATATGTCAGGAAAAAATATCTTACACGTCTTTCGGATATGCAGATTGTGCCATTAGGAGAAATAACTCCATTAGAGGAAGATTTAATTGATAATGTAAGAATGTATCGCATTACTGAGATGGTGTATCAAAAAGATGAATCTGTTATGGATAAGTTCACTACAGTGTTTAATACATTGGCAACTTATAATGCATCAGTATTTTTCTTAATTGATTCAGATGGAAAACAGGCGAATTATTATCTTGGTGTAAGAAATAACGAAGCAAATGATTCTTTGAAAAAAAGATCCACAGTAACGTTGGGAGATACTCTTAAACAGACCTTAATTGGTCATTTTCCTGGAGTGAAAATCGAGAATGAAGACCGCAAGAAGATTGCAGAGCTTTCAGAGAAAATTATGGCACTTAAGAATGTTGCTTCCGTTAGTGTTGTGGGAAGCAGTCGCCGAGAAAAGGAACAGCCACAAAATGAGTTTGCACAGGGAATGGAAAAGTTATGCCTTGCAATGAGTGGTCGTCCATACACGGCGGTTATTATTGCTGACAATAAGAATGCATGGGATGTACAGCAAATGAGAAAGCAGTATCAAGAGTTGTATACCGCATTATCCCCATTGCAGAAGGTACAAATTTCGGATTCAAGAAGTGAAACGGAGTCGAGGAGTCAGTCTTTTACCGAGATGGATGGAAAACAAAAGGCTGCTATGATTACAAATGCGGTAATTTCTATTGCAGGAACAGCTGCCGGTGTTGCGTTGGGGGCCAAGTTTGGCTCAGGAACAAATGCAGGAACAGCTGCTATGTTGGGTGGACAGATAGGTGGTCAAGCAGGAGGACAGATTAGTAACTTTATTTCTTCTCTTGCACCTACAAAACAAATTAGCAAGGCGACAACGACTGGTGTAACAATCACAGAAGAGAATAAAGCCGTTACAGATATGCTTGTTATGCTTGATGAAGCTTTAAAGAAAATGAATGAGTATGACAGTTATGGATTATGGAATGTGGCCGGATATTTCTTATCAGATGATATGTCTGCTGCTGAGATAGCGGCCAGCAATTATCGTTCCTTAATGAATGGTGATAATTACGGAAGAGAAGTCTCTGCAATTAATTCATGGAGAAGCAATGATCTTGAATTGGTAGGAGAATATAGAGATTTGACTACTTATTTATCAAGATTTGTTCATCCATTATTTAACTATGGTGGAAATATCATGGTTACTCCATCGACGAATATTAGCGGAAAAGAATTGGGATTGCATCTGGGATTACCGCGTTCAACGGTACCGGGGCTTCCGGTAATTGAGCATGCAGAGTTCGGAAAAGAGGTTAATACATATCAGTTATTTGAAAATGAAACAAGTAATCGCCCGGAGGACAGAGTGACACTAGGTCGTGTATTTGATATGGGCTTGATTACAGATAAGATTGTGGAATTAAATAACAAAAGTCTTAATATGCATACATTTATTACAGGATCTACTGGTTCGGGAAAGAGTAATACGGTATATCAAATCCTAATGGAATTAAGACAGGATCGTGTACCGTTCCTTGTAATTGAACCGGCAAAGGGAGAGTATAAAGATGTGTTTGGGCATCTGTCAGATGTAAATGTATTTTCGACTAATCCGAATGTTGCGCAGTTGATTAACATCAATCCTTTTAAGTTTCCTCATTCCATTCATGTGCTGGAGCATATTGATGGACTGGTAGAAATCTTTAGTGTTTGTTGGCCGATGTATGATGCGATGCCGGCATTTTTCAAGGATGCGATTCTGAAAGCATACGAAGCGGTTGGATGGGATTTGGGCTCTTCAACGTTTGAGGGTGATAACTTAGAATATCCGGATTTTGATATTCTTGCGGAACAATTGGATAAATTGATTACAAATTCTGATTATGCAGCAGAAATCAAGTCGAACTACAGAGGTGCTTTGTTAACAAGAGTAAAATCACTTGCAGTAGGATTGAATAAATACATTTTTACAGAAGAACAGACACCATATGAGCAATTGTTTGATGAAAATTGTATTTTGGATATCAGCAGAGTGAAATCTTCAGAGACAAAAGCACTTCTTATGGGACTGATGGTATATATTCTAAATGAATATCGCGTGGATCAAAAGACAGAAAATAACACAGGGTTACGTCATGTTACTGTTTTAGAAGAGGCTCATAATTTATTAAAGAATACATCTGGCGGAGAATCGGAATTGATTGGAAAATCTGTTGAGATGATTACCAATACAATTGCTGAGATTCGTACATATGGAGAAGGGTTTATAATTGTAGACCAGTCTCCGTCATCGGTTGACATTGCTGCCATTAAAAATACCAATACAAAGATTGTGCTTCGAACACCAGAAGCAAATGACAGAGAGGCGGTAGGACGTTCTATGGGATTGTCAACTGCACAGGTAAATGAAATCGCTAAATTACCGAGTGGAGTGGCTGTTGTATATCAGAATAACTGGATTAGTCCGGTTCTTACATTAGTTGATAAAGCTAATATTACAGAGAAACCATTTGTTAATAAGTCTCCAGTTATAATTAAAAGTGTTAAAGACTCAAGAACAGATGTGATTCGTGCTATTATGGAACCGTGGATGCCAGGGGATACAATTGAATTTTCTGAGTTGACGAGATCATTAAATTGTTTGGATATATCTAGAGCGAATCGGAAGTTGTTATCTGTTATGATATGCACATATCGTAATCATAATGGACATATGATTTGGAACGTGAGTTCGATGGAATTGTTGAAACAGTTATTGTTTGATATATTAGATATTTCGCAGAAGACGATAGATATTGCCATTCAGAACAGTAATCCTGATTTGTTGAGGAGAGAGGTAATGTTGAAAACAAATAATCTTACATTTGAGCAGGTAGAAGAAATCTGTCATGTCTTGACAATGGAGGTTTAGATATGGATTTTGATTTGGAAAAAGCGTGGGATTCCGTTAAAGAGGGAACAAAAGAAATAGCTGAAGCAGCACATGTAAAAACAAAAGAGTTTCATAAGAATTATGTTTCAAAGGTTATTCCGGATTGTGGAAAATACGGAGACACAGCAAGGTTTGTTGCAGAAATGGCACCAGGAGTTTCGGAATATAATGCAATTGTTGAAGGCGATTGGACTGAATTTGCTATAGCAGCAGGAATTGATGTTGGAGCACTTGTAATCGGGGCTTGCACAGCTGGAGCTGGCTATGCCGCAATAAAAGGTGGAAGTGTAGCTGCGAAAACTGGAACAAAAATAGCCGTAAAGGAAGTTGCAGAAGTTGGAACGAAAAAGGCCGTTAAGGAAATGGCTGGAGAAGGCGGCGAAAAGGTTGCTAAAGAAGTTGTGGAGGCTGGGGCTCAGAAAGCGGTAAAAGAAGTAGCCGAGGAAGGTGCCGAGAAGACCATTAAGGAAGTAGCAGAAGAAAGTGTAGAAAAGACCGCTAGGAGAACTACAGAAAAGGTTGAAAAAGGTATTTCGGAACAGAGAGATGTACTTATTAGTGAAAAAGAAGATTTAGGAGTAGAAATTAATCAACAGCAAAAAGTGGAATTAGTGGATAAAGGGATGAGCTTGGGAATATTGGGGGATTGCAAATATAAAGATGGTGTGTATTATTTAAAAACTATATATAATAAGTATGAAGGGCGAGTTCTTGACAATACAGATGTAGAATATTTGAGAAAAACAATAGATTTTTTTGGAACTAAAATTGAAGGTGTATTTCCTAAATTTAAGTCGGTTTTTGAAGCACAATTACCAATAGAAAAATTTACATCTACAGATAGAGTACAATTTGTGGAGTGTACAACGCAACTAAAGAGAAGTGTGGAGGAAACCCCTTCTTTGGCAAAAAAATTTACTCCGCGTCAATTGGAACAAATTGCATATGGGAAAACACCGGAGGGTTATGTATGGCATCATAACGAAGAAGTAGGGAAAATGCAACTTGTTAAAAGTGAGGTGCATGATATCGCAAAGCACACAGGCGGCAGAGCAATTTGGGGTGGTGGGAGTCAGGCACGATAATAGTTTTGTTATATGAAAATAAGGAGGTACATTATGTCAAATTTCTGGAGATTTAAGATTGAATTGAAGAATCAGACAATTTTTGAAACAATACAACAAGATATGAGTAAGAAATTCCCGGATGAATTAAAAGATTTTATCATAGACCATAATGCGGCGAGTCCAGATCAGAATAGCATTTTAATAAATGGAATTGAACGAATTGTAAATTCAGTGTTGTCCTTTAATAAAAAAGAAGAGGAAGCAACAACATATTTTTCTGTTTCACAAGTAATTGGAGATAAAACTATTATTCCATTTGCATCCGATCCGTTTGGAAATTATTTTTGCTATTTGTTAAAAAGTGAAAAAATAGGATATTATGATCATGAGGAACAGAAAATCTGCGAAACATCTTTATCTTTGAAAGAATTTATTGATGATTTATATTAAAAATATGTATTATTTTAGGTGATTAAGTGGTAGATAAGGGGAAAATACGGTTCTGGAAGATATATTCATAGACTTGAATATATGGAGTGAAAAGGCCGCAGATTTGGAAAGATTATTAGCAGATATGAATTTTAGGTAAATTATGAGGAAAGCAAAAGACCAAAATTCCGATCGGATAGGTAGCATTTTGATGGGCGAGATTCAAATGGATACTGGAAAATCGACAAATAAAAAGCTTTGCAAATGGTAAAGAAAAGAAGGTAAAGAAAAGAAGTTGAAACTGAATATTCACAAAGTTGTAATGGTATGTTACAATATAGATTGTTTATTGGAATTTATTAGAAATCCCTTGAAATCAAAGGATTTATAGGAGGAAATACAAAAATGAAATTAGGAATCGTAGGTTTACCAAATGTAGGAAAAAGTACATTATTTAATTCTTTGACAAAGGCGGGAGCAGAATCAGCAAATTATCCATTTTGTACGATTGACCCGAACGTGGGAGTTGTAACAGTGCCGGATGAGCGTCTTAACGTACTTGGAGAGATGTATCACACAAAGAAAATTGTCCCGGCGGCGATTGAGTTTGTTGATATTGCAGGACTTGTAAAAGGAGCGTCAAAAGGAGAGGGACTTGGAAATCAATTTCTTGCAAATATTCGTGAAGTAGATGCAATTGTGCATGTGGTAAGATGTTTTGAGGACAGTAATATCGTGCATGTAGATGGAAGTATTGACCCGATTCGTGATATAGAGACAATTAATTTAGAGTTGATCTTTTCTGATATTGAGATGTTGGAAAGACGTATTGCAAAAGCGGTAAAAGTGGCCCGCAATGATAAAGCGGTAGCAAAAGAGTTAGAACTTCTTGAACGAATCAAAGCACATCTGGAAGAAAATAAGATGGCGAGAAGCTTTACTGTAAATGATGAAGATGAGCAGGCGCTTCTTGAAAGTTATAATCTTCTGACATACAAGCCGGTCATCTTTGCGGCAAATGTGACAGAAGATGATCTTGCAAATGACGGAGCTGACAATGACGGAGTGCAGGCTGTCAAGGAATATGCAGAAAAAGAAGGCTGTGAAGTGTTTGTTGTATGCGCACAGATTGAACAGGAGATTGCAGAGCTGGATGATGATGAGAAAAAGATGTTTTTGGAAGATCTCGGATTGGAAGAGTCTGGTCTGGAAAAACTCATCAAAGCAAGCTATAGTCTGCTTGGACTTATCAGCTACCTGACAGCAGGTGAGCAGGAGGTAAGGGCATGGACGATTAAAAAAGGAACAAAAACGCCTCAGGCAGCCGGAAAGATTCACTCTGATTTTGAACGTGGATTTATCCGTGCAGAGATTGTAAGCTATGATGATCTTATGGATTGTGGAACCTATACAGCGGCAAAGGAAAAAGGACTTGTCAGACTGGAAGGAAAAGAATATGTTGTGCAGGATGGAGATATTATTTTATTCCGATTCAATGTGTAGAGATTGAGAAAGAAGGAAGAAAATGACAGAGAGTATTAATTTCCCGAATTTGGGAATTCATTTGGAACATGTGGGACAAAAGATATCGATATTCGGATTTGATATTGCATATTATGGAATGATTATAGGAATTGGGATTCTGGCAGGGGTTTTGATGGCTGTAAAAGAGGCAAAGCGGACAAAACAAAACCCGGAGACCTATTATGATCTGGCGCTCTATGCGGTGATCTTTTCCATCATCGGTGCCCGGCTTTACTATGTGGCGTTTTCATGGGATTTGTATAAAGATGATCTGTTGAGTATTCTGAATCTCCGCGAGGGAGGGCTTGCAATTTATGGTGGAGTAATCGCTGCTATGATTACTGTGTTTGTGTTTTCGCGCAGAAGAAAGATTTCTTTTGGATTGCTTGTGGATACGGCAGGACTTGGGCTGATATTGGGACAGATTATCGGCAGATGGGGGAATTTTTTTAACCGAGAGGCGTTCGGAGAATATACCAACAATCTGTTTGCCATGCAGCTTCCTATAGATGCAGTTCGGGCATCGGATATCACGGAAAAAATGCGGGAACATATTGAGGTAATCAACGGAATTGAGTTTATACAGGTGCATCCTACCTTTTTGTATGAGTCGGTATGGAATATCGGTGTGCTCATAATCCTGTTATTGTGGAGAAAGCATAAAAAATTTAATGGAGAAATCTTTTTGATGTATCTGTTTGGATATGGTGTCGGAAGATTCTGGATTGAAGGACTTCGAACAGATCAACTGCAATTTTTCAACGGAGTTGCCGTATCACAGGTTCTTGCAGCGGTGCTTGTTGTAGTATCGGCAGTTTTATTAGTGGTTGGAAGAAAGAAAGTTGTGCCAATTGAACAAAAATAGTAGACTAATTGAAATTAATTTGTTATACTTGTTGAAAAGAAGGGGATATCACTTACACTATTGATATAGCAGGATGAGAGATGTATTGTAAAAATTGTGGAAAAGAGATTGACGACAATGCAAATGTGTGTACATACTGTGGAACAGCACAAGGGCAGGGAGGCATGGTGCCGTCAGCAAACAATGACAGTGGGAGCTTTGGATGGAGTGTTTTAGGATGCTGTATTCCGATCGTAGGCTTGATTTTATTCCTTGTCTGGAACAAAGAAAAACCGAATACTGCGAAAAAAGCAGGAATCGGAGCGATTGTTGGTGTGGTTCTCAGTATACTGTTCTATGTTATTATCTTCGTGATTGGAATCGGATCGGCAAGTATGGGATACTATTACTAAAAGATGCGTGCTTTTATTTATAAGTGGTTGCCGATATTTTTCGGTTGTCACTGCAGAAAAGAACGATCATTTCATTTTCGAGGAATACAGTTCCCGATTTGTGCGAGATGTACAGGCGAATTGGTTGGCATGATTTTATTTTTCTGTCTGTGTGCATGGTACATACCAAATCTTGGGTTGACTGTTCTGCTGATGATACCGCTGCTCATAGATGGTTTATTACAATTTTTGACTTCATATGAGAGCACGAACAGCAGAAGATTTGTGACAGGTCTGCTCTTTGGATATGCGTTTGCGTGCCTGTTTGTGAAAAGTATTTTGTTTGTATATCATGCAGGGTATGATAGCTTTTTGGAGCGTCACGGAATAGAAAAAAATAATTAGTGTGAGGGAAAAGTAGTGGAGAGCTGCTTTTCCCTTTTTGTATTTTAAAAGAAACAAAAACGAACTAGACTTTTAACTTCGAAAGGACTATAATATCATATATGTCAAAATACAATTTTGAAAATTTGAAGGAGGAACAAACCAATGGGAAGAAAAATGAAAACCATGGATGGTAATCATGCAGCAGCTCATGCTTCATATGCATTCACAGATGTTGCAGCTATTTACCCTATTACACCTTCATCAGTTATGGCGGAAGCTACAGATGAATGGGCTACACAAGGTAGAACAAATATTTTTGGACAGACAGTTCAGGTTACAGAAATGCAGTCAGAAGCAGGTGCAGCTGGTACAGTGCACGGATCTTTAGCAGCAGGTGCTCTTACAACAACATATACAGCATCTCAGGGATTACTGCTTATGATTCCTAATTTATATAAAATCGCAGGAGAACAATTACCAGGTGTATTCAACGTATCAGCACGTGCTTTAGCCAGCCATGCATTATCAATTTTTGGTGATCATTCTGACGTATATGCCTGCCGCCAGACAGGATGTGCGATGCTTTGTGAATCAAGCGTACAGGAAGTTATGGACTTGACACCGGTTGCACATTTATCAGCAATCAAAGGAAAGATTCCGTTTATCAACTTCTTTGACGGATTCCGTACATCTCATGAGATTCAGAAAATCGAGACTTGGGATTATGAAGATTTAAAAGATATGGCAGATATGGATGCGATTGATGCGTTCAGAAAACATGCGTTGAATCCAAATCATCCTTGTCAGAGAGGTTCTGCTCAGAACCCGGATATCTTCTTCCAGGCAAGAGAAGCATGTAATCCATTCTATGATGCAATGCCTGCAATCGTTCAGGAATACATGGATAAAGTTAATGAAAAGATTGGAACAAACTATAAATTATTCAACTACCATGGCGCAGAAGATGCAGAACATGTAATTATCGCTATGGGTTCTGTATGTGATACAATCGACGAGACAGTTGATTATTTATTGGCAGCAGGAAGAAAAGTAGGTGTTGTAAAAGTTCGTCTTTACAGACCATTCTGTGCAGAAGCTTTGATCAATGCAATTCCAGAATCTGTAAAACAGATCACAGTTCTTGACAGAACAAAAGAACCAGGTGCACTTGGCGAGCCATTATACTTAGATGTAGTTGCATCATTAAAAGGAACAAAATTTGATGCAGTACCTGTATTTACAGGACGTTACGGATTAGGTTCTAAAGATACAACACCGGCTCAGATCGTTGCAGTATATGACAATACTGAAAAACAGAAATTCACAATCGGTATTGTGGATGATGTGACAAACTTATCATTAGAAGTTGGAGCTCCATTAGTTACAACACCGGAAGGAACAATCAACTGTAAATTCTGGGGACTTGGCGCTGACGGTACTGTAGGTGCTAACAAGAACTCTATCAAGATCATCGGTGACAATACAGATATGTATGCACAGGCTTACTTTGATTATGACTCTAAGAAATCAGGCGGTGTGACAATGTCTCACTTACGTTTCGGTAAGAGCCCGATTAAATCAACATACCTGATCAAACAGGCGAATTTTGTTGCCTGTCATAATCCGTCTTATATTAACAAATATAACATGGTTCAGGAATTAGTTGACGGTGGTACATTCTTATTGAACTGCCCATGGGATATGGAAGGTATTGAAAAACATTTACCAGGACAGGTGAAGGCATTTATTGCAAATCACAACATTAAATTCTATGTGATTGATGGTATCAAGATTGGTAAAGAGATCGGACTTGGCGGACGTATCAACACTGTTCTTCAGTCAGCTTTCTTCAAACTTGCAAACATCATTCCGGAAGAACATGCAATCGAATTAATGAAAGCAGCTGCAAAAGCTTCTTATGGTAAAAAAGGTGATAAGATTGTACAGATGAACTACGATGCAATCGATGCCGGTGCAAAACAGGTTGTTGAGATCGAAGTTCCAGAGTCTTGGAAAGACGCTGAAGATGAAGGTTTATTTACACCGGAAGTAAAAGGCGGAAGAGAAGACGTTGTTGATTTCGTTAAAAATATTCAGGCAAAAGTAAATGCTCAGGAAGGTAACAGTTTACCAGTATCTGCATTTACAGAATATGTAGATGGTACAACACCATCAGGATCATCTGCATATGAAAAACGTGGTATTGCAGTAGATATTCCAGTATGGCAGCCAGAAAACTGTATCCAGTGTAACCGCTGTGCATATGTATGTCCTCACGCAGTTATCCGTCCGGTTGCATTGACAGAAGAAGAAGTTGCAAATGCACCAGAAGGATTAGAAACAATCGATATGGTTGGTATGCCGGGGCTGAAATTTACAATGACAGTATCTGCTTATGACTGTACAGGATGTGGTTCATGTGCTAACGTATGCCCAGGTAAGAAGGGTGAAAAAGCTCTTGTTATGAAGAACATGGAAGAAAATGCTGGAAAACAAGATTTCTTCGATTACGGAAGAGAGATTCCTGTAAAACCAGAAGTAGTTGCAAAATTCAAAGAGACTACAGTAAAAGGAAGCCAGTTCAAACAACCACTTTTAGAGTTCTCAGGAGCTTGTGCAGGTTGTGGAGAGACTCCATACGCAAAATTAATCACACAGTTATTTGGTGACAGAATGTACATCGCAAACGCAACAGGTTGTTCTTCAATCTGGGGTAACTCTTCACCATCTACACCATATACAGTAAACGAAAAAGGACAAGGTCCTGCATGGTCTAACTCATTATTTGAAGACAATGCTGAGTTTGGTTACGGTATGTTATTAGCTCAAAAAGCGTTGAGAAATGGATTGAAAGCAAAAGTAGAATCTGTTGCAGCTTCTGAAGCGGCTTCTGAAGAAGTAAAATCAGCTTGCAAAGAATGGTTAGATACATTCAACTGCGGAGCTACAAACGGAACAGCTACAGATAACTTAGTTGCAGCATTAGAAGGTGCTGACTGCGAAGTTTGCAAAGACATCGTAAATAACAAAGACTTCTTAGCGAAAAAATCTCAATGGATCTTCGGTGGAGACGGTTGGGCTTACGATATCGGATTCGGTGGTGTTGACCATGTATTGGCATCTGGTCAGGACATCAACATTATGGTATTCGATACAGAAGTTTATTCTAATACAGGTGGACAATCTTCTAAATCTACACCGACAGGTGCAATCGCTCAGTTTGCAGCAGGCGGTAAAGAAGTGAAGAAGAAAGATATGGCAAGCATTGCAATGAGCTACGGATATGTATATGTAGCACAGATCGCTATGGGAGCTGACTTTAACCAGACTGTAAAAGCAATTGCAGAAGCAGAAGCTTATCCAGGACCATCATTGATCATTGCTTACGCCCCATGTATTAACCATGGTATCAAGAAGGGTATGAGCAAAGCTCAGACTGAAGAAGAATTAGCAGTAAAATCAGGATACTGGCACAACTTCCGTTTCAATCCTGCAGCAGAGAACAAATTTACACTTGACAGTAAAGCTCCAACAGAAGACTACAAAGAATTCTTAAATGGAGAGGTTCGTTACAATGCATTGGCAAGAATGAATCCGGAAAGAGCAGAAGAATTATTTGCAAAATCTGAAGAAGCAGCAAAAGAGAGATATGCTTACCTGAATAAGCTTGTTACTCTTTATGGAAATGATGCTGAATAATCAGAATCAATAAAAGATATAAAACTCCTGGTATAACAAACATATTGTTATGCCGGGAGTTTTTTGTACATGGTCAAAGGAGAAAATAAATGTTAGATGATATCCGAAAAAAAATTGATGAGATAGACAACAGCATGAAGCCATTGTTTTTAGAACGGCTGGCATGTTCAAGACAGGTTGCAGAAGCAAAGGCGAAGACAAAGGAAGAGGTATATGTGCCAAAGCGGGAAACGGAAATTATAGCGGACAGATCAGAAGACACACAAGGAGAAACGCAAGAGGCATACACTGCGTTTTTGAAAGATGTGATGCAGATCAGCAGAAGGTATCAATATGGAGTTCTACAAGAACTGCAGGAAGAAGTTTTGAAAACAACGCTGAAAAGTGCAGGATTTACAGGAAAAGAGCCACATGAACGAGTGGTCATGAAATTTTGCTGTGAGAAAAAAGAAATGGGATTGTATATGCATATGTTGTATCTGAATCGGATAGCGGTAAGTGGAGTATCGGCAATGGAATATGGAAATAGACTCAGTTGTGAACTTACACTGGAGGGCAACGTGAACGAAGAAAATATGAGACGTATGATTTGCCAGTTTTGGAAAGAGACAGGTGCATTTGCTATCGTCAATTTAAAGTAGAATAAAAGAGTGGTATTTATTGATGATTTCGATAAATGCCACTCTTTTATAAAATAAATCAATTTTACAGGGGGAATAGATTCAAGTAGAATAGAAGGGTAAAAATAAAGGAGGATTAGTAAATTATGAAAAGAAAAGCATTATCGTGTATTTTGGCATTGACAATGTGTGTAGCGCTTTTGGTATCAGGCTGTGGAAACACAAAGTCGGACAAAAATGACGATGGTAAAAAATCAAGTAAAAAAGATGAGATACATATAGCCATTTCTGCGAATCCGCCATCGCTGGATCCGCAATCGGTAAATTCTAATATCGTCGGGGGAATTGGAATTCATGTATACGAATCGCTGTTTGCAATGGATGAAAATTATGAGCCAACACCTGTCTTAGCAGAGTCTTATGAGGTGAGTGATGATGGAATGACTTACACGATTAAGCTTCGACAGGGTGTGAAATTCCACAATGGGGAGGAGATGACGGCAGATGATGTTGTTGCATCTATGAACCGCTGGATTGAAACTTCTCCGAAAGCGAACACGTTGATTGGAGGCTCTACATTTGAAAAAGTAGATGACTATACTGTGAATTTAAAAGTAAATCAGGCGTCATCTGACATTATTATGATTCTTGCAAGTCCGATTCAGTTTGCTGCGATTTACCCGGCAGAAGTAGTTGAATCAGCAGGCGCAGACGGTATCAGCGAATATATTGGTACGGGACCTTACAAAGTGTCTGAGTGGAAACAGGATCAATATGTAAAATTGGAGAAAAATGAGGATTATCAGCCTTCAAAAGACGCATCGACAGGTATTGCGGGCGAAAAGAAAGCAGCTACAGAGACACTTTATTTTGATGTAGTTACAGATGCGGCAACTCGTATTGCAGGTCTGCAGAATGGTCAGTATGATATTGCGGAGGAAATTCCGGCAGATAATTATGAGGAGCTGTCAAAAGATGAATCTTTAAAAATGAGCGTTGAAAGAGGAGGTACACTGAATTTGTTCCTCAATACAACGGAAGGAATCATGGCAGATGTAAATATGAGACAGGCAATTCTTGCAGCACTGAACTGTGACGATATTCTTCTTGCAAGTTATGGTAACAAAGATTTATATGAAGTGAATGCAGGATGGTGCGTGCCTACTGATACTCAGTGGGGAACAGATGCAGGAAAAGAATACTATAACCAAAATGATGTGGAAAAAGCAAAAGAATTATTGAAAAAAGCAGGATATAATAACGAAAAGATTGTTTTGGTAACGACCCCGGATTATGCAGAAATGTATAATGCCACTTTGGTTGTGCAGGAACAGCTAAAGAAAGCGGGAATCAATGCAGAAGTAGAAAGCTATGATTTTAGTACTTTTATGGAACATCGAGCAGATCCGAAACAGTTCTCTATGTTCATTACAAGTAACAGTTATAATATGCTTCCAATCCAGCTTTCTGTATTGGATAAAGGCTGGGCAGGTCTGGACCGTCAGGAAGTCACAGATGGAATCGCAGCGATTCGTTCGGCGGCGACAGCGGAAGATGCTTCTGCGGCATGGGCAGATTTGCAGACATTCTTATATGAATATGGTGCAGCTACGGTACTTGGACATTACACCGGAGTGAATGCCATGAGTGCAAATGTAGATGGTGTGGATTATTTGAGATTTCCGATTTATTGGAATGCAACAGCTTCAAAATAGAAACAGGTTAACAGCGGAGTGCAAAAGCAGTCCGCTGATTTTATGAGAAAGGAAGTGTATTTGGATGTTATCATATATTTTTAAACGTATTTTGTCACTGATACCGGTTTTGCTTGTAGTGTCCTGTGTTGCTTTTTTGATTGTATATATGATACCGGGCGGACCGGCGACGGCATTACTTGGAATGGAAGCAACACCGGAACAGATACATACTTTGAATGCAGAGCTGGGATTTGATCGCCCATTTCTTACACAATATGTGGATTGGTTTGGGAAAGTACTTCAAGGCGATTGGGGGACATCATATTTTTTACATCAGTCTGTATTAGAGGCTATCGCAGAATATTTTCCGCCAACATTGAGTCTTGCAATCCTTGCACAGATTATTGCACTGCTGTTAGCGGTTCCGTTGGGGATTCTTGCTGCCTGTAAAAGAGGAACTGCGGTGGATGTGGCAGCTGTCACAACTTCACTTTTGGGGGTGGCGCTTCCGGGGTTTTTGCTTAGTATGTTTTTGATGCTTATTTTTAGCGTCTACAATCATTGGTTCCCGGTAGCTGGTTATGCAAGTTTGTCAGAAGGAATACTGGAACATTTAAAATATCTGTTTGTGCCGGCACTTTCACTTGGAATTGTGCAGGCTGCATATCTTACAAGAATGATTCGTTCTTCTTTGCTTGATGTACTGCATATGAATTATATTCATACGGCACGCTCAAAAGGTCTTAAAGAGAGAACCGTAATTTTGAGATATGGTCTGAAAAATGCGGCGCCAGTCATATTGACTGCAATCGGTCAGTCTTTCGGAAGTCTCATTACCGGAACGATTGTGACAGAGACATTATTTAACATTCCGGGTCTTGGTATGCTGACGCTTAGTTCGATCAATCGAAGAGATGTATTTGTGATTCAGGGAGTGGTTCTCTTTGTCACATTGTTATATGTGATTGTGAATTTGACAGTAGATGTACTGTATGGTTTTGTGGATCCGAGACTTCGGCCAGGATTGAAATAGGAGGTGACGAAAAATGTATTTTACACGTAAAAGTATGTCGGAGGCAAGTAAGACGATTTTTAAGGAACAAAGAGAGCTTACAAAAGAAAGGATTTTGGGAAATCCTGCATTAATAATAGGAACAATCGGGTTTCTTGTCATCTTGACAGCTGCGGTTTTTGTCCCGCTTATCAGTTCTGCCGATCCGAATGCAATGTCGGTATCCGAGCGTTTCAGAGCACCCGGAGGAGCATATTTATTTGGAACAGATGAATTTGGGAGAGATCTTTTTATTCGTCTGATGTATGGGGCAAGGGTTTCTCTTTGGGTAGGGGGAAGCGTAGCCGTATTATCCTGTGTTATTGGAACACTGATCGGAATTTATGCAAGCTATTTTAAAATATTAGATCAAATTTTAATGAGGATCTGTGACGGATTGATCGCGATACCTGGAATTCTTTTGGCGATTGCGCTGATAGCCGCATTAGGCACATCAAGCTGGAATGTAGTGATTGCGCTTACGGTTGTCTACACGCCGAGTGTTGCCAGAACAGTGAGGGCGAGGGCGTTGGTTATTCGGGAACAGCCGTATGTGGAAGCTGCCAAGGTACAGGGATTTAGCAATTTTAGAATTTTATGGAAATTAGTTTTACCAGGGGTTATTTCCCCGCTTACAGTGCAGGCATCTTTCATTTTTGCACAGGCGATTATCTCGGAAGCATCTCTCAGTTTTTTGGGAGCAGGAATCCCGGCGCCGGCGGCAAGTTGGGGAAATATGCTTCAGGCGAGCAAACTTGTTTTTTCAAAGGCGCCTTGGACGATGTTATGTCCGGGGATTGCTGTTATCGTATGCGTGCTGAGCCTGAATCTTTTGGGAGACGGTCTTAGAGATTTTCTGGATCCTAAAACGAAAGGAGGAGCAGGTAAATAATGCAAGCGAAGAACAATGAAAGAGAGCAGGAAGTACTGTTGGAAATGAAGGGGCTGAAGGTGTCGTTTCCAATTCATAAAAAATGGTTTCCGGCAGTTGACAGTGTGGATTTTTCTGTTTATCCGGGAGAAATCACAGGGATTGTAGGAGAATCGGGTTCTGGGAAAAGTGTTATGTCCCAGTCTATTCTGCGTTTGAAAGAGCATGACACATCTGTTCGGTATGAAGGAGAGATTCTCTTTGAAAAAGAGGATCTTTTGAAACGTCCTCTGTCTCAGATGCGAAAAATCCGAGGAGAAAAAATTTCTATTATTTTTCAAGATCCATTGAATTCATTGAGCCCGGTTCATACGGTTGGGAAACAGTTGAGTGAGATTCTTCTTTTTCATAAAAACATTTCCAAAAAAGAGGCACAGGAACGTTCGATTGAAATGTTGAAATTGACAGGGATTCCAAATCCACAAAATTGTATGAAAAAATATCCGTTTGAGTTGTCGGGAGGAATGCAACAGAGGGTAATGATTGCGATGGCGCTGGCATGTGAGCCAAAGCTTTTGATAGCGGATGAACCGACGACAGCTTTGGATGTGACGATTCAGGAACAAATTTTACATCTGATACGAAAGTTGAATGAAAAAATGGGAATGTCGGTACTGTTCATCACTCATGATATGGGCGCGGTGTCGCAGTTGTGTCACAGTGTGAAGGTGATGTATCTTGGACAAATTGTAGAAGATGCCGTGACAGAGGAGCTTTTTTCTAATCCGCTTCACCCATATACAAAAGGATTATTGTCATGTATTCCGCATCTGGGAGTGGAACGAGATATGGAATTGCCTACGATACATGGAGCGGTTCCGTCTATTTCTCAGATACCGGACGGATGCCATTTTTGCACGAGATGCCTGTATGCTGATAAAAAGTGCGAACAACAGCATCCGCCTTTGGTAGAAGCCACTTCGGGACATTTTGTAAAATGCTGGAAATATGTAGATAAAGAAAATGCGGAAAGTGAGGAGTGATTATGGGCGAATATTTGCTTGAGGTAAAAAATCTGAAAAAAACATATCCGATATATAGAAATACAGGAAAACTTTTTGGTTCAAAAGAGCGTATGAATGCGGTGGACGGGATGTCGTTTTATATCAAAAAGGGAGAGACCTATGGGCTGGTAGGAGAGTCTGGGTGCGGAAAGTCGACAAGCGGACGGGCAATTGTAGGATTGTCTAAAACAGACAGCGGTTCGATTTTTTATGAAGGGACAGATTTGTGCAGTCTGAGTGAAAAAGAATTTCGTCCGTTTCGAAAGGAGATACAGATGGTGTTTCAAAATACACTGTCTGCATTGAATCCGCGTCAAAGGATTGGAAGTATATTGGAGGATATTCTTTTTATTCACGGTGTGAAAGACCGTGAGGAAAGGAGAAATCAGGCAGTCGAGGTGCTGAGACGTGTGGGACTTGAAAAAGAGTATTATTTTCGATTTCCGCATGAACTTTCCGGAGGACAGGTTCAGCGTCTTGGGATTGCAAGTGCACTGGTTGTACAGCCCAAACTGATCGTGTGTGATGAACCGGTATCGGCTTTGGATGTATCAATTCAGGCACAGATTTTAAACATGCTCAAAAAGCTGCAAAAAGAACTAAAACTTAGTCTGCTTTTTATATCGCATGATATTGGTGTTGTGCGGTTTATATCGGATCGTGTGGGAGTAATGTATCTTGGTACATTGGTAGAGGAGGCAGAGACAGAAGAATTGTTTTCAAATCCGCTGCATCCTTATACAAAAGCGTTGCTCGCAGCGGCTTTGGATCCATATGTCAGCAGAAAAACGTTTGTGGCATTAAAAGGAGAACAGCCGATTCGAACGGAAAATTTTGTGGGCTGTGCATTTTACAGTCGATGTCCATATGCAGCAGAACAGTGTAAAAAAGAGACGCCTGTTCTCCAAAAGTTTGGAGAAGGACACAAAGCAGCATGCCACCGGGCAACAGAATTTTAAATTGAGTATTAACAATCGAGGAAAGTTATGATATACTATTAATAAGATGTTGGGGTCAAAAGAGTTTGTAAGAACTCTCTGACCTACCATATAGTACCTTGAAAATTTTACACAACTGGATTTTTATGGCTTTTCCGATGTTAGTAGGCAATACCAACGTGACAGTTATCCTTTTTGTTATGCCAATACTGGATTTTGAGCATAGTGCCCCAAGCCCTTTCGATAAGTAAAGAGTTTTTTAAAGTTCAATGCTCCGATTTTACATCCAAAGAAAAAACGTCCTCGGATTAGTCCTCTGACCAGCATCCTGTCCGCATGATATTGTCTGCGTAACAGGGACGGCAGGGTTTCAACTCCGTTACGGATTTTGAAGAAATTTCGAAATTCTTCTGTTCCCATGAATCGTTGCTGTTTTGCTCTCTCATGAGATTTTATCGATACACTAACACTGCTGACACGTTTATGGATTTTTGCTTTACATCGGTCCTTATTCGGACAGTTTGCACACTGGTCTCTTAGGAAGGAAACATGAAATTGCTGGGATTTACCACCAGTATATCCACAGGATTTTGGTTCATATCCTGCCGGACATCTCAATACTTTGGTTCCGGTTTCATTGAATACAAAATCTGCCAGAATGTCATCAATTGGTTTTCCTGATAAATCAGTATTGATCAATCGAATGTTCTTTTCAGCCGCAAGATCATGGTTTTCTTTTCCGGAGTATGCACCATCCGTGATCATTGTGCTTTCTTCATTTTGGATTTCCGTACGAGCAAGGCTGTCTTTCAGAAACTGACTGTCACTGTAATGATTCTGCTCAAACTGATAATCGGTAATCACTGAACCGTTTTTACCGACTGTCTCTTCGAGATTTGCTGCATAACCCTGATGCTCTTTTCCTGCTTTGACTCTGTATGTCGCATCCGGATCAGATGGATTCTGGAGCATTTTGGAATGGAATCCGCCATCTTCTTTTGTACGAAGGCGTCGGGAAGCTTCTTCCACAACAGTCTGTTCGGAAAGACAACGTACCAATAACTGGTATTCCGTAATGTCATCATAATCCGTTCCGCAGGATTTCAGTAAGCTGTCTGCATCTTTCAGAATGGTATCCAATTGATTTACGGTATCAGAATCGTTGCTGTAATAAAAGATTTTATTATAATCATTTGGGTCACAGTAATGTTCCATGCCTTTGATCAGATTGTCGCAATGGTTTTTGTGAAGATAAATAACCAGTTTAGCTACACAAGTATACAGCAGTTCTATGCGGCTAAGTTTTCGGATATTTGCTGCTATCATCATAGAATCCATTCTTTTGATTCTTGGATTGATATCCATGAGTTTGGCGATATTTGTTCCGAGGCCTGTCATACAGCCATGAAGCAGGTCTACACCATAAATTGACTCATAATCATAACAGCGTTTGCGAAAGCGTGAAAGGGTTTTGTCGCTCATTGGCTGTTCGTCAAAACTCGTTGTATGAAGAGCATGCTGATAACGTGGATCCAGCATAAGATTTTCAACAACTTCATCATCTGAGATTCCAAAGATTTCTTTGATGATCAGGGCACCAATGCACACATTTACGGGTGTATTTGGTCTTGAAGCGCTGGATGAATACAGAACGCGGAATGGTTCTTCGTTGATTGCAGGAAATATATCTTCTGCAAAAACCTTTGCCCATGAACGTTCCAGAGCTTTCTGCTCACGAGACGTAAGCCCTCCGAGACTGTCAGTAAAAGATAATTGTTGATACGAATTCGTTCTGAATGCCATAAAATTCCACCGCCCTAGATTGATATATACAGTATACCACATTTAGGCGAAGCTGAGGGATTTGTGTAAAATTTTCAGGGTACTATAGTAGGGCTTTTGACCCCAACATCTTAATAATTGAATGACTAAAAGGATAGAGGTGCGGATTTCATCAGTATTGTGTGGCAAAGTTGGACAGCCGCCACATACGAAAGGGAAAGTCGCCGAAGAGATGTTTTTTTGTCCAGAAAGATATCTCTGGGATATTGCAGAATATGCAATATACTGTCACTTATGTGGAGAGCTATCGTTGGTTTGTTAGGAATACGAAAGAAAAGATGCAGGATAAGTATGCGGGAACCATGAATGTGCTTTTACACAAAGGTCATTCATGGTTTTTATTATCAGGGGAGATACCCTTTGAAGGAAAGAGAGGAACTTATTTATGCATATTTCAAAAAAGAAAGTATTGTCAGTGTGTTCGAGTGTTTTTGTGTTGACGCTGATACTGTCTATGACGGTGTTTGCGGCTGAGAAAGCACCGAAACCGGAACTGTATGCTACTTTTTGGGCATTGATCCCTCCCGTTGTGGCGATTGCTCTCGCGTTGATCACAAAAGAAGTATATAGTTCACTGTTTGTTGGTATTTTGGTAGGAGCATTACTCTACTCGGGATTTTCATTTGAAAAAACGGTAGTACATATTTTTGAAGGCGGAATTATCAGTGTGCTTTCTGACAAGTATAATGTTGGGATTTTGGTATTCCTTGTGATATTGGGGGCGATGGTCTCCTTGATGAACAGAGCAGGAGGTTCCGCAGCATTCGGAGAATGGGCAGGACAACATATCAAATCACGTGTGGGCGCACAGCTTGCGACAATTGCACTTGGTGTGTTGATTTTTATTGATGACTATTTTAACTGTCTGACTGTGGGAAGCGTGATGCGTCCGGTGACAGACAAACACAATGTGTCTCGTGCAAAGTTGTCTTACTTAATCGATGCTACAGCGGCGCCGGTCTGCATCATTGCACCGATTTCTTCGTGGGCAGCAGCGGTGACCGGTTTTGTAGAAGGGGAAGATGGATTTTCAATCTTTATGCAGGCAATACCATATAATTTTTATGCGCTTCTTACAATTGTGATGATGATTGGAATCGTATTGCTCAAAACAGACTACGGTCCGATGAGAACACATGAGATGAATGCGCTGAAAGGTGATCTCTATACAACAGAGAACAGACCGTATGAAAATGTATCTGAAGGTGTTGTGAATCATAATGGAAAGGTAATTGATCTGGTGATTCCGATTCTTTCACTGATTGTGTGCTGTGTTATCGGAATGATCTATACAGGCGGATTTTTTGATGGAGTAGGATTTGTGGAGGCATTTTCAAACAGTGATGCATCTGTAGGTCTTGTGCTTGGAAGCTTTTTCGGACTGATCATAACGATTGCATTGTATGTGGTACGCAAAGTATTGAATTTCTCGGATTGTATGTCATGTATTCCGGAAGGATTCAAGGCGATGGTGCCGGCAATCATGATCCTGACATTTGCGTGGACATTAAAAGCGATGACAGACAGTCTTGGAGCAGCAGAATTTGTTGCAACGACAGTTGAGCAATTTGCGGGTGGACTGATGAACTTCCTGCCGGCGATCATTTTCCTGATTGGATGCTTTCTTGCATTCGCGACAGGGACATCATGGGGAACTTTTGGTATTTTAATCCCAATCGTAGTTGCGATTTTTGCAAACACGAACCACGAACTGATGATTATTTCTATTTCAGCATGTATGGCCGGTGCGGTTTGTGGAGATCATTGTTCGCCGATTTCTGACACGACGATCATGGCGTCGGCAGGTGCACAGTGTGACCATGTAAGTCATGTGTCCACTCAACTTCCGTATGCGATAACAGCTGCAGCGGTATCGTTTGTGACTTATATTATCGCCGGATTTGTGCAGAGCGCATGGATTGCGCTGCCGATTGGTATAGTGTTGATGGTAGGGACACTGCTGGTGTTGAGTATGAAAAAATAAGGGGAAAGAGCATCGTAAACTTTAAGTTTACGATGCTCTTATTTTTGTGTTACAATAGAAATATATGGGAAGACTAAAAATAAAAGCTTATGACAGTAGAAAAGAGGAAATATATGAACATAAATGCAATGACAAACTATGAGCTGATACAGCAAAAAGAATTGAAGGATTTGAAGTCGGAAGGATATCTGCTGCGCCATAAAAAAAGCGGGGCGAGAGTGCTTTTGATGGAAAATGATGATGAAAATAAGGTGTTTACGATTGGATTTCGCACTCCTCCGGAGGACAGTACAGGACTTCCGCATATTTTGGAGCATTCGGTGCTGTGCGGATCGAAAAATTTTCCGGTAAAAGATCCGTTTGTAGAGCTTGTGAAAGGATCATTGAACACATTTTTGAATGCGATGACTTACCCGGACAAAACGGTCTATCCGGTGGCAAGCTGCAATGAAAAGGACTTTCAGAATCTGATGCATGTTTATATGGATGCGGTGTTTTATCCGAATATTTATGAGCATGATGAGATATTCCGTCAGGAGGGATGGAGCTATAATCTGGAATCAAAAGAGGATGCGCTGACTTATAATGGGGTGGTGTACAATGAGATGAAAGGAGCATTTTCCTCACCGGAGGGAGTACTTGACCGTGTGATCCTGAATTCACTTTTTCCAGATACCTCTTACGCGAATGAGTCGGGCGGAGACCCGGAAGTGATTCCGGAGCTTACGTATGAGCAGTTCTTAGAATTTCACAGCAGATATTATCATCCGTCCAATAGCTATATTTATCTGTATGGCGACATGGATATGGAAGAAAAGCTGGAATGGCTGGATCGAGAGTATCTGTCGAAGTTTGATACACTGCAGATTGATTCTGCAATCAGAGAGCAGGCTCCATTTGATGCTGTAAAAGAGATTGAGATGGAATATTCAATTGCAAGTGACGAGTCGGAGGAGGATAATACTTATTTATCATACAATAAAGTAATCGGAACAAGTCTTGACCGCGAATTGTATCTGGCGTTTCAGGTTTTGGACTATGCACTTTTATCTGCACCGGGCGCACCGCTTAAGAAGGCGCTTGTGGATGCCGGTATCGGAAAAGATATTATGGGATCGTATGACAATGGAATTTATCAGCCAATTTTCTCGATTATTGCGAAAAATGCAAATTTGGAGCAAAAAGAAGAGTTTCTTTCTATTGTGGAACGAACATTGTCAGAGATCGTGAAAAAGGGAATGGATACGAAGGCGCTGGAAGCAGGTATCAATTATCATGAATTCCGTTATCGTGAGGCTGATTTTGGAAATTATCCAAAAGGGCTGATGTATGGACTTCAGATTTTTGACAGCTGGCTGTATGATGATGAGAAACCATTTATTCATGTGGAGGCAATTGAGACATTTGAATTCCTGAAGGAAAATATAGAGAACGGATATTTTGAGAAGTTAATCCAGAAATATCTGCTTGACAACACACATGGAGCGATTGTTGTAGTGAAACCGGAAAAAGGGCGCACCGCAAGAATGGACAGAGAACTGGAAGAAAAACTTCAGAATTATAAAGAAGGATTGAGTGACGAAGAAGTTGAAAAACTGGTACGGGATACGAAACAATTGCAGCAGTATCAGGAAGAACCGTCGGCAGCGGAAGATTTGGAAAAGATTCCAGTGCTGAGAAGAGAAGACATCAGCCGTGAGATTGCGCCGATTTATAATGAAGTGCTGGATTTTGACAGCACGCCGGTTGTTTATCACGAGATTGAGACAAATGGAATCGGATATGTGGATTTATTGTTCGATCTGTCAGGAGTATCAGAAGAGATGCTTCCGTATGCAGGAATTTTGCAGGCGGTACTCGGGATTATTGACACAAATAACTATGAATATGGTGAGCTGTTCAATGAGATCAATGTACACACAGGTGGTATCGGGACGTCGCTTGAATTGTATCCGAATGTAGAAAAAGTGAAGGAAAAAGAGTTTAAGGCAACGTTTGAGATCAAGACAAAAGCCTTATATGGCAAACTTCCGGTTGCATTCTGTATGATGCAGGAGATTTTAACAGAGTCGCAACTGACAGATGAAAAACGTCTGAAAGAGATTCTTTCCATGGCAAAATCAAGACTGCAGATGCGTTTTCAGTCTTCCGGACATACAACAGCGGCTCTGCGAGCAATGTCGTATGCATCTCCGTTATCAAAGTTGAAAGACCTGACATCAGGAATCGGATACTATGAGATTGTAAAACAGATTGAAGAGCATTTTGAGGAAGAGAAGGATGTTTTGATAAAGAATCTGCAGACACTTACGAAATTACTGTTCCGTCCGGAAAATATGATGGTAAGTTACACGGCTGCAAGAGAAGGAATGGAAGATTTGGAAAAACTTGTGAGTGAATTGAAGGCGAAATTATTTACGGAGCCTGTACAGGGGCAGCCTTGTGTGATTCACTGTGAAAAGAAAAATGAAGGATTTAAGACATCGTCCAAAGTACAGTATGTAGCTCGCGCAGGAAACTTTATTGACGGTGGAGCTTCTTATACTGGAGCGCTCCAGATTTTGAAAGTGATTTTAAGTTATGATTATCTGTGGCAGAACGTCCGTGTAAAAGGCGGAGCATACGGATGCATGAGTAATTTCACAAGAATCGGAGATGGTTACTTTGTGTCTTATCGCGATCCGAATCTGGAAAAGACAAATGAGATTTACGAGGGTGTGGCAGAATATCTGAGACAATTCTCAGTAGGAGAACGGGACATGACGAAATATATTATCGGAACGATAAGCAATATTGATCAGCCTATGACTCCGGCATTAAAAGGAGAGCGTTCTATGAATCTTTATATGAATCATGTGACTGCACAGATGATAGAAGAAGAGAGAGCGCAGATTTTGGATGCAAACGAAGAGGATATCCGGGCACTGGCGGAAGTGGTTGAGGCAGTTCTTGGAAGCAATCAGATTTGCGTAATCGGAAGCGAAGAGAAAATTGAGGAGCAGAAGAGCTTGTTTAAAGAGACAAAAAGTTTATTTTAACAGTTCGGTTATAAGTGAGGAGTTTAGCTGTGTAAGCAGCAGAAAATATACAGATAGGAGAAGCTATGAGAGCAGATTATAAATCAGGTTTTGTAACATTGATCGGGAGACCGAATGTAGGGAAATCTACATTGATGAATTATCTGATCGGACAGAAGATCGCGATTACATCGAACAAACCGCAGACAACAAGAAATCGAATCCAGACCGTTTTGACAACGGAGGAAGGTCAGATTGTCTTTGTAGATACACCTGGAATCCACAAGGCGAAAAATAAGCTTGGGGAATATATGGTGAATGTGGCGGAGCGGACATTGAATGAGGTCGATGTGGTACTTTGGCTTGTGGAGCCGTCTACCTTTATCGGGGCAGGGGAGAAACACATCGCAGACCAGTTAAAAAAAGTAAAGACGCCGGTTGTGCTGGTAATTAATAAAGTAGATATGGTAAAAAGAGAAGAAGTGCTGACGTTTATAGATGCATATCGTAAAATATATGATTTTGCGGAGATTGTTCCGGTATCGGCAAGAAGCGGGGAGAATACAGATGAGCTTGTGAAAGTGATTTTGCAGTATCTGCCGTATGGTCCACAGTTCTATGATGAGGATACGGTTACAGATCAGCCGGAGCGCCAGATTGTATCGGAATTGATTCGCGAAAAGGCGCTGCACTGTCTGAATGAGGAAATTCCGCATGGAATTGCAGTGTCGATTGACCGTATGAAAGCGCGAAAGAAAGTGATGGACATCGATGCAACGATCATTTGTGAGCGTGATTCACATAAAGGAATCATCATCGGAAAACAGGGAAGCATGTTAAAGAAGATAGGAAGTACCGCCAGATTTGAGATTGAGCGTCTTTTAGATTGCAAGGTAAACTTACAGTTGTGGGTGAAGGTGAAGAAAGACTGGAGAGACAGTGACTTCTTGATTCAGAATTTTGGATATAAAAACGAGGAAGAATAAACTTGTCAAGGGGTTGCGACACAAAAAGAACTGGCAGATAGTCTCAGTATGGAAACGGTCGAATGGGAAATCCTAATGTTAGAAGCACAAAGGAGGGATTTTTCATGACGAAAACAGATTGGTGGGAAACATTTACAAAGACAGGCTGCGTGACAGATTATTTGTCTTACAAGGGAGTTGGCAAAGAGGAATATTCCTGTGTGCAGCCGAAAAATAGAAACGTGGGAGAGAGAACACTTGAGTCAGTCAGTAACAGTGACAGGGATGATACTGTCCGCGTCACCTATCGGTGAGAATGATAAAAGAATTGTGATTTTGACAAAAGAAAAAGGAAAGATTTCAGCGTTTGCAAAAGGGGCAAGAAGACAGAACAGCCATCTTCTTGGCGCGACGAATCCTTTTTCTTTTGGCGAATTCGTTTTGTATGAGGGAAGAAGTTCCTATAATCTGCTGCAGGCAAACATTTCCAATTATTTTATGGAACTTGCAACGGATTTAGAGGGGGCTTACTATGGATTTTATTTTATGGAGTTTGCCGATTATTATACGAAAGAACACAATGACGAGCGGCAGATGTTAAGGCTTTTGTATCAGACATTGCGGGCATTATCTTCAAATAAGATTCCGAGAGAACTGGTGAGGTACATATTTGAATTGAAGACGCTGGTTGTAAACGGAGAGTATCCGGATGTGTTTCACTGCACAGGGTGTGGTACGCGGGAGCAAGGTGTTTTGTTCAGTTGCAGAAACAGAGGGATTGTATGTGAAAAGTGCAGGCGTACAGTGTCTGATGGAATCCTGATCAATAGTTCGACTCTTTATACGATGCAGTATGTAGTAACTTCTACGATTGAGAAACTGTATACGTTTGTTGTGTCAGATGAGGTGCTCAAACAGCTTGGAAAGATTATGAAACAATATACGGGAATGTATGTGGATAAACGATTTAAATCACTGGAAATTTTGGAAATGTGCCTGCTTTCCTGAGGGCTTAGGAAAGAGGGTTGAAAAATCAGCACTTTAACGGTATAATGAAACACATTAAGAAATTCGAAATGAGAGGAATGAATAAGATGGAAAAAACAATGGAAAAAATTGTAGCACTTGCGAAATCAAGAGGATTTGTATATCCGGGATCTGAGATTTACGGAGGGCTTGCAAATACATGGGATTATGGAAACCTTGGTGTGGAATTGAAAAACAATGTGAAAAGAGCATGGTGGCAGAAATTTATCATGGAAAATCCATATAATGTAGGTGTGGATTGTGCAATCTTGATGAATCCACAGACATGGGTGGCTTCCGGACATTTGGGAGGATTCAGTGATCCGCTTATGGATTGTAAAGAATGTAAAGAGAGATTTCGTGCAGACCAGTTGATTGAAAGTTTTGCAGAAGAAAATGGAATCGAACTGACAGAAAGTGTGGATTCGTGGTCAAAAGAGCAGATGGAAGCTTGGATTACAGAGCACAATGTTCCATGTCCGACATGTGGAAAACACAATTTTACAGAAATCCGTCAGTTTAACCTGATGTTTAAGACTTTCCAGGGGGTAACAGAAGACGCAAAAAATACAGTATATTTAAGACCGGAGACTGCGCAGGGAATCTTTGTAAACTTTAAAAATGTACAGCGTACATCCAGAAAGAAAATTCCGTTTGGTATTGGTCAGATCGGTAAATCATTCCGTAACGAGATCACACCGGGGAACTTTACATTCCGAACAAGAGAATTTGAGCAGATGGAATTAGAATTTTTCTGTGAACCTGGAACGGATTTGGAATGGTTTGCATACTGGAAACAATTCTGCCTTGACTGGTTGAAATCACTTGGAATTAAAGAAGAAGAAATCAAAGCGAGAGACCATTCTGCAGAAGAACTTTGCTTCTACAGCAAGGCTACGACTGACGTAGAATTTTTATTCCCATTTGGCTGGGGAGAACTGTGGGGAATCGCAGACAGAACAGATTACGACTTAACACAGCATCAGGAAGTATCAAAACAGGATATGACTTATTTTGACGATGAGAAGAAAGAAAAATATATTCCATACGTTATTGAGCCGTCACTTGGTGCAGACCGTATGGTACTTGCATTCCTTTGCAGTGCTTATGATGAAGAAGAGTTAGAAGGTGGAGATGTTCGTACAGTACTTCACTTCCATCCGGCGCTTGCTCCGATCAAGATTGGTGTACTTCCGTTGTCTAAGAAATTAAACGAAGGTGCGGAGAAAGTATTTGCACAGTTGTCAAAATATTATAACTGTGAATTTGATGATCGTGGAAATATCGGAAAACGTTACCGTCGTCAGGATGAAATCGGAACACCGTTCTGTATTACATATGATTTTGAATCAGAAGAAGACGGAGCGGTTACTGTTCGCGATAGAGATACTATGGAACAGGAACGAGTTAAGATTGAAGATTTGAAAACATATTTTGAGAAAAAATTTGAATTTTAGTCAATTGGGGACGTAGTAAAATTGAATTTAACTACGTCCCCAATTGAAAAAAGTGGTGTCCCTAAATTGCATCTATCCCTGTCTCTAAATGTAAGGAGGGAAGAAGAGTGCCGCACAAACCAAGAAGAGAAAGCAGCACAAGATTTTATCATATTTATGTCAGAGGAATAAATAAAGAAAAGATATTTGGTCAATCAAGAGAAAAAAATTATTTTAAAAGAATTATCAGAAAATATTTAAAAGAATATGATGTTGAAATATATTCTTACTGTATCATGTCAAATCATGCACATCTGCTAATTAAATCGGACTTAAAAGAATTATCTATGTTTATGTCAAAAGTCTTGGCAAAATACGCGCAATATTATAATTATAAAAATAATAGAAATGGTCATGTATTTCAAAACCGCTTTGGAAGTGAATGTATTGAAAGTGAACGGTATTTTTGGAATTGTTTAAAATATATACATATGAATCCTGTGAAAGCCTGCATGGTGTCAGGCTTAATGGATTATAAGTATAGCAGTATTAAAGATTATATGAATGAAATTGTGGATATACTACATGAAAATGCAATCAAACATTACAAAATGAAATTTCATGATTGGAAAGAATTCCAGCAATATCATCAACCCCAAAATCCAGATATATTTATGGACAGCAAAGAAGAAGTTTATATTCAGAGAAAAGAAAAAGCTTTGTTGCTCTTGTGGGATCTTCAAAAAGAAAAAGGGGTGGAAAATGCTATGGAAATTTTGGAAGAGGGTGAATTAAGGAAAGTATATAAAAAGAGATTAAAAGAAGAGCTGAAAATATCGAATAAAATGTTGAATAAGATTTACGATGAATTGAAATTGAAAATTATTGGATAGGATAAAAAGACAGGGATAGATGCAATTTAGAGACAGAGTATTCAATTGGGGACGTAATAAAATTGAATTTTACTACGTCCCCAATTGAAAGGGAGGATAGTATGACTAAGAAAAATTTATGGAAATCATATAGTCAAGATGAATATGTAAAATTGGAACAAGTAAACAATGCATACAAACAGTATCTGAATTTTGGAAAAACGGAAAGGGAATGCATAAAGGTTACTATTCAATTAGCGCAAAAGGCAGGGTACAGAGATTTGCAGGAAATCATAAAAGGGAAAGAGCCGTTGAAAGTAGGAGATAAAGTGTATTCTGTATGTATGGAGAAAACAATTGTGTTATTTCAGATTGGAAAAGAAAATATTGAAACTGGTCTCAATATTTTAGGTGCGCATATAGATTCACCTCGTATTGATGTGAAGCAAAATCCGTTGTATGAAGCTGGAGAATTTGCCTATTTAGATACCCATTATTATGGAGGAATAAAAAAATACCAGTGGGTGGCATTGCCGCTGGCGATACATGGTGTTGTGGTACGCAAAGATGGTACAAAACAGGAAATTGTAATCGGTGAAAAAGACGAAGAACCAATTTTTGTGATTACAGATTTATTGGTGCATTTATCAGCAGAACAGATGGAAAATAAAGCCGACAAAGTAATCGAAGGTGAAAAATTGGATTTAATTGTCGGAAATAAACCAATGAAAGGTATTGAAAAAGAAGCAGTGAAGGAAAATATACTTGAGCTCTTGAAAAAAATGTATGATATTGAGGAAGATGACTTTATTTCTGCAGAATTAGAAATCGTTCCGGCTGGAAAAGCAAAAGACTGTGGAATAGATAGAAGTATGATTATAGGATATGGACAGGATGATAGAGCATGTGCTTTTACATCGCTTCTAGCAATGCTTGATACTGAAGGGGGTAAACGAACAACCTGTTGCTTGTTGGTGGATAAAGAAGAAATAGGGAGTGTCGGTGCTACAGGAATACATTCGAAATTTTTTGAAAACACAGTTGCTGAAATTATTGATAGAATGGGAGAATATTCTGAGCTAAAATTAAGAAGAGTATTGGCAAATTCAAAAATGCTATCTTGTGATGTGAGTGCGGCATTTGATCCGATGTATGAGAGTGTATACGAAAAGGAAAATACTGCTTATTTTGGAAGAGGGATCATATTTAATAAATATACGGGGAGCAGAGGGAAAAGTGGTTCTAATGATGCAAATGCAGAGTATATTGCACATTTGAGAAATATATTAGAAAAGAATCAGATAGTTTTCCAGACTGCAGAATTAGGGAAGGTAGATGCGGGGG
>JABLTT010057073.1_pt1 | contig 59292 bp, 53 predicted proteins | sample 7160061 | NCBI WGS metagenome assembly JABLTT01 (sample SAMN14651232, study PRJNA627086) | human gut metagenome | isolation source: feces | host: Homo sapiens
CATGTAAGATATGGAACCACAGGAGGAAACACGAGAAGCAACTGCCAGCCCATTGAAGTCAATCACCAGAAGGGGAAAATGGCTCTGGCTCACAATGGAAATCTGAGCAATGCTCTGGAGCTTCGCGACAGGCTGGAGTTGTCAGGAGCTATTTTTCATACCACCAGCGATACGGAAACCATCGCATATATTATTACCAGAGAACGGCTGAAGACACCCAGTATTGAAGAAGCTGTAAGCGATGCGATGGAGTCGCTGGAAGGGGCCTATTCCCTGGTTCTTATGTCTTCCACGAAGATGATCGCCGCCCGCGACCCCTATGGCTTCAGACCCCTGTGCTATGGAAAGATGCCGGACGGCGCTTATGTTGTGGCCTCAGAAAGCTGCGCATTGTCAGCAGTGGGGGCAGAGTTTATCAGAGACATACTGCCGGGAGAAATCCTGGTTTTTCATCAGGATGGTGTGGAATCCAGAAGAGAGCATTGCGGAAAACAGAAGAAAAAAACCTGTATTTTTGAGTATATCTATTTCGCCAGGCCGGATTCTGTGATAGACGGAGTGTCTGTCCATGAATCGCGGATAAGGGCTGGGGAACTGCTGGCGGAAACCTATCCGGCAGACGCGGATATTGTAATCGGAGTTCCGGACAGCGGTCTGGACGCTGCCCTGGGCTTTGCGAAAAAATCCGGCATCCCCTATGGCATTGGACTGATTAAAAACAAATATATTGGACGGACTTTTATATCTCCGGGGCAGAGCGAACGTCTGGATCAGGTAAAAATCAAGCTTTCTCCTGTAAAAAGTGTGATTGAGGGAAAAAATGTGGTTCTGATTGATGATTCCATTGTCAGAGGAACGACCAGCAGGCGTATCGTAAAGCTTTTGCGCGAAGCGGGAGCAAAGGAGATCCATATGAGGATTTCTGCGCCTCCCTTCCTGCATCCCTGCTACTACGGAACAGATATTGATTCAGAAGAAAATCTGATTGCCAGCCATCACAGTACAGCGGAAATCGAGAAGTTGATCGGAGTCGATTCTCTGGGATATCTGCAGGTGGATCAGCTGAACAGGCTGATTGACGGCAATGACTATTGCGCAGCCTGTTTTCATGGACAATATCCTACGAAAATACCAACGGATCTTCGGAAAGACCGATTTGAAAAAAAGCTGTCTGAGAGAAACAATCAGTAGAAAGGAATAAAATCTATGATACCGAATACCAATTACAATAATTTGAAGGAATCCTATCTGTTTTATCATATTGCCCAGAAAACAAAGCGTTATCTGGAAGAGCATCCGGAGGCGCATCTGTATCGTATGGGAATCGGAGACGTATCCCTTCCTCTCTGCGGCGAGGTGATCAAAGCGCTTCACAAAGCAGTCGACGATCAGGGGGAAAAGAGCCGTTTTCATGGCTATATGCCGGAGTGCGGAGACCCTGAGCTGAGAAAGATAATTGCCGAATATTATAAAAAAAGAGGCGTAGGGCTTTCACAGGAGGAAGTATTTATTTCCAGCGGGGCAAGTGACGAGCTGGGAGATATTCTCGATCTGTTTGGCAGGGATAAAACGGTTATGATCATGGAACCGGCCTATCCGGCTTATGTAGACGCCAATATAATCGCAGGGAATAAAATCATTCACATCCCATCGGGAGAGAAGGAGGGATTTCTTCCGCTGCCGGATGAAAGCGTTACAGCGGATGTAATTTACATCTGCTCCCCCAATAACCCTACAGGAGCCGTTTTTAATTATGACAAATTAAAGCAGTGGGTAGATTATGCCAACCGCACGGACGCTGTTCTTTTGTTTGACGCCGCATATGAGGCGTTTATTGAAGATGAGGATGTTCCCCACAGTATTTTTGAAATAGAGGGGGCAAAAAACTGTGCGATTGAAATCTGTTCCCTGTCTAAAACAGCGGGCTTCACCGGCACCAGACTGGGCTATACAGTGATTCCCGGAGCGCTGAAACGAAACGGGATGAGCTTAAATGAGATGTGGATACGCAACCGCACAACGAAAACCAATGGGGTATCTTACATTATCCAAAAGGGCGGAGCCGCTGTTTTTACGGAAGAAGGACAGAGGCAGATCCGTGAAAGAATACAGGTTTATAAAAACAATGCGAAGGTATTGATGGATGCCCTTGATCAGCTGGGAATCTGGTATTGCGGCGGAAAAAATGCTCCTTATATCTGGATGAAGTGTCCGAATGGAATGGGAAGCTGGGAATTTTTCGATTATCTGCTTCATGAAATCCAGGTGGTGGGAACTCCGGGAGAAGGCTTTGGAGCCTGCGGCGAGGGATATTTCCGCTTTTCTACCTTTGGCTCGCCGGAGGATACGCAAGAGGCAGCCGGGCGGCTTGTGAAGCTGCTTGCCCGATAAAAACAATAAAAAGCCAGTGGTATTACATTGCCCTTTGGGCGGGAAATACAACTGGCTTTTTTACGGGAAGTTTCTTTTTCAACTGGACATCGTTTCTTAATTCATCATCAATATCTGTATGAAAAAATCGTAAATATGAATAGATTTTTCTTCAGGAGTTCCGTATAATGTCAAAATTGGAATGCAGATATTGATTTGGATTACACCCCATTTTGGAACGAAAAGCAGCGGCAAACCGGCTCTGGCTGCTGAAGCCGCAAAGAGCAGAAACCTCTGCGATCAAGTATTTTCCGTCCGCCAGATAGGGCAGACTCCGCATAACTCTGTATTCAGTCATATACTGGCTGATTGTCATACCTGTCATCTGTTTGAAAATCCGACAGCATGATTCTCTGGACAGCAGTGTATGATTTGCGAGCCCGGTCAGAGAAAAAGGCTGGTTGAAATGTTCATGGATATAGTCCAGCATAATCCGGAGCCTGCGAAGGGCTTCCTGGCTGGATGGGCAATGGTTTTTAAATTGATTTCTGTTTTCTAAAAGCAATTGATAAAAGCAGTCAAGTATCAGGCTTTTGACCTTCAATTCAAAAAAGTCAGATTTAGAATCAAACAGGTGGACAAGCTGAATCAGGTTTTTTACAATTTCATTCTGTATTTCATTTTCGAGAAGGAGAGGAATACAGGGGAGATCTGTATTATGGAAAAAGGGGGAGAGGCAGTTTCGATCATTACATGACTGTTTTTTATGGGAACTGCACTGTGAGGGACATCGGAATTGATCACAATCGCCTGTCCGGGAATGAGTGTATGTACTTGTTCTGCTGCCTGATATGTTACAGTACCTTGACGGATGAGGCCAATTTCCAGATCATCATGCCAATGGCAGCGGATACAGCGGTCTGCAAAACAGGTCAGGTCATCGTGAGATACGGTAATTGGGAAAGCGTCAGTGCCATGAGGAGTCAGCTCCTGCAGATATTCATTTACCAATACATTTTTGAGAGTCATAGCCCAGGCCTCCATTTCTGAAAAGTATATATCCTCACATCAATAATATGGGATAGAGAAAGAATTTACAAGGAGATTATCATGAGCAAAACAGGGAAAAAGGAGAAAATCAATCTGACAGAGGGAAGTCCGTTCAGGGTCATTATGCAGTTTACGCTTCCTGTAATAGGAGGGAATCTGTTTCAGCTTTTTTATACACTGGCAGACAGTATGATCGTAGGAAAAACCCTGGGAACTTCTTCTCTGGCGGCAGTAGGGGCTACAAGCATTATCGTATATTTTGTGCTGTGCTTTATTCAGGGAATGACAAATGGTTTTGGCATTTACCTGGGACAGAAAGCAGGGGAGGGGAAGCTGGAAGAGATCAAAAAAGGAGCTGCGGCATCTCTGTGGCTGAGTCTGGTATTTACGGCTGTTATTACGGTTGTATTCTGCGGTCTGGCGCATCCAATCCTGAGATTTATGAAAACGCCGGGAGATATTTATAATGAAGCATACGAATATATGTTTATTGTCCTTTTAGGAAGCGGAGCCACCTTTTTTTACAATATGATATCCAATATCATGCGGGCTCTTGGAGACAGCCGGACGCCCCTGTACTATCTGGTATTTTCCTCTCTGCTGAATATTGTTCTGGATATCCTGTTTATTGTGCCCTTTAAAGGCGGTGTTACAGGTGCTGCATGGGCTACTGTTTTGTCCCAGCTTCTGGCTTCTTTACTATGTGCCATTTCAGGTGTAAGGAGATATGAGGAACTGAGACTGTCCCGAAGGGACTTTTCCGGACTAAGGAAGGTCTGTATCCGGGAACTCAAAATCGGGTTTCCTATGGGATTTCAGATGTCCGTTATGTGTATAGGCCAGCTTGCCATGCAGAGTGCGGTTAACGGATTTGGAAGTATGGCTGTAGCCGGTTATACGGCGGCTACGAAAGCTGATCAGGTTTCTGTGCTTGTCAATAATGCAACGGCGTCCGCTCTGTCTGCATATGTTTCTCAAAATTATGGAGCGGGAAAATGGAACCGCATTCGTCAGGGAGTACAGGCTGCACTCATCCAGACCCAGTGCCTGAATCTTATGATGGGAGTGGGGATTCTCCTTCTGCGCCGTCCTATTGTGGAAATGTTTCTTGCCAATCCGCCTAGGGAGGTTATCTGGTATTCAAACGGTTATCTGAATTGGGTGGCCCCCTGCTATCTGATACTGGGAGTGCTCAGTATCTACCGCTGTGCAGTTCAGAGTATGCAGAATACGGCGGCTCCTTTTATCGCCTGCATGATTGAGCTGGTGATGCGTATTGGAAGCACATTGTTTATCTGTTCCCTGTGGGGATACACGGGGGTGTGTATTGCTACACCTCTTGCATGGATTGGGGCAGGCAGCTATGTGATGCTTGTGTACCGCTCTATGCAGCGAAAAATGCTGCCTGCAGACTGCCTTTCGGATACTGTAAAGGGGTAGATGTTAAAACAGTGATATTGACTGTAAATGAAATGGATTCCAGGCTGTGGCTGGCACACGGTATTCTTGCAGAAAAAAGACCGGTTCTTCAGATCGTGGAACCAGCCTTTCTTACTTTGCGCGGAAGCGGCAAACGCTTTGGGAGATTATAAATCTGATATAGCGTCTGTCATGGATTTTACATAGGCACCAATGTGCTCCGGTGCATTGGAACCGTATTGTTCCAGAAATTTTACAATAGCAGAGCCGACGATTACGCCGTCTGCCAGTCCGGCCATTTCCCTGGCCTGTTCCGGTGTGGAGATACCAAAACCAATGGCGCAGGGAATGGATGTATTCTGACGGACAACCTCCACGATCGCCTTTAGATCCGTCTGGATTGCGGAACGTACGCCCGTTACCCCCAGACTGGATACAATGTAAAGGAATCCTTCTGCCTCCTTTGCGATTTTTGCAATACGGTCTTTGGAGGTAGGTGCGATGAGGGAAATCAGATCTATGCCATATTTCCGGCATTCAGGCAGAAATTCTTCCTTTTCTTCAAATGGCAGGTCGGGAAGAATCAGGCCATCCATACCCACACGGCTGCAGGAAGAAAGAAAATTCTCTGCCCCATAGGAAAATACCACATTGGAATAGGTCATGAAAACCATGGGAACGGTTATGTCCTGACGCAGTTTTTCTGCAAACTCAAAAATCTGGTCTGTGGTAATCCCTCCCTTTAACGCCCTTAAATTAGCCCCCTGGATTACCGGCCCTTCGGCCGTGGGGTCGGAAAATGGAATCCCCAGCTCGATCAGATCAGCCCCCTTGGAGACAGCGGCGCGGACAGCTGAGGCAGTCGTTTCTAGATCTGGATCGCCGCAGGTAATAAACGGGATAAATGCTTTTTTGTTTTCAAATGCTTTTTTAATGTTACTCATGAATATCCTCCCCCCGGTAGCGCGCAATGGCAGCACAGTCTTTGTCTCCCCTTCCGGAGATCGTAATAACGATAATCTGATCTTTGCTCATAGACGGAGCCAGCTTTCTGGCATAGGCTACAACATGGGCTGATTCGATGGCGGGGATAATTCCCTCTGTTCTTGCCAGATACTCAAAGGCTGAAACTGCCTCCTCATCTGTTACCGGAACGTATCTGGCTCTCTTTATATCGTGAAGATAAGCGTGCTCCGGTCCGATTCCGGGATAGTCAAGCCCTGCGGAAATGGAGTAAACCGGGGCAATCTGCCCATATTTGTCCTGACAGAAATAGGATTTCATTCCGTGAAAAATACCAAGACTGCCGGTAGCGATGGTAGCTGCAGTCTCAAAAGTATCCACGCCCCTTCCAGCCGCTTCACAGCCAATTAACTGCACTTGCTTATCTCCGATAAAATGGTAGCAGCTTCCGCTCGCATTGGAACCGCCGCCCACACAGGCGATGACGGCATCGGGAAGACGGCCTTCCTTTTCCAAAATCTGCTCCCTGATTTCTCTGGAGATCACAGCCTGAAAATCCCTTACAATAGTTGGGAAGGGGTGGGGTCCCATAACGGAACCCAGACAGTAGTGAGTATCCGAGATGCGGCAGGTCCATTCCCGCATGGCCTCTGAGACAGCATCCTTCAGGGTAGCAGTTCCGGTGGTCACAGGAATGACCTCGGCTCCTAAAAGCCGCATCCGGTATACGTTTAATGCCTGACGGATGGTATCCTCTTCTCCCATAAATACCACACATTCCATTCCCATCAGGGCGGCGGCGGTAGCAGTAGCTACGCCGTGCTGACCGGCTCCGGTTTCGGCAATGAGCCGTGTTTTTCCCATTTTTTTTGCCAGGAGGGCCTGGCCTAATACATTGTTGATCTTATGGGCTCCGGTATGGTTTAAGTCTTCCCGTTTGAGATAAATTTTGGCTCCTCCCAGATCCCTTGTCATTTTTTCAGCATAGTAGAGGCGGGAGGGACGTCCGGCATATTCATTAAAAAGTGTGGAGAGTTCTCTGTTAAAATCAGAGTCCTGTTTGTAATGGTTATATGCTTCTTCCAGCTCGATTACTGCATTCATCAGGGTTTCCGGGATGTACTGCCCTCCATGAATGCCAAAGCGTCCGTTAGGATTTGTCATTGCATCTCTTCCTTTCTTACGGCGGCTGTAAATGCCGCCATTTTATGTTTATCTTTTTTTCCATTTATTTCGATTCCGGAGCTTACGTCTACGCCATAAGGGGAAAGCGTCTGGATGGCTGCGGTCACATTTTCCGGATTTAATCCGCCTGCCAGAAAAAAGGGGTGCTTTATGCGGCGGCGGATCAAAGACCAGTCAAATGCAATTCCCGTACCGGCTCCGGAGTCTAAAAGAACCAGATCGGCGCTGCTGGTCTCAGCCCTGTTTATATCATCGGCGGTCTGTATGGTAAACGCCTGGATGATGGGAGCGGAGGTCAGGGAGCGGAGAGCCTTTATGGTTTGTTCCGTTTCCTGTCCGTGAAGCTGGATCATATGAATGATGTTCTGATTCGCCAGTTCCGCCATCATTTCCGGTTTCTCATTTAGAAATACACCTACGGCCTGAATCTTGGGATTCAACCTGACTTTCAGCTTTTCTGCCATTTTCGGTGTTACATACCGTCTGCTTTGGGGAACAAATACGAAGCCGATGTAATCTGGTAACAGAGTATTGGCTATTTCGATATCCTGAAAACAGGAAATTCCACAGAATTTTATTTTTGTCATAGGCAGTTCCTCCATGTCTGCAGCAGGGCTTTTTTGTCAGGAGACCGCATCAGGGCTTCTCCCATCAGGACAGCGTCAGCTCCGATTTCAGAGAGAGCCAGGATATCCTCTGTGGAGCTGATTCCGCTTTCGGCTACAAAGAGCCGGTCTGATGGGATCAGCGTCCGAAGGCTGCGGCTGTTGTCCAGATTCACAGAAAAATCTTTCAAATTGCGGTTATTTATACCGATGATTCTGGCTCCTGCGTCTATGGCTGTCAGTACCTCTTCTTCACTGTGGGTCTCTGTCAGTGCAGATAATCCCAGTTCGTCACAGATCCGGAGATATTCCTGTAGCTGGCTTTGGCTTAAAATAGAACAGATCAGAAGCACTGCAGCTGCCCCAAGAGTCTTAGCTTCATAGATCATGTACTCGTCTACCACAAAGTCCTTACGCAGGCAGGGAAGTGAAACTGCGGAGGCAATTTCTGCCAGATAGGAGTTCTGTCCCAGGAACCATTTCGGCTCTGTAAGAACGGAAATGCAGTCGGCTCCGGCTTCCTGGTATTCTCTGGCAATGTCCAGGTAAGGAAAGTCCGGAGAAATCAACCCTTTTGAAGGAGAGGCTTTCTTGCACTCGCAGATAAAGGACATTCCTGGATTTTTAAGGGCCTGTTCAAAGGAGAAGTTTCCCTTTAGAAGAGAAAAAGCCTCTTCCCTGATTTCAGACAGGGACAGTTTTTCTTTTGCCAGCAGGGTGCGTTCTCTGGCATGGTCGGCAAGCTGGTCAAGAATGGTCATCACATCACCTCCGGAATATTGCTGAGTGTAATCAGTTTTTGAAGGGTTTCTGCTGCCTTACCAGAATCAATGAGTGCTGCGGCAAGCCCTGTGCCTTCCTTCATGCTTTGAGCTTTTCCGCCAATATAGAGAGCCGCTCCTGCGTTTAAAAGAACGGCGTCCCGCTTTGGCCCCTTTTCCCCATTGAGGATGGCCAGAGTGATGCGGGCGTTTTCCTCCGGGGTTCCGCCTCTTAAGTCCTCCTTTTTACAGCGTGCAAATCCAAATTCTTCCGGAATGATGGTATAAGATTTAAACCAGCCGTCTCTGATTTCGCATATTCTGGTTGGAGCACTTAGGGAAATTTCATCCAGCTTATCCATACCGTATACCACCATGCCCCGTTTCACGCCCAGCTGGATCAGAACACTGGCCAGAGGCTCTGCCAGATAATCGTCATATACGCCCAGCAGCTGCATGGAGGGAGAACCCGGATTGGTAAGAGGCCCCAGAATGTTGAATACAGTGCGGAACCCCAGCTCCTTCCGGATAGCCCCTACATATTTCATGGAGGTGTGGTATTTCTGGGCGAAGAAAAAGCACATGCCCACATCCTTTAAAAGCGCTCTGCAAAGGCTGGGGCTTTGATCGATATTTACCCCCAGAGCTTCCAGACAGTCTGCAGTGCCGCAGCGGGAGGAAGCGGCCCGGTTGCCATGTTTTGCCACCTTCATGCCGCCGGAGGCGGCAACCAGGGCGGCAGTGGTGGAAATATTAAAGCTCTGGGCGTTATCTCCTCCGGTTCCTACGATTTCAAACAGCTCCATATCTGTTTTTACCTGTTCGGCATGTTCCCTCATAGCGGCAGCACAGCCGGTGATTTCGTCGGTGGTTTCGGCTCTTGCACTTTTTGTGGAAAGAGCGGCTAAAAAAGCGGCATTTTGTGTGACGGTGGTTTTTCCGTCCATGATCTCATTCATCACCGTATAGGCTTCCTCATAGGACAGATCCTGCTTATTTACGATTTTTACAATGGCTTCTTTAATCATGACTGTACCTCCTTTATAAAGTTTTTGATCATAGTCGTTCCGTCAGGTGTGATAATAGACTCAGGGTGAAACTGCAGGCCGTAAATGGGAAAGGACTTGTGCTGCACGCCCATGATCTCTCCATCGGCGGTGCGGGCAGTGATCTGCAGACAGTCCGGAAGAGTATCCGGGTCGGCGGCCAGAGAATGGTATCTGGCCACAGGAGCCCTTTGGGGACACCCATGAAACAGAGGACAAGTGGTTTCAAAGAGAACCTCCGACTGCTTTCCATGCATCAGCTCTCTGGCATAAGTGATGGAAGCGCCAAAGGCGGCGCAGATGGCCTGATGGCCCAGGCAGATACCCAAAATAGGAATTTTCCCGCTCAGCCTCTGGATTAGTTCGATCATGACCCCGCCATCTTCTGGCCTTCCAGGGCCGGGAGAAAGGATGATCCGGTCGGGGTGGAGGGCTTCAATCTCATCCACTGTTTTTTCATCGTTTCGGATAACCAGGATATCCGGATCAAGCGTACCGACGATCTGGTACAGGTTGTAAGAAAAGCTGTCATAATTGTCGATTAAAAGTGTCATAGCAGATCCTCCTGTGCAAGTTCAAGGGCTTTCAGTGATGAACGGGCTTTGTTGAGGCACTCTTCATATTCCTTTTCAGGAACGGAATCTGCAACAATTCCGGCGCCGCTTCTTACATACACCCGCCCGTTTTTCCTGTAGGCAATGCGGATTGCGATACAGGTATCCATATTTCCTGTAAAATCAATATAACCGATGGCTCCTCCATAAATCCCCCGTTTATTCTGTTCCAGCTGGTGAATGAGCTGACAGGCTCTGATTTTCGGAGCGCCGGAAAGCGTTCCTGCCGGAAGCACAGCTTCAATGGCATCCAGAGCGTCATAACCGGGAGCTATTTCGCCTCTGACCGTAGAGCCTATATGCATGACGTGGGAAAAACGCTGAATAGAATGAAACTGTTCCACCTGAATGGTTCCGAAACGGCTGATTTTTCCCAGATCATTTCTCCCTAAGTCCACCAGCATATTGTGCTCAGCCAGTTCTTTTTCATCAGCCAGAAGCTGTTCCTCCAATCTTTGATCCTCATCCTTCGTTTTTCCTCTGGGACGGGTTCCTGCCAGAGGAAAGGTGCCAAGAGTCCCGTTTTCCAGCTTTACCAGTGTTTCCGGAGAAGCGCCTGCAACCTCCAGATCCGTACCGGAAAAGTAAAACATATAAGGGGATGGATTCAGGGTGCGCAGGATACGGTAGGTCTGGAACAGACTGCCTTTAAAGGGTGCGCTGAAGCAGTTGGAAAGCACGATCTGGAAAATATCTCCTTCACGGATTTTAAGCTTCGCTTTTTCAATCATGCTGCAGAAGTCCTTTTTATCGAAAAGGGGAATCGGGGCTTCCAGAAGTTTTCCTGTAAGCTTTGTTTCTTTCTCCCCATGTTTCAAAAGCTCTGCCAGCTGTCTTAACTCCAGAACCGCCTTGTGATAATTGATTTCAGGCTCAGAAAGGGACATATTGACCATGAGGATGATTTTCTGACGGACATGGTCGAAAGCGATTACCTTATCAAACAGCATCAGATCCAGATCCTTGAAGGTATCATCCGTTTTGTCATCATATCGGACAGAGGGTTCGCTGTAGCCGAAGGAATCATAGGAGAAATATCCTACCAGTCCCCCTGTAAAGGGCGGAAGATAGTCAAAACGGGGGCTTTTATATTCTCCTAATATCTGGCGGATCGTCTCAAAAGGATGATCTGTGTGGATCGTAAGATTTCCGGTCTTTAAAAGCCCGTTGGTGCAGGTGATCTCCAGCCTGGGATCAAAGCCCAGAAAGGAGTACCGCCCCCATGTTTCATCGGCGGCTGCCGATTCCAGCAGATAACAGTGGGAGGAAATGTGCTTTAATATTTTTAAAGCTTCAATGGGAGTGATGAAGTCAGACAGAAGTTCACAGCTTACAGGGAGTATATCATACATTCCTGCAGCAGCTATTTCCTGTACACGGCTGAGAGAGGGTAATAGATTCATAGAACTGCCTCCTTCTGAATGTTTTAACAATGTTCTGCCAGAAGGAATCCGTTTTTATGGTATAAAAAACGCCCCTGACAGAAAATGAAAGTTTCTGTCAAGGACGAATCGTGTACGAAAATAAAAGGGTACAAATAATCCGCGGTGCCACCTTGAATTCACGGCTTTGCCATGCGCTTAGCAGGATACCAGCATATCCCCGGCAACTAACGTATGCCTCTACGTTGCAGAATACTGGGCCTCGGTAAAATACCAATGCTTTTGACTGCACCCTCAGCGGTCCATTTGACAACTTGTTTCTCACCTGACTCTCACCAGCGCAGGCTCTCTGTAAAGGCATCATTGCCGTTATCTCCGCTTCAACGGTTTGGTGTGTTAAATTATTTTGGATTCTATCACTGTTTTTTTTCGTTGTCAAGAAAAAAATATGATATTTTTTTTCATCGGATTATATTGACGTGAAAATAATTTTATGATAAATGTGGCTTATACCGGCCTTTACTGCTGCAACCACTGGAATTTTCCGGCAGATAAGACTTTAAAGACCTGTTTAAGGTATATTTAAGGTAAAAGCTGTATATTAAAAAAACTTTGACTTTCAGGTGAATAAAAGAAGGAGGAGATGTAAAATGAGGCTGCTTTTTGCAGAAGATGAAAAGGCATTGTCAAAAGCGCTTACGGCAATTTTGGAAAGAAACCACTATACCGTCGATGCGGTTTATGACGGGCAGAGCGCATTGGATTATCTTGCTACAGATAATTATGATGGGGTAATTTTGGATATTATGATGCCGAAAGTAGACGGCCTTTCGGTTTTAAAAAGGATTCGAGACAGGGGAAACCTGGTTCCTGTGCTGCTTTTGACTGCGAAATCTGAAGTAGATGATAAAGTTCAGGGGTTAGATGCAGGCGCCAATGATTATTTAGCGAAACCTTTTGATTCAAAAGAACTGCTGGCAAGAATACGGGCTATGACGCGCACTCAGACGGTGCAGGCCAGTTCGAAGATAAAATTTGGAAATGTGACACTGGATCGTGCTTCATTTGAACTGTCCACGCCTGCCGGGAGCTTTCGTCTTGCAAACAGGGAATTTCAAATGCTGGAGCTTTTGATGTCAAATCCCCATCAGATCATTTCGGCGGAGCGTTTTATGGAAAAGATATGGGGTTATGATAGCGAGGCGGAAATTAATGTAGTCTGGGTATATATATCCTATCTGAGAAAGAAGCTGACAGCGCTTCACGCCGATGTTTACATCAAAGCGACGAGAAATGTAGGATATTCTCTGGAGGAATCCGTATGATAAAAAAACTTCGATTTAAACTTATCTCCGTTTCCATGGCCTCACTTCTGATAGTTCTCTTTGTGATCGAGGGTATGATCGGTATTATGAATTATAGAAAGATAGTGAAGGATGCAGAACAGATTTTGGAGGTTTTATCGGAATATGCGGGGAGATTTCCGGAAGATTTTCCTTTAAAAAAAGGCCGGGACAGACCGGAAATGTCTCCGGAGATCCCATTTGAATCCAGATATTTTTCTGTACTTTTGGATGAGGAGGGAAATGAAATTTCTGTTGATATCGGAAAGGTTGCAGCCATTGGCCGGGAAGAGGCCGTCACTTATGCTGCGAGGGTCTGGAATGGACAAAAGGAAAAGGGCTTTATGGGTAACTACAGATATATGAAATCTCAGTCGGAAACAGGAATCAGGATCACATTTTTGGACTGCAGGCGTCAGCAGGATATGTTCCGGAATCTGGTTATGAATGCGTTGGGGATTTCTCTAGCTGGTTTGGGAGCTGTACTGCTTTTAATTTCTTATTTATCGTCCCGTATTATGAAACCTTTTTCTGATAATTATGAAAAGCAAAAGCGTTTTATTACAGATGCGGGACATGAACTGAGGACTCCGCTTACGATTATTAACGCTGATACGGAAGTTTTAGAAATGAATTGTGGGAAAGAAAACGAATGGCTTCTGGATATCAGAAAGCAGACAACCCGTATGAGGGATTTGACGAATACGCTGATCGCTCTGTCACGGATGGAGGAAGGAATACAAACAGAAATGATGATAGATTTTCCTCTTTCCGATATGCTGGAAGAAATAGTAAATACCTTTAAGGCTCCTGCAAGACTTCGGAATATCAAGCTCTCCAGTTCCATTTCTCCCATGATATCCATGAAAGGGGAACAGAAGTCAATTCATAGTCTGCTCACGATTTTGCTGGATAACGCTGTAAAATATTCGGATGAAGGCGGAACTATCCTTGTAACCCTTGAGAAAAAGAAAAACAGGATCAGGCTATCCGTTTTTAATACGGCAAAATCTATTTCCAGAGAACAGATTTCTCATTTATTTGACCGTTTTTACCGTACAGACAGCTCCAGAAATTCTGAAACGGGAGGATATGGACTGGGATTATCCATTGCAGCTTCAACCGTGGCAGCCCACGGAGGGAAAATTACAGCTGAAACAAAGGATGAAAAATCCTTACAGATTTCAATCTCATTTCCGGCATAAGGCATTATCGACACTCCGTACAGGTTTATCTGTGCGGATTTTTTTATATAAAAATCTTTTTTAAGTTGAGTTAAGGTCTGTTCCTTATAGTAAGAACATCAAAAATATCAGGAGGAACTTGTATGGCATACCAAATGACATATATTTATCAGACGTCATTTTCAAAATATGGTTCTGCTTACAGACATATAGCGGCGGAACATATGCAGGGAGGTTATGGGTATGCGTAATAATCTATTGCAGGAGCTTTCAGCAGGTGAATTATAGGAGGCAGAAGAATGAGAAAAAAGAAAATCGCAGGTATTTTTATTACAGGTATTATTTTATTATCCGGATGCGGCGGAAGTAACCCGGAATCAGGCACAGTGCAGAGTGCAGATGAAACCCAGACAGCCGAAACAAATCCGATGAATGAAAGTATGGAAGCAGGGGAAAATTCCGGAAAAACCACAGCTTTTGAAATAGATACATCCGATATGTTTTCTGACAGCGACAGAAATGGGGAATACAATGAAGCGGAAAGTACAGTCATCCAGTTGTCCGATGAAGGTTCCTCCTGTGATTCGGACGCCGTTGTAATTGATCAGAATACGGTGACGATTACGGATGAGGGAACCTATCTTCTTTCCGGACGTCTGTCAGACGGTATGCTCATTGTAAATGCCGAAACTACAGATAAAGTGCAGCTGGTATTTAACCAGGCATCTGTTTCAAATCAGGATTCGGCGGCAGTCTATATTGCTTCTGCCGATAAAGTGTTTCTTACGCTGGCAGATGGTACAGAAAACGCCGTATCAAATAGAGGCGCCTACACAGATATTGATGAGAATAATATTGATGGAGCAATCTTCTCAAAATCCGATCTGTCGTTCAATGGAACGGGAAAACTTATAGTAACCGCAGCAGCCGGACACGGGATTGTGTCAAAAGATGATCTGATCTTTGCTGACGGCAGCTATGAGATTTCAGCGGCTGAGCATGGGATTGAAGGAAAAGACAGCGTGCGCATTGCTGAGGGAACGTATGAGATCCTTTCAGGAAAAGATGGAATGCACTCCGAGAATGATGAAGATGAAACTCTTGGATTTATCTATCTGAAGGATGGAATATTTAAAATCCAATCTCAGGGTGACGGAATCAGCGCTGGAAACTGGCTGCTGGCAGAAAATGGAACCTATGAAATAACTACAGGACAGGGAGGCGTTTCCGCAGAAGAAGAAAACAGTCTGGAACAAAAGAAACAGGAGACGCAGGAAAAAAGTGTGAAAGGTATAAAGGCCGGAGCACAGATGCTTTTGAAAGAGGGAACGTATCGTTTGGATACAGAAGATGATTCAATCCATTCTAATGGAGATATTTTTATCACCAGAGGAGATTACACTCTGTCTTCCGGAGATGATGGAATCCATGCAGATGACGGAGTTGCTATTTCCGGAGGCAGTATTAATATTTCAGAAAGCTGCGAAGGAATAGAAGGTTTAACAATCGATATTACAGGAGGACAGATCAATATTACAGCATCTGACGACGGAGTGAATGCTGCCGGAAGCAAAGACGGAAACGGTATGGAAAAAGGACAAGATCCGTTTGTATCTACGGAAGGAGCCTATATTGCAATTTCAGGCGGCAGCCTGAGAATCAATGCATCAGGGGATGGGATTGATTCAAACGGGGATCTTATGATTTCCGGCGGAGAAACCTATTTGTCCGGGCCGGTCAATGGTGGAAACAGTTCATTGGATTATAATGGAAAAGCAGTGGTCACAGGAGGGATTTTTGCTTCATCAGGCGCATCCGATATGGCACAAAATTTTGATTCATCTTCTACCCAGGGGATAATAATGGTTACTTTGAATCCGCAGGAAGCCGGAACGCAGATCGCCCTGAAAAACAGTGACGGCACAGAGCTTTTATCCTGGAAAGCAGAAAAAGAATATTCGTCTGTTCTTATTAGCAGCCCGGATATCAGGCAGGGAGAAACCTATACATTAACAGCCGGTACGGAGGAGAAAACGATTACTATGGACAGTCTTGTTTACGGCACCGATATTCCTGAAAACAGAAAGGCTCCCGTTGGCAGTGAGACACCTAAAGGCGGGGAACCGGCTAAGAACGGAGAAGCTCCCGCAGGCGGTAACCCTCCCATGAAGAGGGGATCTGCGGAAAAAGGTAAAAAACCAGGAGGAACGGACGATAAACCGAAAATGGGAGAAGGGACGGATAGTGGGAATAAAAAAGAAAACCAGTAGATGTGGAGGACGTATATTTGACGCTGGAAGATTATTACGGTGATTTTTTGGAAAGCCTGGAAAAAGGAAAGGACTATTTAGAGCAGCTGGCAGGACAATACCCTGTTCGTGAAACGGAAGATGGCATTCAGCCGGTTATCTATGTAAAATCAAGAATAAAAACACCGGAAAGTGCGATTAAAAAGCTTGAAAAAAAGGGGCTTGCATCCGATGGGGCAGCAGCCATTAAGGGGATTTATGATACTATAGGAATGCGCATTATCTGTTCGTTTGAAGAAGAGGTATATCATATCGCCCGATGGCTGCGTCAAAGAGAAGATATTCATATAATAGAAGAAAAAGATTACATTGCTTATCCAAAGCCTAATGGCTACCGCAGCCTTCATCTGATTGTAAGATTTACAAAGAAAGAACTGCAGGGGCTGACGGCAGAAATTCAGATCCGCACCATTGCCATAGACTTTTGGGCTGTTTTAGAGCATCAGCTAAAATATAAGCAAAAAGTTCTGCATGAAGATATTGTAAAAAAGGAACTGAAAAGATGTGCGGATGAAATAGCGTCTGTTGATTTGTCCATGCAGACAATCAGAGAGCTTTTGCGAAATGAGTTTATGATTTTATAGCCGCTTGTATATGCAGTTAAATTTATATGGAAAAGTCAGTGGTATTACCATGCCTTTGGGGCGGAGATATTACTGACTTTTTTCATAAAATTATTGCTGTTTTGAAAAATTTTTTATGTTGAGTTAAGTTTGAGCTTTTAAGATGAAAGGCAAATGTGAAACATTGAATCAGACAAAGGAGAGCAAATATGTATAAAAGGAAAAAGCTGATAATAGCAGGAATAACGGCAGGTGTGGTTCTGATACTTGCAGCCGTAACTGTTAGAGCCAAAAAAGACAACATGATGTCCGGAGGGATGGAAGCCGATGAGACTTCTGTTACAATTGTCCAGGCAGAACAGCCCTCGGTGGGAAGCATCTCTGTTTCCACTAATCTTACCGGAACGGTGGAGCCTGCCGATGTGGTACATATTTATGCAAAAGCAGCAGGAGACGTAACCGCGATCCATGTAAAGGCAGGAGATACGGTGGACCAGGGCCAGCTCCTTCTGGAGATTGATACACAGCAGGTGGAATCCGCCCAAAATTCTCTGGAATCCGCTGCGGTGTCCTTATCTGAAGCACAGAGCAATCTGGCCAGAATGCAGATTCTTTACACTGGAGGAGATTTATCGGCTCAGGAATACGAGCAGTATGCCAACGCGGTGAAATCCGCTCAGCTCAAGTATGATTCCGCAAAACTGGATTATGAACATCAGGTGGAATACAGCTCCATCTCATCACCCATCAGCGGAAAAATCGAGAGCTTTGATGTAGAGAGGTATGATCATGTGACCCAGTCTCAGGATCTGTGTGTGGTAGCAGGAGTCGGCGAAAAGGTGGTCTCCTTTTATGTGACTCATCGTATGATAGAAAATCTTGCAGTAGGAGATGAATTGGCTATTGAAAAGAATGGTTCTGAGTACAGTGCCTATGTCACGGAGATCAATTCCATGGTAGATACGGAGACGGGACTGTTCAAGGTAAAAGCGCAGGTAGAGAGCACAGATGAAATTGCGGCAGGAAGTACAGTAAAGCTGAGCCTGGTGACCCAAAAGGCAGAGAATGCCATGCTGATCCCTGTGGATGCCATTTATTACAGTGGAGGACAGTCCTATGTGTATTTGTATCAGGAAGGGATTTCTGTCATGGTTCCCGTGGAACTTGGGCTGGCGGATCAGGAGAACGTTCAGGTGCTGTCTGGGGTTTCGGCTGAAGATCTGGTGATCAGTACCTGGAGCTCCAACCTGTATGAGGGGGCCAGGGTAAGGTTAAAGGATGCAGAAGACGAAAACCAGACGGAAGACGAAGGAACAATTTCTTCTGAAACAGCAGAACAGGAGGAGTAACTTTATGGGATTGACAAGATTTGTATTAAAACGGCCCATTGCCACGATTATGGCTCTGCTGTGCCTGATTGTGTTTGGTATATCCTCTGTTTTTCAGGCAGATTTAGAGCAGATGCCGGATACGGATCAGCCCATGCTCATTATTATGGCTTCCTACTCCGGGGCAGGACCTGAGGACATTGATGAGCTTTTGACCCAGCCCATTGAGGATGAGGTGGGAACCATTGAGGGTGTAAAGAGCATGAGCTCCAGCTCCAGCGAAAATCAGGCCATGATCATGTTGGAGTATGACTATGGAACAGATATGGATGATGCGTACAATGATCTGTCTCAGGCATTGGATTCCATAAATCGGAAGCTTCCTGATGATGCGGAAACCTCCGTTATGCAGATGAACAATAATGCCGGTTCCACTATGATGCTTTCCATATCCAATCCGACTCAGCCAGATCTGTATGACTATGTAGATCAGACAGTCGTCCCCCTTCTTGAACAGATCAGTTCCGTAGCGGAGGTAGAAGCTATGGGAGGAACCTCCAATTATTATAAAATTGAGCTTCAATCCGATCTTATGGAACAGTATCAGGTGACAATCAGTGATATTTCCTCTGCTATGGGTTCAGCTAATCTGTCTTACCCCTCCGGTGAAGCAGTAGATGGAAAATTAGAACTGTCTGTGTCCACCTCTCTGGAGAATGACACCATAGAGGCATTAAAGGAGGTTCCCATTACCACGACCAGCGGTCAGATCGTTTATTTGGATGATATTTCCAATGTTTACGAGGCAGAAGAGAGCCGGGGAGGGATTTCCCGTTATAACGGCAATGAAACCATTTCCATTTCCATCACAAAGCAGCAGGACAGCACCGCCATGGAGGTATCCTCCAAGGTGCAGGAGGTTATAAAGGAACTAGAGTCGGAAGATGAAAATTTAGCAATTGAGATCGTAAGAGACAGCGCAGACAGCATCATAAGCTCTCTAAAGGATGTGGCCTCCACTCTGGTGCTGGCAGCAGGGATCTCCATGGTCATCATTTTTATCTTTTTTGGAGATTATAAGGCGTCCATGATTGTTGGAAGCTCCATCCCAGCCTCTATCCTGGTGTCGCTGATCCTGATGACCAGCGCGGGCTTCTCTTTAAATATCATTACTATGAGCGGTCTGGTTTTAGGTGTGGGAATGATGGTAGATAACTCCATCGTAGTGCTGGAAAGCTGCTTTAGGGCCATTGATACCCAAACGGATAAAGGACTGTTGGGCTACGCCAAAGCAGCCCTTCAGGGTACAGGGATTGTTCTGCAGTCTGTTCTTGGTTCCACAGTGACTACCTGCGTAGTATTCCTTCCCCTTGTGTTTTTGCAGGGAATGTCCGGACAGATGTTTGGAGCTATGGGCTATGTGATCGTATTCTGTATGAGTGCTTCCTTCCTGTCAGCGATCACCATTGTCCCCCTTACCTATATGGCTTATAAACCCCAGGAAAAGCTGAAAGCGCCCATGTCCCGTTCTATGGAGCGTATGCAGAACGCTTACCGCAGGATACTTCCTGGATTTCTAAAGCATAAAGGTATGATTATGATCGGCTCCTTTGCTCTGGTAGCTGCTACCTACTGGATGGCAAAGGGAATGCAGACCGAGCTTATGACATCGGATGATACAGGAACCGTCAGCGTATCCATCGAAACCAGGCCTGGACTTTTATCGGAATATGCGGATGCTATGTTGGAGCAGGCAGAAACCATCGTAAAAAGCCACCCGGATGTGGAATCCTATATGCTCCGTTATAACGATGCCAGCGGAAGTATTACCGCCTATCTGAAGGACGACAGGGAAATGAGCACGGATCAGGTGGCACAGCAGTGGGAGCAGGAGATGTCTGATCTGGAAAACTGTACGATTGAGGTGGAAGCTTCTTCCTCTATGAGCTTTATGGGAAGCAGCAGAGGGTATGAGGTGATTCTGAACGGAACAGATTACGATGAGCTTCAACAGGTCAGTAACGAGATTGTGGAGGAAATGACAGCCAGAGATGATGTGATAAATGTCCATTCCAGTATTGAAAATACGGCTCCAGTGGTGACTGTCAAGGTGGATCCGGTTCTGGCAGCAGCAGAAGGGATGACGGCTTCCCAGATTGGTTCTCAGATAAAGCAGATGATGGACGGGCTGGAAGTGACAACCTTGGATATAGATGGCAGGGAGGTCAGCGTAATGGCAGAATATCCGGAAGAAGAATACCGTACCGTAAACCAGATGAAGGATATTATCTTATCCAAACCGTCAGGGGGATATGTAGCCCTCACCGATGTGGCAGAGATTTATTATAAAGATAGCCCCTCATCCATATCAAAGACTGATAAAGCCTATGAGATCACTATTACAGCAGATTATACAGGCGGGAATGTCCAGGCAGCCATCGACAGTGAGGTGGTGGCCCCTCATTTAAACAGTACCATCACAAAGGGAGTCAACTCCAGAAACCGTATGATGCAGGAGGAATTTTCCGCCTTATATCAGGCAATTGCAGTAGCAGCATTTCTTGTATTTGTTGTCATGGCAGCCCAGTTTGAGTCGCCCAAGTTTTCTTTTATGGTCATGACTACCATTCCTTTCAGTCTCATCGGTTCTTTCGGGCTGTTGAAGATGACAGGAGTGAGCATCAGTATGACTTCTATCCTGGGATTTCTGATTCTGGTAGGAACAGTAGTAAATAATGGAATCCTCTATGTGGACACGGTAAACCAGTACCGTATGACCATGGAATTAAAAACAGCCCTCATAGAGGCGGGGGCAACCCGTCTGCGTCCTATTATGATGACCAGCCTTACTACCATCCTGTCTATGATCCCCATGGCTCTGGCTGTAGGAGACAGCGGTTCGACCACTCAGGGACTGGCCATTGTAAATATAGGCGGGTTGACTGTGGGTGTGGCAGTAGCTCTTTTTCTCCTTCCCGTATATTATGCCCTGATGAATGGACAGAAAAAAAGAATGACCCTGGATATCTAAAGCCTGGCTTATAACTGGACAGAAACAGGCTTAGGCGGGAATATAATTAACCGGGAAGAATCCGGGAAAGGCGTGAAAAAATGAGATATAAAAAAATAAATCACCAAATATCAGGAAAAGCAATAAAAAGAGGCAGAAAAGCAGCCTGTGCGGCGGCTTTGATTGCGGTACTGTATCCGGGAAATTTTACTTTGAAAGCTTTTGCAGCCACACCGGAATTTGCCTATACAGAAGAACAGTGGGCCAGCCTTCGGGATGACCGATTGGAATTTTCAGAAATCAGCGATCTGATTCATGTGTACAACAGCACTGTGATCCAGAACTGGCTGGATTATGAGGAATTTAAGGGGGAGGATGCCGATGACATTGCTCAGGATTATTATGATGCGGCGGATGATATATTAGGCAGCCTGGAATATCCTGATTCCACAGATTCTAATTATGCCAACAGCTTATCCTCCTATCTGAACAGCCAGATCCAGGCAGACAATTTGAAGGAACAGGGGGACGACAATGTAGAGGATGGGGAGATAAAAAGGCTGGAATATGAAAAGGAGGAAGCTCAGTTGGTGAAGGAAGCTCAGGAAGAAATGATCTCTTATTGGGAATCACTCCATGAGCAGGAAAATCTGGAACAAAAGCGGCTTCAGGCCCAGTCCGCTTATGATTCTGCCCTTATCCGGCTTTCAGCCGGAACGGCTGTCCAGGCAGAGCTTCTCTCGGCCAAGGAGGGAGTTACATCAGCGGAGGCCGCCATCCTTTCTAATGAGAGCGGATCTAAGCAGACAAAGGAAAAGCTTTGCCTGATGCTTGGATGGAATTATGGCTCTGCAGTGGAGATAGGACAGCTTCCAGAGCCGGATGTGGAGTGGATTTCTGCTATACAGCTCCAAGATGATGTGTCTAAAGGGTTAGAACAGAACTATGAATTACAGATACTGGAAAAAAAGATAGAAAACGCCAAAAACCAGTCCAACCGGAGCAGTATAGAGGAACAGCTGAAAAGCGGAAAAGAAACAGTCTCTTCCAATATAGAAAACACCTATGAAACATTAAAGCTGGCCCTTTCCAATTATCAGCAGGCTCAGGAGTCATTTGTATCAGAGAATGCTTCCATGGCTTCTGCCGATCGAAAAATGGCTGCTGGAATGATGACAAAAAACGATTACGTCACTCAGCAGACAGTCTTTACAGCGGCCCGGATTGCTGTTTTCACAAATCAGCTGGAACTTTTGAAAGCCCAGCTGGACTATCAGTGGGCGGTAAATGGACTGGTTGCTGCGTCGTAGGGAAACATATAGCTTCTGGAAAGAGAGAAATCAAAATATGAAACAGGGAAAACAAAAAGGGATTTTGGGGGCTATGAAAATAGGGGCTGTTTTTGTCCTGACAGCAGTATTGGGGCAGAGCCAGCCAGCAGGGAGCTTTTATGTACGGGCAGAGGAAACAGGCACGATGACAGTAGCCTATGATCAGCTTCGGGAATTGTTAAAGCAGGGCAATATTTCCTTGAAAAAGACCCTTCAGGATCGCCAGGACCTTTTGGATGCATATCAGGAAATATGGGATATTTTGAAACGGGAGCAGGGAAATATGGAGGATAAAGCGGAGGAACTTGATAAAGCAGATCACGATTTGACGGAGGAGGAACAGGAAGAGGTGCAGCTTTATTCTTCTAATGCATCCATGCTAAAATCTTCCGCCAGCCGGATTTACAGCCAGTTGGAGAATATGACCAGCGAAAAGACGGAGCGCAGCGTAGAGAAAACCATCGATGCTTATGTGGCTGCTGCTCAGACACTTATGAATTCCTATTGTCAGATGGCCGAGAATGTGGAAAGCGGGGAAGCCAGGGCGGAAGCAGCCAGAGCCTCTTATGAGGCTGCCCTGCGCCGCCAGACAGCGGGAAGCGCTGTCTGGGAAGAAACAGACCAGGCAAAAGAGGAAATGGATCAGGCGGAATATTCTCTTTCTTCCTTAAAACTCCAGACAGCCAGCTTGAGGAGCCAGCTTTTGAACATGCTGGGAATTTCTGACAATGAGCAGACAGTCATTGGCTCTATACCAGAGCCGGACCTGGCAGCCATTGACGCTGTGGACTATGAATCAGATCAGATGAAGGCCATGGGAAACGACCAGAATGTCTTAAACGCCCGTCATTCCCAGGCGAATACACCTGGAGAGAAAACTGTCCGTGCAAGTCAGGTAAGAGAAGCAGAGGGTGGGAAGGAGGCTGACTTTCTGGCAGTGTACGAAGGACTTTTGACTGCCAGGAGTGAATATCAGGCAGCCTTGGCAGCCTATGAAAGCGCTTCTATGTCTTACCAGGGGATTTTGAGAAAGCAGCAGGCAGGTATGCTGACTAATACCCAGTATTTGGAAGGAAAGGCGGATTTTCAGGAGGCAAAATCATCGAAAGAAATTGCGGCCATGAAGCTGACCGCAGCCTATGAGGCGTATTGCTGGGAGGTTCAGGGGATCTGACAGGGGAGAAAAACGGATCTATGTTTAAAGCGTTTTTTTACTGTCATTTTCCTTTTCCTCAGAAGCCGGACTGTCTCCGGGCTTTAACACCCGGGCCATCAGGCCCATGGCATAAAAAAGAACGGAAAAGAACAGAATTGAAAAAGCCACAGCCATCAGGGTATTTCTGGAAGCCCCGGCAAGAGCCAGGACAAAAAACAGGATTACAAGTCCTCCAAGAAGCAGGACGCCCAAAAGAGCCAGAATACGTTTTAGTTTCATTCTTCTGCCAGAGCCTCCCATACTTCGTATAGCTTTTCCAGAGCTTCACTGATGGAATCCTTTTCCTTGTTTAACTCCATCAGCCTGGATACATCGGTGTAGACCTCCTCTAAGGCCAGCAGGTCATTGATTTCACTGTCTCTTGTTTCTAACTGGTGAATGGCTTCCTCGGTCTTTTTAAGCTCATTCTGGCGTTTACGGATTCTGGCCTGCTCCTCCTTCTGGGCCTTCCAGTCAAGCTTGGCTCCTGTATCTGAGGCAGAGAAAGCAGGGACGGCACAGGAAGAATCGCCCGTTCCGGCCCCGGCCTTACGGCCTGAAGCCGGTTTTGGAACCTCAGAGCCCCGTCCGGCAAAAAACGCTCCTTCCACATCCTCCTTTTTTTCCAGATAATAGTCGTAATTGCCAATGTAATTTACAAAGGACTGTCCGGTCAGATCCAGAATCCGGGTAGCGGTGCGGTTGATGAAATAGCGGTCATGGGATACGTAAAGCACCGTTCCTGTATACCGGTTTAATGCGCTTTCCAGAATTTCCTTTGAGGTAATATCCAGATGGTTGGTAGGCTCGTCAAGAAGCAGAAAATTGGCGTCAGAAAGCATAAGCTTTGCCAGAGAAACACGGCCCCTCTCACCGCCGCTTAAATCCTTAATCAGCTTAAATACATCATCGCCCGTAAAAAGGAAGGAGGCAAGTGTATTGCGGATCTGGGTGTTGTTCATATTGGGATAGGTATCCTGAATCTCCTGAAACAGAGTCTTATCCATATGGAGAACCTGATGCTCCTGGTCGTAGTAGCCGATATGAACCTTGGCGCCCAGACGGATTTCTCCGGCATCAGCAGGGATCATGCCGTTTATAATCTTAAGGAGCGTGGTTTTTCCGGTACCATTGTTTCCGATGATTGCAACCCTTTCTCCGCGTTTGATCTCAAAGCTTCCGTCTGTAAATAGGGTCTGGGTATCAAAGGACTTGCTTAAGGCTGTGACAGTGAGAACATCATTTCCGCTGACTACATCAGGCTCCAGGCGGATATCCATGGAATCGTTGATTTCCACCGGCTTTTCCAGACGTTCTATTTTATCCAGCATCTTTTCACGGCTTTCTGCCCGACGGATGGATTTTTCTCGGTTGAATGATTTCAGCTTGGCTATTACTGCCTCCTGATGGCGGATTTCCTGCTGCTGGTTTAAGTAAGCCCGTATCTGAGCGTCCCTGAGCATGGCTTTTTTATCGCTGTATGCAGAATAGTTGCCGGAAAATACGGTGGCTGTCCCGTTGTCCAGTTCGATCACCTTTGTAACCACCCGGTCCAGAAAATACCGGTCATGGGCCACGATGATCACACTTCCGGAATAACCTTTTAAATAGGTTTCCAGCCAGGCAATAGACTCCATATCCAGATGGTTGGTAGGCTCGTCCAGCAGAAGGATATCCGGTTTGGTCAAAAGAAGCTTTCCTAAGGATACGCGGGTTTTCTGCCCGCCTGAGAGAGCCTGGATCGGCTTTGAGAACTCATCCTCCAAAAAGCCCAGGCCCTTTAATACCCCCGTAATTTCGCTGCGGCAGGCATAGCCGTTTTCCAATTCAAAGGCATGGTTTAAGCGGCTGTATTCAGAAAGCATGGCTTCCAGCTCTTCACCTGCGGCTGCTTTCATGGACTGTTCCAGGCTGCGAAGACGTTCCTCCATTTCAAGGACAGGCCGCTTTACCTCTAAAAGAGCGTCATAAATGGTCTCAGCGCCCTCCAGATCCTGATGCTGGGCCAGATAACCAATAGATGCGCCCTTTGCCCAGGTTACATTTCCCTCATCCGGGGACAGCTGTCCAATGATAATTTTTAAGAGAGTCGATTTTCCCGCGCCGTTAATACCTACGACAGCGGCTTTTTCATGTTCTTCTATATGAAATGAGACCCGTTTGAGGATATGGTTATCTCCAAAGGACCGGCTGATGTTGCTGCATGACAGGATCATTTCAAAACTCCTTTTTTAGCATAAATTCTATGTTTTTTGCATAACATGCACCCATCAGTATAATATAGGAACATATTTTTTTCAAGAACATCCTGAAAGTGATTTGACATTTTTTTAACGCCCGATTATAATAGAAAGCATTAGATTGAATCATATAAGGAGAGGGTGGCACAGGATGGAACGCAAGGAAATATCGAAAGCGGTTATTTCGAGACTGCCCCGCTATTACCGCTATCTGGGAGAACTGATTGAAGAAGGAGTGGAACGTATTTCTTCCAACGAGCTGAGCAACCGGATGAAGGTTACAGCTTCTCAGATCCGCCAGGACCTGAACAACTTCGGCGGCTTCGGACAGCAGGGCTATGGCTATAATGTAAAATATCTCTATTCAGAGATTGCCAAGATTTTAGGAATCGACCAGCAGCATAATCTTATTATTATCGGAGCCGGAAATCTGGGACAGGCAATCGCCAATTATACGAATTTTGAGCGCAGAGGATTTGTAATTAAGGGAATGTTTGATATTAACCCCAAGCTGATCGGTCTGGTGATCCGCGGAATTGAAATCCGGTCTGTAGATGATCTGGAAAGCTTTATAAAGGAGAATGAAATCCAGATCGCGGCTCTTACCATACCAAAGACGAAGGCTCCTGAAATTGCCGACCGTCTGGTGGCAGCAGGAATCAGGGCAATCTGGAATTTCGCCCACACGGATCTGGTAGTACCGGAGGATGTGGTAGTGGAAAATGTCCATCTGTCAGAGAGCCTGATGCGTCTGTCCTACCGGGTGTGCAGTATGCTGGATCAGGATGAAAAAAATGAACGCACAGGAAGCAAATAGGATGATACTGGGAGTTGGAACCGATCTGATCGAAATAAAACGCATGGAAAAGGCCTGCAAAAGGGCTCACTTCACTGCGCGCACATTTACGGAGACGGAAAGCCGGCAAGCGAAGGGGTCTGCCTCTAAGCTGGCCGGCTCTTTTGCTGTGAAGGAGGCCGTGGCAAAGATGTTCGGCACCGGGTTCCGGGGATTTATGCCCGGAGATATCGAGGTGCTGCGGGATGAGCTTGGAAAACCCTATGTAAATCTTTACGGCGGCGCAAAGAAGCGCTTTGAGGAAATGGGGCTGACACAGATCCATGTGTCCATCTCCAATACAGAGGAATTTGCCATGGCATTTGCAGTGGGCGAAAAAGAAGCGTCCGCAGAAAGGAGAACAGCATATGAGAACCCTTCTGACAGGCAGAAAGATGAAGGCAGTGGATCATTACACCATTCATGAGGTGGGAATCCCTTCCCTGGTTTTAATGGAGCGGGCAGCTCTGGCAGTGGCGGAATGCACATTAAAGGCAGCAGAAAAATTTGCTGCACAGGGACAGGTCTGGGCTCTGTGCGGTGCGGGAAATAACGGGGCAGATGCTGCTGCGGCAGCCAGAATGGTTTATTTAAAGGGGCTTCCTGCAGTTATTTTTCTGGCAGGACCAGAGGAGAATGCTACGGAAGAATTAAGGCTTCAGCTCTCCATTGCCCGGAAGCTGGGAATACCTGTAAAAAACTGGAAGCTTATGGAAGAAGAGTCAGAAAGCTGCGCAGTTCTTTTAGACGGCCTTTTTGGCGTGGGCTTAAGCCGGGAGATACAGGGTGAATACAGACAGTGTATGGAGCTTACAAAAGAGCTCCTTAAAAAAAATGCAAAAAGAAGGCCATGGTGTGTTGCCGTGGATATTCCCTCAGGGATTCATTCCGGCACAGGAGCTGTGATGGGAATTGCCTTAAAGGCTGATGAAACCGTAACCTTTGGCTGGGAGAAAATCGGGACTGCCGTATATCCGGGCAGGGATTATGCGGGAAAGGTTACGGTGGCTGACATCGGTTTTCCTGAGGAAGCCCTAAAGGCAGAGCCGGAAGAGGAAGATCCTATCTGTATGGCTTATGCCTGTGAAGAGGGAGACCTGAGCCGGGTTCCGGAGCGGAAAGCATATTCCAATAAAGGAACCTTTGGACGTGTGCTCATTGCAGCAGGCTCCAAAAACATGAGCGGAGCTGCTTACCTGAGTGCCCTTGGGGCCTACAGGGCCGGAGCGGGACTGGTAAAAATCCTGACCGTAGAGGAAAACCGTCCGGTTTTGCAGACGCTTCTTCCTGAAGCTGTTATTTCTTCCTATTGTCCGGAAGATATTCTGGGAGGACGGGAGGATTTTAAGGAACGGATTGAGACAGAGATGAACTGGGCGGATGTAGTCGTTTTGGGCCCCGGGCTTGGAAATGAGCCCTATGTGGAATATCTGGTAGAAGATATACTTACAAGCGCCTTTGTACCCGTGATTATTGACGCTGACGGATTAAATACCATTGCATCCCATCCATATCTGACCTCTTACTATACGGAAAACATTGTGATTACCCCTCATCTGGGGGAAATGGCGCGGCTTACAGGCCAGAAGATCGAAGAGATTCAGGCAGATCTTCCGGCTGCGGCATTTTCCTATGCATCCCACTACGGGATTACCTGCGTTCTTAAAGATGCAGCGGCCGTGACCGCAGGAAAAGAGGGGACTTTATATATCAATACCAGCGGAAGCAGCGCCATGGCAAAGGCCGGCTCCGGAGATGTGCTTACCGGTATCCTGGCCGGGCTGATGGCCCTGGGAATGGAGGAAGAGGAGGCAGCCGCTTTAGGCGTTTATATTCATGGGCTGGCAGGAGAACGGGCAGCCGGAAATAAGCTTCACAGTCTGCTTGCATCAGAGATTGCTGAGGCAGCCGGGGCCTTTATGGCCCGGCAGAAGGAGGAAACCAAAACAAAATGAGACCTTACAGCAGAGTATATGCAACGGTAAATCTGGATGCCGTTGTTTCTAATATGAAAGCCATGAGAGAGGCCCTTCCGGTCTCTACAGGCATTATGGGTGTCGTAAAGGCAGACGGCTACGGCCATGGAGCAGTTCCGGTGGCATGGGCTATGGATCCGTATGTGGAAGGCTATGCGGTATCCAATATAGACGAAGGGATCAATCTGCGCCGCCATGGGATCCAAAAACCTATTCTGATTTTAGGTGTGACCCACAGCCAGCGGTTTGAGGAGCTTTTGCAGTACAAGATCACCCCGGCTATGTTCCGTTTAAAAGAAGCGCAGGAATTATCCTGTCTGGCAAAGGAAAGAGGCCTTACAGCCAAAATCCATCTGGCCCTTGATACGGGCATGAGCCGGATCGGCATGGCTCCGAGCAGGGATGCTGCAAAGGAGGCAGCCGGGATGGCGTCCCTTCCGGGCATTGAAATCGAGGGACTTTTTACCCATTTTGCAAGAGCAGATGAGACAGACAAGACCTTTTACAGGGAGCAGTATGACAAATATCAGGCCTTTTTAGGCTATCTGGAGAAATATGGAGTCAATATTCCCATCCGGCACTGTTCCAACAGCGCCGGGATCGTAGAAAATCTGGATTCGAACCATATGGATATGGTTCGTGCCGGAATCTGTATTTATGGTCTTTATCCATCTGATGAAGTGGACCGAAGCCGGATCCGACTGACGCCTGTAATGGAAATCAAGAGCTTTATCACCTATATTAAGGAAATCGGACCCAAAACGCCGGTGAGCTACGGCGGCACTTTTATATCGGATAAGACTATGCGGGTGGCAACCATTCCTACCGGATATGCGGACGGTTACAACCGCGCTCTGTCCAATAAAGGTTTTGTCCTTATCCGCGGAAAGCGGGCCAGGATCCTTGGCCGGATCTGCATGGATCAGTTTATGGTCGATGTGACAGATATCCCTGAGGCAAAAGAGGATGATGAGGTTACTCTGATTGGAAAGGATGGGGAAGAAGAGATTACAGTAGAAGAAATGGCTGCCTGCTCAGGTGGTTTCCACTATGAGATTATCTGCGATATTGGAAAGCGGGTGCCCAGAGTCTATATAAAAGACGGTGCGATCGCGGGAACAAAGGATTATTTTGATGACCGCTACGAAGGATTTGAAGAGCCATAAGATATTTATAAGAGATACAGACACGCTCCCCGGACTGTCCCCTCACATATGCTGATAGTGTATCAGTAAATGGGAGGGGAAAGCTGTGATTATCAGACGGGGAGATATCTTTTATGCGGATCTTCGCCCGGTGGTGGGCTCTGAACAGGGAGGTGTGCGTCCAGTGCTGATCATTCAGAATGATGTGGGAAACCGCCACAGTCCTACGGTAATCTGTGCGGCGATCACCTCCCGTATGAATAAGGCAAAGCTGCCTACTCATGTAGAGCTAAAAGCCAGAAACCGGAGTCTGGTCAGGGATTCGGTCATTTTACTGGAGCAGGTACGCACCATTGATAAACAGCGGCTGAGAGAAAAAATCTGTCATATTGACGGGGAAATGATGAGACGGGTAGATGAGGCTATACGGATCAGTCTGGAGCTGGGAACGAGAGAAAGGAGTTTTTGAATTTACTATGGAGGATGGAAGCAGGGGGCCTGGAAAAAAGCTTTTTGCAGCTTTAAGGCGCTTTGGGATCAAATTGCACAGTTATGAGGATGTAACAGAAGAAGATATTATGACCATGGTCAATGAAGGCCATGAGCAGGGGGTGCTGGAAGCGGATGAAACGGAAATGATATCCAATATTTTCCAGCTTGGTGACACAACGGCAGAAGATATCATGACCCACCGAACCGGGATCACGGCTCTTGACGGCTCCATGAAGCTGGAGGCTGCTCTTGATTTTATGCTGGATGAGGGCATCAATACACGGTATCCCGTATATGGCGAGGATATGGACGATATTATCGGGATCCTTCATCTGAGAGATGCGGCCATGCTGGCCCGCAAAGCAGAATTCAGGGAACAGGAAATCCGTAAAGTGCCGGGACTTTTAAGAGAGGCGGCTTTTATCCCTGAGACGAAAAAGATTGATTCTCTTTTTAAAGAAATGCAGTCGGAAAAGATCCATATGGAAATCGTGGTAGACGAGTATGGACAAACCGCAGGCCTGGTGACCATGGAGGACATTTTAGAAGAAATCGTGGGAAACATCATGGATGAATACGACGAGGAAGAGCACTATATGACCGAAAAAGAAGACGGTTCCTGGCTTATCAGCGGACTGGCTCCCTTTGATGAGGTTTCAGAGGCGCTGCAGCTCAGTTTGGGAGAGGATGAGGAGGAGTACGATACCTTAAACGGTTTTCTTACCTCCCGGTTAGACCGGATTCCGGCAGAGGGCGAAAAGCCATCCATCGACCAGTCCGGCTGGCATTTTCAGGTGTTAACGATCGGAAATAAGAAAATTGAAAGCGTACTTGCCAAAAAACTGCCTGAAGACAGGAAAAACAGAATGAACGAGGAAGGAATGGAAACGAACTATGAGACAGCTGATGATCCGCACGGGAGAAATGCTCCGTGACCGGAGATTTCTTAAAAAAGCGCTGATGATCGCATGCCCTGTGGCACTGCAGGGCATGCTTAATACAGTGGTAAATATGGTAGATACTCTGATGATCGGAGGCCTTGGCTCCAGCGCCATTGCCGCCGTGGGACTTGCAAATAAGTATTTTTTTGTATTTTCACTGCTGGTATTCGGCATTGTCAGCGGAGCTGGTATTTTAGCGGCCCAGTACTGGGGCAATGGCGATGTAAAGAGCATACGGAAGGTATTGGGCTTATCAATTCTCCTGGCCGCAGCTGGAGCACTTGTATTTGTGCTCCCGGGGTTGATCTGGCCCCATCAGGTGATGCGGATCTTTACAACCAGTGAGAGCAGCATTGAACTGGGCATAAAATATCTTCGGATCGCCGTGCTCACATACCCTTTTATTGCCATGACAAATGTGTATGTAGCCATGCTGCGGGCTGTAAATAAGGTTGTATATCCTGTGGTATGCAGCTGTATTGCAATTGCCATCAATGTCGTTTTAAACTATGTGCTGATCTTTGGAAAATTCGGTGCTCCGCAGATGGGCGTGGCAGGCGCTGCCTGCGCGACTTTGATTGCCCGGTGCATTGAGGTGAGTCTGGTACTTTTATATGTTTACGGCAAAAAGCTTCCTCTGGCCTGCGGCTTTAAAGGCCTGTTCGGATGGAGCGAAGATTTTATCCGCCGTTTTGCGGATACATCGGCTCCGGTTATTGCAAATGAATTTATGTGGGGACTGGGGACTACGCTGTACTCTCTGGCATATGGCCGTATGGGAGATGACGCAGTGGCAGCCATTACCATTGCTACCACGATCCAGGATATTTTTGTAGTGCTGTTCCAGGGATTAAGTGCGGCTACAGCCGTCATTCTTGGAAATGAGCTTGGTGCCGGAAAGATAAAGAGAGCAGAAAAATATGCCACCCAGTTTTTTATCCTGCAGTTTATCATAACCATGGCAGCCGACCTTGTGATGGTGGCAGGGCGGTGGAAGATCATCGGGATTTATACCATTACCCCGCAGGTAGCGATGGATGTAAACCTTTGCCTGCTGGTATTTGCCCTCTATATGCCTGCAAAAATGTTTAACTATGTAAATGTGGTAGGTGTTCTCAGAAGCGGCGGCGACACGAAAATGTGCCTCTTTCTGGACACCAGCGGCGTGTGGATCATTGGTGTTCCGCTGGCTTTTCTGGGAGCGCTTGTATGGCATCTTCCAATCTATCTGGTATACGCTCTGGTACTTTCCGAGGAGATCTATAAAATGATTTTGGGCTATTGGCGGTACCGTCAGAAAAAATGGCTGAGAAATCTGGCTTTAGATATGTAAAAGACTGTCATTTCGGTTGAAAACCAACCTTCTATCTGTTATAATCCTCTTATATATTTTTCGGGGGATGAGTGACCTATGTCGGGCAGATAAGGAGGAGTTACATGAGAAAACATCCATTGGGACAAAACCCTGATTTCCGGGAGCTTTTTCAGCAGCTTAATGGACAGCGAAGCGGCAAAAAGCCGGAAGACGGGCAGGGGGAGAAGGACGGGACGCCGGAGCCGGAGCGCTTTGATTCCAACGGTAATCCGGTAAAAAAGAAGAAAAAAAGACGCCGTTTTGCCAGAGGGGGAAAGGTGGCAGCTGCGGCTGTTATACTGATCCTTCTGGGTACAAACAGCTACTATATTCTGGATGAAGAAAATTATGCAGTTGTCAGTACGCTGGGAAGCGCCCAGGCAGTATCTCAGGCAGGGCTTCATTTTAAAATTCCATTTATCCAGAATGTGCGTCGGGTATCCAAGGGCATTAAGGGAATGCCTATCGGCTACGACCCTGAAACCGGAACGAGTGACGAATCTGAATCTATCATGATTACCAAGGATTTTAACTTCGTGAACACGGATTTCTATTTGGAATATATGGTAAATGATCCGGTCAAATATCTCTACGCATCCTCAGAACCTGTTGCTACCTTAAAGATGCTGGCCCAGTCCTATATCCGCGATACGGTAGGAACCCACAATGTAGATGATGTAATTACCACAGGAAAATCTGAAATCCAGTCTGAAATCAAGGAAAAACTTACAAACCGTATGATGGAAGAGGATATCGGCCTTGCGGTGGTAAATATTACCATTCAGGACGCCTTTCCTCCTACCACGGAGGTACTAAACGCCTTTAAAAACGTGGAAAACGCCAAGCAGGGAAAGGAAACTGCCATCAATAATGCCAATAAGGATCGAAATGAAAAAATTCCTCAGGCAGAAGCTCAGTGCGACCAGATTATAAAGGATGCGGAGGCAGAACGGGAAGCCCGTATCAATGAGGCCCAGGGACAGGTGTCCCGATTTGAACAGATGTATGCGGAATATACCAAATATCCTCTGATCACAAGACAGCGTATGTTTTATGAGACCATGGAAGAGGTTCTGCCTCATATGAAGCTTTATATTGTAGATGAAAGCGGTACTCAGAAGCTGCTGCCCCTGGATCGTTTTGCAGAAGCCATGGAACAGCAGACAGCCTCCGGCCAGCCATCCGGAGAGATCAGCATAGAGGAGGCGCAGGAATGAAAAAAGGCGGTATCATAGCAGGTTTTGCCGCGGCGGCTGCTGCGGTTTTACTGGGAGCGTCCTTAGTGGTGACCTATCCCAACGAGTATAAGCTGATTCGCCAGTTCGGCGAGATCGTCCGGGTAGTGGAAACTCCGGGAGTGAGCTTAAAGGTGCCCTTTCTCCAGACAGGGACTTCCATTCCAAAGTCCCTTCAAATCTATGACATCCCTCAGTCGGATGTAATTACAAAGGATAAAAAGACCATGATCGCCGATGCCTTTGTACTGTGGAAGATTTCTGACCCGGTGCTCTTTACCAGACATTTAAACGGACAGGTGGCTCAGGCCCAGTCCCGTATTGCAGCCTCTGTTTTTTCCACCATGAAATCTGTGATTTCCAACATGGATCAGGCCGAGATCATTGAAAACAGAGACGGAAAGCTGGCTCTTGATATCAGCAGTGGAATCGGAGATTCTCTGGACGGCTATGGCATTCAGGTGATGGCGGTAGAAACAAAGTCTTTAGATATGCCGGACGACAATAAACAGTCGGTTTACGACCGTATGATTTCGGAGCGGAATAATATTGCCGCTTCCTATACGGCTCAGGGAAATTCTTCTGCCCAGAAGATTAAAAACGACACCACAAAAGAGGTATCTGTGATGAAATCCAAGGCTGCCGCTGAAGCGGAACGCATCCGCGCAGAAGGAGAAGCCCAGTATATGCAGATTTTATCCAACGCCTATAACGACGCCAGCAAGGCGGATTTTTACAATTTTGTCCGTTCTCTGGATGCGGCAAAGGCGTCTCTTACAAGCGGAAATAACACGCTGATCCTTGATAAGACTTCACCCATTGCCCAGATTTTTTACGGGTATTGATTTTGAGGGCGGGATAGGAAAGAAACAGACGCAAGCGAGCGGACATGGGAAACTGTGTCTGCTCTTTTTAGAAAATTCCAAAAAAACCTTGTATTACAGCTCATTTCATATTATACTTGTTTGGAATGAAAATTGCTTAATTACAGGAGTTTTTCCATGAGAGTTATCGCAGGCAGTGCCAGAAGGCTGCTTTTAAAAACAATAGAAGGTCTGGATACACGTCCAACCACAGACCGGATCAAAGAGACACTTTTTAATATGCTCCAGCCCCAGATTCCCGGATGCTTTTTTCTGGATCTCTTTTCCGGAAGCGGTGCGATTGGGATTGAGGCCTTAAGCAGAGGAGCCAGAAAGGCAGTCTTTATTGAAAATAATCCAAAAGCGGCGGAGTGTATCCGCGAAAATCTGAGCCGTACCCATCTGGAAGAGGGGGCTCTTGTTTTGGAATGTGACGTAATTGCAGGACTTAAGCGGCTGGAAGGAAGAAATTATCGTTTTGACCTGATTTTTATGGATCCGCCCTATGGGATGGAGCTTGAAAAGCGGGTTCTGGAGTATCTTTCGGGTTCACCGATGGTAACAGAGGATACACAGATTATATTAGAAGCGTCCAAGGAAACGGATTTTGGCTGGTTAGAAGAAGCAGGTTACCATATGACAAAAGAAAAAATATACAAGACCAACAAGCATATCTTTGCTGGCAAGGGAGAATAAATGAAAATTGCAGTATATCCAGGCAGCTTCGATCCGGTCACTCTGGGTCATTTGGATATTATTAAGCGTACCGCGTCCATGTTTGATAAGGTAATTATCGGAGTATTAAATAACCGGGCAAAATCGCCCCTGTTTACTGCCAGAGAGCGGGTAGAGTTGTTAGAGGAAGTGACAGGAGATATTCCCAATGTGGAGGTGCAGGCGTTCCATGGACTTCTGATTGACTTTGTCCGCCAGAATGATGCCAAGGTGATTGTAAGAGGTCTTCGCGCCATCACGGATTTTGAATATGAGCTTCAGATGGCCCAGACAAACAGGGTCATTGCCCCTGAGATCGATACCATATTTTTGACGACCAACCTGAAATACTCCTATTTAAGTTCCAGTATTGTGAAGGAAATCGCAGAGTATGATGGTGATATCAGCGGCTTTCTCCATCCGGCCACAGCCAGACGAGTAAGAGAAAAGCTGGAAGAGATAAAAAAAGTACAGGGATGAAGGAGATCGTAATATGAGCAGAATTGAACAGTTGATAAGCGAGATTGAAGAATATATTGACAGCTGCAAATCTCAGGCGCTGTCCAAAAGCAAGATCATTGTGAACAAAGAGGAGATGGAGGAGCTTTTGGTAGAGCTTCGTATGCGGATTCCGGATGAAATCACAAAGTATCAGAAGATCATCAGTCAGCAGCAGACCATCTTAAATGACGCCAGATCCCAGTCCGACGCCATGCTTTCTGAGGCAAAGGCTCAGGCAGACGCTATGATCGCCCAGGCGACAGAGCAGGCAAATTCCATGGTAAGCCAGGCTTCAGAGGAGGCAAACTCCATGGTAGCTCAGGCCAATGAGCAGACGACCGAGATGATCAATGAGCATGAGATCATGCAGCGGGCCTACAGCCATGCGGAGGAGGTTATTTCACAGGCCAATATCCAGGCTCAGGCAATCGTAGATGCCGCAGTGAATGACGCCAACAATATCCGACAGGGTTCTATTCAGTATACCGATGATATGCTCCGCAGCCTGCAGACCATTCTCAACCACACCATGGACAACGCAAAGGGGCGTTTTGACGCATTTATGAGCTCCATGCAGTCCAGCTATGATATTGTTTCTGCCAACCGCAATGAGCTGTCCGGAGGGATTGTGAAAGAGGAAAATGCAGAGGCTGCGGCTGCTGTGGAGAATCAGGAGACACAGGCTGATTAAATACCGAACTGCAGGCTTTGATTTATGAAAAAGCACAGGGCAAAGGTCACGCAGGAAAGGACGCTGTGGAGCAGCTTCCACAGAATATAGTGCCGGATAGACAGTCCGGCACTTTTTAGTACACTTTTTGTCTGAAAGATTCCGGAAATCCCCCCAAAGGCTCCGGCTGCTGTGATAAGGAGGGCTCCGGCAAAGCCGGAAACGGAGCCTGAGATTGCCTGGATGCCTGTAGTGATTTCTACCGCTCCTAAGAGGGCGCATCTCAGCGTAAGAGGGAGAAGGGAATCTGGAAGTGCACTCAGATACAAAGCGAAAATGGAAAAAATCATAATATAAAGGCCGATTTTCTCCATGGTTTCCAGGCAGTCCATTAGGTGGGCGTCAAAGGAAACGTGTGTATATTCCGATTTATAGTTATCCGGTCTGTAAAGAGACGTTTCCTGATTCAGATGATAGTATTTTTTTGCCAGAAAAGAAACCGGAAGTATGGGCAGATACAAAGCGGTGAGGAAGATCCAGGGCGGACAGGCATTTGCAGAAGAAAAAAGGGATGCGGCCTGAACGCAGATGTAACCCAGGATAAACATGGGGCTGGGGTGGTTGCTGATGGCAAGAAGGGTTCTGGCTTCATTAAGTTTAATCCGTCCTTCTTCCAGAAAACGGCTGTCCATCCGTGCTCCCATGGGGTATCCGCATAGAAGGCCAGTGATAAAGACAAAGCTTCCCGGCTGGGACAGGCCCATAAAACGGGATAAAAATGGGAAAAAGGGCTTTGTGAGCAGGGGAACGCCGTTTAGGGCCACGATCATGCCGGAGCAGATCATAAAGGGCAGAAGGGTGGGAAGAACCACATTCGCCCAGAGAAGAAGCCCATTTCTGGCTCCTGTGAGAGCCAGAGCTGGGCGGACAAGGAGAAGGATGAGGCAGAAGACTGCCCCCAAACCGCCGAGGGAGTGTTTCATGAAGGACCTTAGAAGGTGGGAGTTTTGTATCAGTATATGGAAGAAATACAGTAATATAACTAATATGGAAAAACAGTGAAAGGTCAAAAAGATGACAGATGTGAAAATGCTCCCAAAAGACTTTCTTGCCGGGATGAAAGAGCTTTTGGGGAAGGAATACGACCAGTATATAAAAAGCTATGAGGAAGAGTGGAAACCGGGACTGAGAGTGAACACGCTGAAGCTTTCTCCTGAGGAATTTTTGGAATCTTCTCCCTGGAAACTTTCACCGGTTCCCTGGACGAAAAATGGGTTTTACTATGACAGCCAGGATCGGCCATCCAGACATCCTGCCTATTTTGCAGGGCTGTACTACCTTCAGGAACCCAGCGCCATGACGCCGGCGGCCATGCTTCCGGTGGAGCCGGGAGATAAGGTATTGGATGTATGTGCGGCTCCGGGAGGAAAGAGCACGGAACTGGCGGCAAAGCTTAAGGGAGAGGGGCTTCTGGTATCAAATGATATCAGCTATTCCAGGGCAAGAGCCCTGCTTAAAAATCTGGAGTTAACAGGAGCAGTCAATATTGCAGTGGTCAGCGAGGACCCGGAAAAGCTGGCAGAGGTCTGGCCGGAGTTTTTTGATAAAATTTTAGTAGATGCTCCCTGCTCCGGCGAGGGGATGTTTAGGCGGGATGATGACATGGTAAAAGACTGGACCAGCAGAGGTCCTGAATATTACAGCCCCATCCAGCGCCGAATCTTAGAGCAGGCCGTGGCTATGCTGAAACCGGGCGGTATGCTCCTTTATTCCACCTGCACCTTTTCAAGGCTGGAAGATGAGGACAATGTAAGCTTTCTTTTAGAATCGCACCCGGAAATGGAGCTGGTACCTTTAAATCTTGCCTCTGTACCCGGGTCCGCAGACAGCATCGGGCTGAAAGGCTGTATGCGCCTTTTTCCCCACCGGATGAAGGGGGAAGGTCATTTTCTGGCGCTTTTAAGAAAAAAGGGAGAAGGATCAAAGGAGATACCAACTCTGGTCGATCATCCTGCCAAAACAGGAGAACGTCATCCCTACAGAGCCGAAAACAGGAAGATTCAGGGCAAAAAGTCTTCGGCTTCTGAGGATACAGGCCATCGGGAACTGGAAGCATTTTTACGTTCATGCAGGATTTCCTGGGAAAAGGAACGTATTTTCATCCATCAGGAACATGTATATTATCTGCCCTGCGGACTGGAAACGGGCCTGCCTTTACGTTTTCTGCGCACCGGACTGTTGATCGGAGAACTGAAAAAGGGCCGTTTTGAGCCCTCACAGGCATTGGCAATGGCGCTGCACACAGAGGAATATCCAGTGGTTTTAAATCTTTCTGAGGACGATGAGCGTGTGGTGCGCTACTTAAAAGGGGAAACAATCAGCCTGCTGCCGGAAGAAGGCCCTATAAAAGGCTGGTGCCTGGTCGCCTACAGAGGTTTCTCATTAGGCTGGGCTAAGGGAAACAATATGACACTGAAAAATAAATACTATCCCGGCTGGCGTTTACAGTAAAACCGGGATGGGATATAGAGAGAAAACAGGAGTAAAAATCCATATGGCAGAGAAAAAGAAACAGAACTTTGGCCCCATACGTCTGGATAAATTTCTCACAGAAATGGGAAAGGGAAGCCGCAGTCAGGTAAAGGAGTTTGCGAGAAAGGGCCGGATCCAGGTCAATGGACAGACCGTAAAGGCGGCGGATACAAAAGTAAACCCGGAAAAGGATGAGATTTTCCTTGACGGTGTGCCGGTAAGCTATGTCCGGATGGAGTATTTTATGCTAAATAAACCTCAGGGAACCGTATCTGCCACAGAGGATGGCCGTTATCCCACCGTAGTAAGCCTGATCGAAGATGCTCTCAGGGGAGATCTCTTTCCGGTTGGACGGCTGGATCTTGATACAGAGGGCCTGCTCTTGATTACCAATGACGGAGCATTGGCCCATGAACTGCTTTCCCCGAAAAAGCATGTGGATAAGGTCTATCTGGCTTATATCGAGGGAACCCTTCCAAAGGATGCCCCAGAGCAGATGAAGAAAGGCGTAATCTTGGAGGACGGAGTAAAGACCCGCCCGGCAGAGCTTATCTGTTTAAGCAGAGAAGAAGGGGAACAGCTTTTGGGACGTACGCCGGAGGCAGCCTTTGCAGAAGCGGCTCCTGTGGCCCTGACTATCCATGAGGGGAAATTCCATCAGGTAAAGCGGATGTTTGAAGCTCTGGGCTGCAGGGTAGTATTTTTAAAACGGCTGTCCATGGGAACACTTTGTCTGGATCCGGCGCTTTTGCCGGGAGAATACAGGCCGCTTACCCAAAAGGAACTGGCCAGTCTGAAAGGAGAAATATCAGAAATATGATACTGGATCGCATAAAAGCAGTCATTTTCGACCTGGATGGAACACTGGTAGACTCCATGTGGATGTGGGAGGATATTGACATCGAATATCTGGGGCGGTACGGCCTGTCCTGCCCGGAGGATCTGCAGAAAGCCATTGAAGGCATGAGCTTTACGGAGACGGCTGTTTATTTTAAGGAGCGCTTCGGACTTCCTGACTCTATAGAAGAGATTAAGGAAGCCTGGATTGCTATGTCTATGGAAAAATATGAAAAGGAAGTTCCTCTAAAACCGGGAGCACGGGAATTTTTGGAGGAGCTTGCAGCCAGAGGGATTCCCACAGGCATTGCTACCAGCAACGGCAGAGAAATGGTATCCGCCGTATTAAAATCCCTTGATATGGAAAAATATTTCCGTGAGGTGGTAACAGCCTGTGAGGTACCTTTTGGAAAACCGGCTCCGGATATCTATCTGGAGGTAGCAAAACGGCTGGGAGCAAAGCAGGAGGACTGTCTGGTGTTTGAGGATGTTCCGGCTGGAATCATGGCTGGAAAGAGAGCCGGGATGACGGTGTATGCAGTGGAGGACACATTTTCCAAAGCCATGCGGAAAGAAAAGGAAGCTCTGGCAGACGGCTTTATCTGTGATTTTAGAGAGCTTTTATAAGGAGCAGAGCGTATGATACATGATTATTTGCCGGTTACCCGGCAGGATATGGAAAAAAGAGGCTGGGATCAGTGTGATTTTGTCTATGTGACAGGCGACGCCTATGTAGATCACCCTTCCTTTGGAACCGCCATTATTTCAAGGCTTTTGGAGGCCCACGGCTACCGTGTGGGGATTATTTCCCAGCCGGACTGGAAAACAAAGGAAAGTATACAGACATTCGGACGCCCCAGGCTGGGCTTTTTAGTTTCTGCGGGAAATATGGATTCCATGGTGAACCATTATTCCGTATCGAAAAAGCGCAGGAAAGAGGACGCCTATACTCCGGGAGGAGTCATGGGAAAACGGCCTGATTATGCGGTTGTGGTTTACTGTAACCTGATCCGCTCCGTCTATAAGGATGTTCCCATCATCGCCGGAGGCATTGAAGCCAGCCTGCGCCGTCTGGCCCACTATGACTACTGGTCCAACCGGTTAAAGCGCTCGATCCTTTTAGATGCCCAGGCGGATCTTATTTCCTATGGAATGGGAGAGCACTCCATCGTAGAGATAGCAGACGCCTTAGACAGCGGTCTGGATGTGAAGGATATTACCTTTATCGACGGTACGGTTTATAAGACAAAGCAGCTGGAAAATGTATATGACTACAAGCTTCTGCCGGATTATGAGGAGCTTGTCCGTGATAAAAAAAGGTATGCGGAAAGCTTTTTTATCCAGTACAGCAATACAGATCCATTTTCTGGAAAACGTCTGGTGGAACCCTATGACGGGAAGATTTTTGTGGTGCAGAATCCGCCTTCAAAGCCCCTTACGAAGCAGGAGATGGATGACGTCTATGCCCTGCCGTATATGAGGAGCTATCATCCCTCCTATGAGGCTCTTGGCGGTGTTCCGGCTATCCGTGAGATCAAATTCAGCCTCATCAGCAACCGGGGCTGCTTTGGCGCCTGCAGCTTCTGCGCCCTTACCTTCCATCAGGGGCGGATCATTCAGGCCAGAAGCCATGAATCCTTAGTGGAAGAGGCAAGGCGTTTGACAGAAGAGCCTGATTTTAAGGGCTATATCCATGATGTAGGCGGGCCTACGGCTAATTTCCGTTTCCCGGCCTGTGAAAAGCAGCTTACGAAGGGAGCCTGTCCCTCAAAGCAGTGCCTGTTTCCTGAGCCATGTAAAAATCTGAAAGCAGATCATTCCGATTATGTGGCTCTTTTGCGGAAGCTGCGGGCTATTCCGAAGGTGAAAAAGGTATTTATCCGTTCCGGGATCCGTTTTGACTATCTGCTTGCGGACACCAGCAGAAAATTTTTAAAGGAGCTGTGCGAATACCACGTAAGCGGACAGTTAAAAGTAGCTCCGGAACACGTTTCTGATGCGGTGTTAAACCGGATGGGAAAGCCGAAAAATGCTGTCTACCGCAGGTTTGTCAAGGAATATAAGGAGATGAATGAACGTCTGGGAAAGGATCAGTATCTGGTTCCCTATCTGATGTCCTCCCATCCCGGTTCTACCATGAAGGAAGCGGTGGAGCTAGCAGAATATCTGCGGGATCTGGGTTATATGCCGGAGCAGGTACAGGACTTTTACCCCACGCCTTCTACCATTTCCACCTGTATGTACTATACCGGCTATGACTGCCGTACCATGGAAAAGGTCTATGTGCCGGTCAATCCACATGAAAAAGCTATGCAGAGGGCACTGATCCAGTACCGTGACCCGAAAAACTACGATCTTGTGGTAGAGGCGCTGCGGATTGCCGGAAGGACGGATCTGATCGGCTATGATAAGAAGTGTCTGGTGCGTCCTGGGGGAGCGAAGGACTACAGGAGCAAAACCAGCAGATCTGGCCAGAAGGCTGGCAAGAACCGGCTGGCAGGAAAAAAGAAGGCCATTCGCAATATCCATAAAAAGAAGGGAAGGTAGGGCTTTATGATGATTGCTGTAGTAACAGGAGCTACCTCAGGAATGGGGAGAGAGTGCGCCATTCAGCTGTGGGAGCAGTTTAAAGGCCTGGATGAGATTTGGGCCATAGGACGCAGAAAGGAGCGTCTGGAGCAGTTAAAGGATTTCATCGGTATTCCTGTGCGTACCTTTTCCCTGGATCTGGCAAGTGAAACTGATTGCGAACAATTAAAAGCAGCTCTTACGCAGGCCAGGCCTCAGGTGAAATTTCTTGTAAATGCCGCCGGTTTTGGAAAGATTGGCGGTGTAAGGGAGCTTTCTGTATCAGACCAGACAGGAATGGCAGAGCTTAACTGCACGGCCCTTACGGCAGTTACATCCATGGTTCTTCCCTTTATGCCCAATAACAGCCGGATCCTCCAGTTTGCCTCCAGCGCCGCCTTTCTGCCACAGCCCGGCTTTGCGGTCTATGCGGCGACAAAAGCCTACGTACTAAGCTATAGCAGGGCCTTAAACCGGGAATTAAAGGACCGGAGGATCTCGGTAACAGCTATCTGCCCCGGACCTGTGAAAACGGAATTTTTTGATATTGCCCAGACAACAGGTGAAATTCCGCTTTATAAGCAGTTTGTAATGGCAAAGCCGGACCGGGTGGTAAAAAAAGCCATCCGGGACAGTGTAGCCAGACGTGAGCTTTCTGTTTATGGCTGGACCATGAAGGCCTTCTATCTGCTTACAAAGCTATTGCCCCACCGTCTGATTCTGGATGTAATGGAACGGATCGAATATGCACCAAAGGGAAGCCGGTGGGAATCCTAAATCAGGACATAAGGAGAAAAAGACCATGCAGGAATTGAAGGTCACGGCAAATGAGGCCGGACAGCGGTTAGACAAGCTTTTAACCAAATATCTGAATCAGGCAGGAAAAGGCTTTTTATATAAAATGATGCGTAAAAAAAACATTACGCTTAACGGAAAGAAGTGTGAGGGAGCCGAGAGACTGGAGGAAGGAGATGTGATCCGCCTGTTTCTGGCGGATGAGACGATTGCTAAATTTTCCCAGATCACAGCCAATCTATCCTTCTCCCCGTCTGCATCAAAAGCCCCACAAGCTTTAAAAACCACGCCGGCTTTGAACTGTCGGCTGGTATCAGAAAGAAGCACTGTCTGCCGCAAAAAGGCGGGAAAGGAAAACAGCGTCCGGTCAGTAAAACTGGATATCATCTACGAGGACAGTCATATTTTGATTGTCAACAAGCCCTCCGGCATGCTTTCCCAGAAAGCAAAAGAGAGCGATATTTCCTTAAATGAGCATATCTTAAACTACCTCATCCAGTCCGGCCGTCTGCCGGTTGAGCAGCTGCGTACCTTTAAGCCCTCTATCTGCAACCGTCTGGACCGGAATACCAGCGGACTTGTGGCGGCAGGCGTATCACTGGCAGGACTTCAGGGGATGAACCGTATATTCAAAGACAGGAGCATCCACAAATATTATCAGTGCCTGGTTAAGGGCGAGGTGAAAGAAAAACAGCTGATCACTGGCTTTTTAAAGAAGGATGAAGCTTCCAACAAAGTGGAGATCCATTCGAAGCAGACAGCAGACAGCGTACCCATCATGACGGAGTATGTTCCCCTTAAATCAAACGGAAAAGTGACCCTTTTGCAGGTAACGCTGATTACCGGGCGCAGCCATCAGATCCGGGCCCATTTAGCCTCCATCGGCCATCCTATTTTAGGTGATTTTAAGTATGGTGACAGAAGGGTCAATGAACGTGTGCGGTCAAACTACAAAATCACCTCCCAGATGCTTCATTCCTTCCGTCTGGTTATGCCTGAAGATCTTCCGGCGCCTCTTGATCATCTTGGCGGAAAGGAGTTTTTAGCGCCTCTTCCGGAGTCATTTTTAAGAGTTATGAAGGGCGAAGGACTGGCATAAGCAAGGCTGGAAACAGTGTCCCTTCCGTGCTTGACAGAATATCACCTTTAGGGTATGCTTATTTATTATAAACTCCGGTTTTTAACTGGAGATGAGAGGATAAAATACAATGGGAAAAATCATATTAACCGGCGACCGTCCTACGGGCCGCCTTCATGTTGGACATTATGTAGGCTCCTTAAAACGCAGAGTGGAACTGCAGAATTCCGGTCAGTTTGATGAAATCTATATTATGATCGCAGACGCTCAGGCATTGACGGACAATGCGGACAACCCTGAAAAGGTACGTCAGAACATTATCGAAGTAGCCCTTGATTACCTGGCTTGTGGTCTGGATCCTGAGAAGTCTACTCTGTTTATCCAGTCCCAGATCCCTGAGCTCTGTGAGATGACCTTCTACTATATGGATCTTGTGACGGTTTCCCGTCTCCAGAGAAATCCTACAGTAAAATCCGAGATTCAGATGCGCAACTTTGAGACAAGCATTCCGGTTGGGTTTTTCACCTATCCCATTAGCCAGGCTGCAGACATTACTGCCTTTAAGGCGACGACCGTGCCGGTGGGAGAGGACCAGGCGCCCATGATCGAGCAGACCAGAGAAATTGTCCATAAATTCAACTCCGTCTATGACGGAACTCTGGTAGAGCCTGAGATCCTTCTTCCGGACAATAAGGCATGTCTGCGTCTGCCGGGAATCGACGGCAAGGCAAAGATGAGCAAGTCCCTTGGAAACTGCATTTACCTGTCTGATTCCGAGGAGGAGATCAAAAAGAAGATCATGTCCATGTATACCGATCCCAACCACTTAAGAGTTCAGGATCCGGGACAGGTGGAAGGAAATCCTGTATTTATCTATCTGGATGCCTTCTGTACGGACGCTCACTTTGAAGAGTATCTGCCGGAGTACAAAAATCTGGATGAGTTAAAGGCTCATTACATGAGAGGTGGACTGGGAGACGTAAAGGTTAAGAAGTTTTTAAACAATGTGATCCAGGATGAGCTTCGCCCCATCCGTGAGCGCAGAAAAGAGTTTGCAAAGGATATTCCCGCTGTATACAGAATCTTGGAAGAGGGAAGCATCAAAGCTAAGAAGAAGGCAGCAGAAACACTGGCAGAGATGAAGCGCGCCATGAAGATCAATTACTTTGAGGACAAGGAACTGATCGCAGAGCAGGCAGCCAGATTTAAGAGCGAGTCAGAAGCATAAATGAGACGTGTGCCGTCAGGCGCACCACAGTCAAACAGGAGCATATCCGGCTGCAAAAGCCCGATATGCTCCTGTTTTGTTGTTTCTTGCAGATCACATATTACATTTTGATCAAGGTGTATTCCCTGCTTCCCAGGCCGATTTTTTCCGCATGCTCTAAGCAGCTTTTCCACTCGGATTCAGGAGTGGAATTGCGGAAATGGTCATGGTGATCCACAAAATCCTTCTTTGCCATATTTCTTGCCAGCTGGCTTCCGGGCATGGGAGCAGCTGCCAGACAGGCGTCCACGCAGGCCTGATCTAAAGCCAGAGGATCAAAGGATGCGAACATACCGATATTGGGAAGGATCGGAATATCATTTTCACCATGGCAGTCACAGTTGGGAGATACATCCACGATCAGGGAAATATGGAAGTTTGGCCGTCCGTCGATCACGGCTTTGGTATATTCAGCCATGCGGCAGTTGAGAAGGGCATTGGCAGCGTTGTCATTAAAGGCAATGGCGTCAAAGTTGCAGGCGCCCAGACAGCGTCCGCAGCCTACGCAGCTGTCCAGATTGACCTCCATCTTGCGGGTATCCTCATTGAAGATAAGGCCGTTGTTGGCACATTCCTTCTGGCATTTGCGGCAGCCCCGGCAAAGCTCAGGGGTAATATGGGGTTTTCCGCTGCTGTGCTGCTCGGTCTTTCCGGCTCTGGAGCCGCAGCCCATACCGATATTTTTGATCGCGCCTCCAAATCCCGTGGATTCATGGCCCTTAAAATGGGTCAGGCTGATAAATACGTCCGCATCCATCACCGCCCGTCCGATCTTTGCAGCTTTTACATATTCGCCGCCCTCTACCGGCACATCTACATCATCGGTTCCCTTAAGGCCGTCTCCGATAATGATGGGACATCCCACGGTCAAAGGAGTAAAGCCATTTTCCCATGCGCACTCCAGATGCTCCAGGGCATTTTTTCTGCTGCCCGGATACATGGTATTACAGTCTGTAAGGAAGGGCTTTCCACCCAGCTCTTTTACTACATCAACAACGGCTCTGGCATAATTGGGACGCAGGTAGCTGATATTTCCCAGCTCTCCGAAATGCATCTTGATCGCAACAAATTTTCCATCCAAATCCAGGTTTTCAATCCCAGCCTTTTTGATCAGCTTTTTTAACTTGGTAGGAAGACTGTCGCCAAAGGCAATTGTGTGAAAATCTGTGAAATAAACGTTTGACGGATTCATTGGTTCACCTCGTAATCATTTGCTTTTTATGTAAGGGTTTACAGTTCCTTTTTTATTATAAAACAAAGGGGGAAAAATGGCAATGATGGGATTTTTGTGGTTCGTTGAGTTTCTTATGGTTTCATGATACAATACTTATGGAAATAAAGGAGATGATATAGGATGGGAACCTGGAACACCAGAGGCCTTCGGGGCTCTACTCTTGAGGACTTAATTAACCGAACCAATGATAGCTATAGGGAGAAAAAGCTTGCCCTGATACAGAAAATCCCCACGCCCATCACGCCGATCCAAATTGATAAGTCCAGCCGGCACATCACTCTGGCTTATTTTGACCAGAAGAGTACCGTGGACTATATTGGAGCTGTTCAGGGGATTCCCGTATGCTTTGATGCCAAGGAATGCAGTGCATCTACATTTCCTCTGCAGAACATCCATGCCCACCAGATCCGCTTTATGGAGGAGTTTGAAGCTCAGGGTGGGATTGCCTTTATTGTTCTGTACTATACGGGGATGGATGAGATATATTATGTGCCTTTCCGTACCGTAAAACGCTTTTGGGATCGGATGGAAGCCGGAGGGCGCAAGAGCTTTACATATGAGGAGATTGACCATTCCTGGCGAATCCGAGCCCACAGGGATATGCTGGTGCACTATCTGGAAATGATCGCAAGGGATCTGGAGCTGAGAGAGGGCTTGGGGGATGCAGAGACGTAAGCTAAAGCGGATTGGACAGGATAGGGATCCTGTGATATACTTATTTGCAGTCTTAGAAACTGAGCTTTGTGAAAATGGTACATTTACAGAATTTTTATCATTACAGTTAAAAAGGAACCCCTTCGGGGCCTGAATTAAGGAGGTAACACTATGGTACAGAATCGATCACAGGTAACAGAGCGCTTTCTGCGCTATGCAACCGTAGACACCCAGTCTGCGGATGATATGGAGCAGATGCCAAGTACAGAAAAGCAGAGGGTTTTAGGCCATATGCTGGCAGAGGAACTGAAAGAGCTGGGCGTATCGGATGTGCGGGAGGACGAAAACGGCTATGTATACGGCGTGATCCCCTCGAATCTGGAGGAAGGCCATCAGGCACCTGCTCTGGGCTTTATTTCCCATATGGATACGGCGCCTGCATTTTCAGGCACAAACGTAAAGCCTCAGATCATTGAAAACTACGACGGTGAGGATATCTGTCTGAATAAAGATGCCTCTCTCTGGCTTTCGGTAAAGGATTTTCCGGAAATGAAAAACTATAAGGGAAAAACGCTCATTACCACCGACGGCACCACCCTGTTAGGCGCAGATGATAAGGCAGGCGTTGCAGAGATCATGACTATGGCAGCCTGGTTTTTATCCCATCCGGAGGAAAAGCATGGCAGGATCTGTATCGCCTTTACCCCAGATGAAGAGGTTGGCCGGGGCGCTGACCGCTTTGATGTAAAGGGCTTTGGAGCAGATGTGGCCTATACCGTAGACGGCGGATCCATTGGCGAGCTGGAATATGAAAATTTTAACGCAGCGTCCGGACGGGTAAAGATCCATGGAGCCAGCATCCATCCCGGCAGCGCCAAGGGAAAGATGAAAAATGCCCTTTTAATGGGAATGGAGTTTCAATCTCTCTTACCTGCCTTTGAAAACCCTATGTATACAGAGGGATATGAGGGATTCTTTCATCTGGACCGGATGGAGGGCAGCGTAGAGGAGGCTTCTCTGGAATACATTATCCGGGACCATGATAAACAGAAATTTGAGAATAAAAAAGAACTGTTTAAGGAAGCGGCAGACTATCTGAACAAAAAGTACGGCCCCGGCTCCGTTGAGATACAGGTAAAGGATTCCTACTACAATATGAAAGAGAAAATTAAACCTTATATGTACCTGATCGACGAGGCAAGGGCAGCGATGGAAGAGCTGGATATTACGCCGGTAATTGTACCCATTCGCGGCGGTACAGACGGGGCAAGGCTTTCCTATATGGGGCTGCCCTGTCCCAATCTGTGTACCGGAGGCCACAATTTCCATGGAAAGTATGAGTATATCTGCGCAGAATCCATGGAAACCATCACAGAGCTTCTGATCCGGATTGCAAAGCGATTTGGGAAAATAACCCTATAAAAGGACAAATGCGTCCCCTCCGAATCATCGGAGTGGGGCGCATTATTCAAAAATAGACGACTGGATATCCAGGGTATGGGCATTGGCAAAGGCAAAGGCATCCCTTATATTTTCTTGAATGGTCATTTCATCCAGCTTGCATAAAACTCCAAGAAGATAGATGTGATAATAGCAGTACTGATCAAGCGTAAACACCTCCGGGTTTCTCTGATAGGTTTCAAACAGCTTTGACCGTGCCCCCATATCCATATACGCCTTCATCTGCAGGTCTGTCCGGTCAAAGGATTTGTGGAAATCCTTTTCTATCTCTTCATAAATATCGGCTACCATGGTCAGTTTGTGTTCCTGCCAGATCAGCTGCTGATCCTTATGGTAAAATAATTCCATATTTTTAGGCGTGCTCATAATCTTCCGGTAAGCATAAATATATACTACGCAGTGACGCCAGTACCTGTTTTTATATTCGTCCGGAAATGAATCGACATATTCCTTAATCTGCCTGAACAGGTCGTCTATAAAGGTTTCCACAATCATAAATTTGTTTTTAAAATGATAGGTAATGGCACCTTTTGTAATATTTAATTCATCTGCAATCTTCTGAAACGTAGTACCGTTATATCCATATTCCAGGAACATACGGCTGGTTACGGCCAGAATTTCTTCTTTTAAATTTCTGGATTCTGTTTCTTTCAAATATCGGACTCCCTTTATATTAATATGAACGGTCAGGACGAACGTACTTTGGCCTGCCAAAACCATTATAACTCAATGACAAATCTTTGCCAAGTAAATACGAACGAATAAGATTGTTATATTTTCTGACAAAATCCGAAAAAATATCACTATACAAATAATATTTTGTATTGTATAAAAAATATGAAAAAATTGCAAAAAGCGTTATTTATATAAATTAATAACGTAAATTGTGAATTAAATTACAAAATTATATTGACTCTTTGGATAAAAAAGGTTAAAATCAACAGTATACAAAATGTGTTTGTATAGCGCAAAAAGGTCAGCTGAATTCTTTTTTTTAAACGCAAATGTTAAAAAAATAACTAAAAGGAGAGGTTATGGGAACTCAAACGAAAAAAACAAACAAGTATATGTCATTGGCGGCAGTCACACTGGCGTTTTCATTTACCTTTTTGAGCCGGTACATCTGGAGCCCTCTGATGGCAGACGTATCCGGGGAATTTGGTATTAACGCCACACAGGCAGGACTTTATATGTCTGCTTTTTTTGCGGGATATCTGGTAACACAGATTCCGGGCGGAATTATGGCGGACAAATATCAGCCCAAGTATATTCTGATTGCCTGTACCGTTTTAGGCGGCGCTATGACAGCCCTTATGTCAGCCATAAACAGCTATGAAATGGGACTGGCAATCCGTGTGATCACAGGTGTGAGCAGCGGCTGCGTTATGGCTCAGTGTTCAAAAGTAGTTGCCCTTACATTTGCACCAAAAGAGAGAGCTTCTGCTATGGGCGTAGTGCTGGCTTCCCCGCCTTTCGGCATCACGCTGGCTCAGTCTTTAGGCGCTCCTATCAATCAGGCTTTTGGATGGCGGACTACCTTTATGATCGTAGGCGCAGTGGCAGCCGTTATCGTGGTTTTATTAGCTGTATTTGTACAGCCCGTTGAAAAGAAAGCGCCGGAAGCTTCCGCTCCCAGGGCAGCAGCACAGACCGCGGCAGCCAAAGCTCCCGGAGCCGGACAGGCAGGAATGCTGGAGGGACTGGTTGGTTTCTTTACCAATAAACAGCAGCTTCTTCTGGGCGCCAGCGGATTTATGTTCATGTTTATCAGCGTAGGCTTTGCTACTTGGACCAATAAATATGTCCAGAGCATCGGTTTCAGCCCTGTCCAGGGCGGCATGATTATTACCTGCTACAGCATTGCGGGCATCATTGCCTCCTGCCTGTCTGGAAGCATTGCCCAGAAGCTTCACATGAGCCACCGGAATTTCCTTATGATGACCCTTGCAGGCATGGGTGTGATGACCATTATCTTCTCTATGCAGAGAAGCTACACCGGACTGATTCTGGTAGGAATTATCTATGGTGCGGTTTCCTATCTGCCTTCCACCCATTACACCACCTCTGCCATGATGCTGGCAGGAGAGCGCTTTACAGCAACTGCCGCCTCCACACAGAATCTGTTATTCCAGCTGGCAAGCCTGATTATGCCTATCATTGTAGGACGGGTAATTGATGCAACAGGAAGTTATTCCTTTGTATGGTACATCTTCGTTGGATGCGCAGTGGTTGCGGTATTCTTCAGTTTTCTGGTAAAAAATGATGAACGTCCATAAAAAGGTACCTTTTGATTCAAAGATTACTTTTATAGAAAGGAAAAAAGCAATATGAAAGAACTTGTTCAAAAAATCATTACCTTGAAGGTAAACGGAAAGGATTACGACATCACCGTGGGAACGGGCAGAAATGATATGCCCGAAAGCGAGACTCTGGCTCATACCCTCAGGGACCGTCTGGGCCTTACAGGCTTAAAGATCGGGTGCGATCAGGGAGCCTGCGGCTGCTGTACCGTGATTATGGACGGAAAGGCAGTTACGTCATGCATGACATTGACTATGGATTGTGACGGCTCAGAGATTACCACAATTGAAGGTCTGGCTGACCGGGCCACAGGAGAACTGGACGGCCTGCAGCAGGCATTTTTGGACAACTGCGGATATCAGTGCGGTTTCTGTATCCCCGGTGTAATCATGACAGCAAAAGCGCTTTTAAATGAAAATCCGGAACCCACAGAGGAAGAGGTCAGAGAAGCATTAGCTGGAAATTACTGCCGCTGCGGAACCCACTATACGGCAGTAGAATCCATTATGGCCTATGTAGAAAGCAATAAAAGCAAAAAGGAGGAGCAGGAATGAAAGAATTAAAGTATGTAGGCAAGGAAAAGGTTCGCCTGTTAGGTCCTCAGATTGTAACGGGAAAAGCAAAGTATACCGGTGATTTTAAGGTGCCTGGTATGCAGTACGGAAAAATTTTAAGAAGCCCCCATCCCTATGCCAAAATCGAAGCCATTGACGTTGAAAAGGCCAAGGCTTATCCCGGAGTTACTGCCGTTGTGACCTGGAAGGATGTGGATCCGAATATTTACATCACAAACGGTTTTACCCCTCCTAAGCATCATCATATTATGGATCAGTATGTCCGCTTCATCGGAGATGCAGTTGCCCTGGTAGTTGCCGAGACAGAGGATATTGCTCTGGAAGCAATGAAGCTGATTGACGTAACCTACACGGTGCTTAAGCCTGTATTCACCATCGAGGAAGCGCTGGCTCCCGATGCGCCACAGCTTTATCCTGAATTTCCGGGAAATATTGCCCCTCACAAAAATAACATAAACTTTGAGGTAGGAGATGTGGAAAAGGGCTTTGAGGAGTCAGATGTAATCGTTGAGGTTGATTCTTCTATCGAAAACGGACAGAATCCGCTTCCAGTAGAGCCTCCTGTTACCATCTGCTGGTATGAAAACGATACATATAACTTTATCGCATCCGCTGCCGCTCCTGCATACTGCCATCAGAATGTGGCTTCATCCTTAAATGTGCCTTATGAGCAGGTACGCCTTACCGCTCCGGCAGTAGGAGGAAGCTTTGGTTCCAAGTTATACAGCGGCAATGTTCAGCCTCTTGTATTTACAGCAGTAATGGCAAAGGCTGCCGGATGTCCGGTTATGTTTAATTACAGCAAAGAAGAGCATTTTGCAATCCATCAGAACCGTATGGTTACCAAGGCTCATCTTAAATTTGGTATGAAGAAAGACGGTCTGGCAAGCGCAGTTGTTATGAATCAGGTTGCAGATGCAGGCGTTTGTGCTTCCACTCAGGAATTCATGCTGGCGGTGGGAACTAATACTCTTCCCATCCTCTGTAAAACAGACAACAAGAAATACGATGCAGAGGTAGTTGTTACCAACCATATGCCTTCCGGTTCCTTCCGCGGATACGGCTACATGGAGTCTACGGCTCTGGTAAGTCAGGCAATTATGGAGGCATGTATAAAGCTGGATATTGATCCTGTAACTTATCTGGTTAAAAATGCCATGAAGAAGGGCGACCGGTATCACAATGCAAATGCAGAGCCTCATCCATGGCAGTATAACAAGACGGCCGACTGGAGCGATCTGGTTGTCAAGACAGCAGATGCATTCCATTGGTCTGACCGATTCAAGGGCTGGGGCGTTCCTACCTGGGTATCTGCTGACGGAAAGAAGGTAAGAGGCGTGGGAGTAGGCGCTGCAGGCCATTCAGATACCGGCGGAAAGCCATCCAATGCCAATGTTACCCTTACGGGACTGGGCGCAGTCTATCTGTCAACCTGTATGTCTGAGTTTGGCGCAGGTACCAGAGATGTTATGCTCAAGGTTGTGGCAGAAGAGCTGGATATGCCGTTGGAGTCCATCCGTGTGTCCGATTCTGATACAGGAATGACGCCGCCTGATTTCGGTTCCACCGGTTCCCGTTCTACCTACTGCGGAGGCATCGTAGCAAAGCGCGCCTGTGAGGATGTGAAAAAGAAGCTTTATCAGCTGGCTCATGAAAAGCTCGGCCTTCCTGAGGATGATCTGGAATTTAAGGGCGGATATGTGTGCCGTCTGTCCAATCCGGAAGAAAAATACTCTCTGTTCCCTCACCTGATGGGAAAAGTAGACGGCGTTACCGGCTGCGGCCATTTTGACGGTGTTCATGACAGTACCATTTTCCATCTTCAGTTTGTAGAAGTAGAGGTAGATCTGGAAATGGGTACCTTTAAGATTGTAGACCACTTTGGCGGATCTGATGCAGGCGTAATTGTAAACCCGCTTCCGCTGCGCAATCAGATGCAGTCCTTCTTTGCGGGAATTGATATCGCATGTATGGAAGAAACCGTATGGGATCCCAATGATTACCGGGTATTAAACGCAAGCAATATTGATTATAAGACAAGAACCTTTAATGATGTAGTTCCCCATGACCACATTGTCCTGGAGTCTATGAAGAATACAGAGAATGATTATCCATTTGGCGCAGTGGGAGTAGGAGAGCCCTTACTGGCTCCCGGCGGTCCTGCCATCCGTATGGCAATCTACAATGCCTGCGGCATTAAGCTGGATTCTTATCCATTCTCACCTGCAAAAGTCCTGAAAGCGCTGAAGGAAAAGGAGGCAAATAAATGAAAAATTTTACATACATAAATCCATCTTCTGTGGAGGATGCGTCTGAGCTGCTGAAACAGTCCGGCACAGTTGCCATGGGCGGAGGCACGGATCTGATTGGCGTATTAAAGGACGGACTGCTTCCGGAATATCCGGAGCAGGTGGTTAATTTAAAGAAGCTTCCCGGCCTGTCCCAGATCGAAGTAAAGGAGGACGGACTTCACATTGGCGCGGAGGCAACTCTGCGTCAGGTAGCTGATTCTGAAACAGTAAAAGAGCACTGGGGCGCTTTAAGCACTGCCGCTACAAGTGTTGCCACCCCTAACATCCGCAATACTGCTACCGTAGCCGGAAACCTGTGTCAGGACATTCGCTGCTGGTATTACCGCTATCCGGATATTCTGGGCGGAAAGATTGACTGTGCACGTAAGAGCGGCCATCTCTGCTCCGCTATGATGGGTGAAAACCGTTATCATTCCATTTTCGGCGCAGCAAAGGTATGTGAGACTCCATGTACCGGAAACTGCCCTGCTCATACAGACATTTCCGCATATATGGAAATGGTACGTGCAGGAAGATATGAGGATGCGGCCCGCGTAATCCTGGAGGTAAATCCGATGCCGGCTATTACCAGCCGCGTATGCGCTCACTTCTGTATGGAAGGCTGCAACCGCAATACATATGATGAGAGCCTGAATGTAGGCGGCATTGAGCGTTACCTTGGAGATATGGTTCTGGAGCATTCCGAGGACTTTATGCAGGGACCGAAGGAAGAAAACGGAAAGAAAATTTCCATCGTAGGTTCCGGTCCTGCGGGCCTGACCGCCGCTTTCTATCTCCGCCAGAGCGGCTTTGCAGTTACCGTATATGAGAAACAGAAGGAACCCGGCGGCTGCCTTTCCTATGCAATTCCGGCATACCGGCTTCCAAAGGATATCGTAAGAAAATTTGTTTCTGTTCTTGAGAATATGGGCGTTGTATTCCATTGCAGCTGCAATGTGGGTACAGACATTACTCTGGATGAAATTTATAAAATCAGCGACAGCGTAATGCTGGATACGGGTACATGGAAGCGGCCTCTGATCGGTCTTGCAGGCGAAGAGCTCACACGGTTCGGCCTGGAATTCCTGATCGATGTAAATAATTATATCCTTGATAAACCCGGTTCTGATGTTGTTGTAGTCGGCGGCGGAAATGTTGCTATGGACGTTGCCATCACTGCCAAACGTCTGGGCGCCCACAATGTAACCATGGTTTGTCTGGAGCAGAGAGACTCCATGCCGGCAAATGAAGAGGAGGTTACAAGGGCACTGGAAGAGGGCGTAAAGATCGTAAACGGCTGGGGCCCCAAGGAGGTTCTGAGAACAGACGGAAAAGTCAGCGGAATCGTATTCAAGAACTGTCCTCAGGTTCTGGATGAAACAGGACGTTTCAATCCTGTATATGATGAAAACAACCTGCTTACAGTAGATGCAGATGTTATCATGATGGCAATCGGACAGAAAGCTGATCTGGACTTCCTGGAAGGCGCTTATGAGGTTGAAACTGAGCGCGGACGCATCAAGGCATTAGAAGGAAATAAGACCAGCGTGGAAGGCATTTTCGCCGGAGGCGATGTAACAACCGGACCTGCAACCGTTATCAAGGCAATCGCGGCAGGAAAGGACACAGCGATCGCTATCCGCAAATACTGCCAGACAGACGCCCTTGAGGTTGAAAAGGCAGCCGCTGCCCGCCTGAAAGAAAAACTGGCATCCTTTACAAATGAGTGCCGTCATAATCACGAGGCAGCAAAGGCATCCCTCCTTTCTGTAGAAGATAGAGCCATGGATAAGGAAGATTTAGGCGGACTGGATGAAGGCGCTGTAAAGCATGAGGCATCCCGCTGCTTCAACTGCGGATGTCTGGCTGTAAACCCAAGCGATATGGCAAATATGCTGTATGCTTACGGTGCAAAGATCCGTACAAATATGAGAGAGCTGGACGCAGAAACCTTCTTTGCAGGCTCTACCCGCGTAAAGGATACCTTAAAGCCGGGAGAGATTGTTCTGGAAATCGTAGTTCCAATGCCCTCTGAAGGCACAACTGCTGTTTATGATAAGTACAGAACGAGAAAATCCATTGACTTCGCTATTCTTGCAGTAGCAGGCACCCTTCGTCTGGAAGAAGGCATTGTAAAGGAAATCAGCCTTGTACTGGGAGCAGCTGCACCGATTCCTATGAAATTACAGGAAGCAGAGCAGTATCTGCTTGGTAAGGAACTTACAGAGGAAACCGCAAAAGAAGCAGCAGAGATTGCCCTTAAGAAGGCAATTCCTCTGGAGATGAACGGTTATAAGATTGAAATGGCAAAGGTTATGATCCGGAGATTCCTTGGATTCTGATCTGAGCCATCCTGTTGGATAAAATGAAAGCGGGAGGGCAAAAGACCTCTCCGGCATCAAAGAAAGGATATTGTAAAATGGACAGGGAGAAAATTCTGTTATACAGTGAAAAAAAAGAAAATCTGGGAAAGCCGGAGCACTTTCTGGGAGCGGGAGAGGTTAAAGAGCCGGGATGCGGCGACTGTCTGGAAATGTTTATTGATACAAAAAGGGAAGTTATTACGGAATTTCATTATACAGTTACCGATACCGCCTGCCCTCCATTAAAAGCATGTGCCGCAAGAGTCGCAGAATGTGCACTGGGCAAGCCTGTAATGGAAGCATATCTGATTAATGCCGCCCAGCTGTCTGAGTTTTTCGGCGGACTTGAAAAGGAGAGCATCCACTGCGCTCAGATGGCGGAAATCGGCCTTAAACGGACTCTTCAGGATTACGCTGTAAAGCGTGCAGAACGGATTAGCCAGCAGGCTTAAAAAGAGGTAAAAATATGAAACAAACAGGCGCTGTAATTGCGGCAGCAGGGCTTTCTTCCAGAATGGGAGATTTTAAACCCCTGCTTCCCTTTGGAAAAGAATGTGTTGCCAGGCATCTGACGCAGATGCTTGCGCGAACCGGCGTATCCCCTGTTGTAATGGTTACGGGATACCGGGGAGAAGAGCTAAAACAGCAGTTAAGGGATACGGATATTATATTTATCCAAAACCGGCAGTATGCTTCTACGGAAATGCTCGATTCGTTAAAGCTGGGGTTCGAGGCAATTAAAGGACAATGCAGCGAGGTGCTTGTCATGCCTGTGGATGTGCCTGCCGTAACCGAAGAAACTGTAAAAAAGATCATAGCCGCAGACAGCCCTATTGTCCGGACAAAATGTGCCGGACGGCGGGGACATCCGGTAAAGCTTAACGCGGAGATGATGGAGTCTGTCCTCTCGTATCAGGGAGAGCAGGGACTGAAGGGCTTTTTAAAAAGCTGCTCAGATTTGATTCTGGATGTAGAGGTCGCTGATGAGGGAAGTTTTGTAGATGCAGATACAAAAGAGGAATACCGCCGTCTGTTACAGCTGGAGGGCAGCAGAGGACAAGGATATCCTGATGGGGAAGCCTTAAAATGGCTCTTAGAAACCTCTCAGATGCCGGATCACCTCCGCCGCCACAGCGAGGCAGTGAGCCGTAAGGCTCTTTCCATGGCTGTAAAGCTGCAGGAAAAAGGGATACTTCTGGATCTGAATCTGGTCCGATCCGCTTCCCTTCTTCATGACATCCGCAAGGGAAGCGCAGATCATGCCGCAGCAGGGGCAGCGCTTTTAAAGGAAAGCGGCTACAGCCGGGCGGCGGAGATTGTACGGCAGCACCACTGGCTGGACATGGTACCCCCAAAGGCAGATGAAACCCTGGTTGTATATCTGGCAGATAAAATGATTCAAGGGGACAAAGAGGTATCCATTGAAGAACGCTTTGAAAAAAGTCTTGTCAAGTGTGCCGGAAACAGCGAAGCACTGAAATGGCACAATAAAAAATACAGCCAGGCCAGGGAAGCATGGCGGGTATGGGAAGAGAGTTTTGTTTCATAAGTAAGAGAAAAGTGTCCTGTCCGGAGGCTGAAAGCCGGATAGGGCGCTTTTTCTGTTTCAAATGATGGGAAAGCACTGCGCGGCGGAAAAGACAAAAGGCGGGATGGCTCCGATGCTGTGAACGTAGTGGAAACGGTCCGGGGCCTGATCCTTGCACAGTTTCCCGTTGATCCAAAGACGAATGAAATTGCGGCGATCCCTGAATTGCTAAAATTTTTGGATATTATTGACTATATATAAAGAATACCTCTGAAAAAAGCCTTGTAAAAGGATATAGGGAAAGTTTGCGCTTTTTTACAAGATTCGTATACCAGAAATGATGGGGAGATGAAATGATGGGGAGATGAAATAATAAGATTGAATAAGTTAGAGCTGCCTGAGACCTACCGGCTCCCCACTGGATTTAGCCGCCGGACTGTGTTATATTTATGGTATAAAAAAGAAGGGAGGAACCTCTATGAAACGGAACATAAAGCAGGACAGCAGGGAGCCTGTGGCAGACTGCAAAGGGAACATTGCAGCGGCCATCACAGACAGGGACAGAGTTTGCAGAAAACATGGGTGCCGCTTTTAAATAAAAGAGAAAAGGCAGGTTAAAAGGAACTATGAAGATAATCGACAGCCACGCTCATATTGTCCAGTATATCGCGGGGATCGGCTCCGGCGGAGAACTGCGCAGCATCGGCGGCGGAATGGCCCGCTATGCCAACGGACAGGTAGTCCGGATGATACCGGAGCAGTTTCAGACAGACGGCGTAAGCCCGGAACAGCTTCTTGAAATCATGGATGAGAACGGAGTGGAAAAGTCCGTGCTCCTTCAGGGAAATTTCTATGGATTTCAGAATTATTATACCTGGGAGGCAGTAAAAAAGTATCCAGACCGTTTTATCGGCGCCGCCAGCTATGACCCCTATTCCTTTGACCGGGACGGGATCCGGCGCTTTCTCTTTGAAGAACTGGGATTTAAGATTGAAAAGTTCGAGGTCAGCACCGGCTCTGGCGTGATGGCAACCCATCCTGATTTCCTCATCGACGGAGAGCGCATGGAAGAGGCCTTTTCCTATGGGGAGCGTATGGGCCATGTAATGGTCATTGACATCGGAAAGTGCGGCAGTAAAAGCTGGCAGGCAGAGGGACTTAAAAACGCAGTTACCCGCCATCCG